>Ga0302314_10002733_pt1 | contig 32683 bp, 28 predicted proteins | sample III_Palsa_N2_3_FD_200533 | JGI IMG/M metagenome (GOLD analysis project Ga0302314, IMG submission 200533) | Peat permafrost microbial communities from Stordalen Mire near Abisko, Sweden - III_Palsa_N2_3 | ecosystem: Environmental > Terrestrial > Soil > Palsa > Peat permafrost | place: Sweden...
AGTATGTCCGGTATCCAAGGCTGAGAACCTTCATCAAGAGCGTGAACGGGCTTTGCCCCGAAATTGGGCATTCGACCCTGCACTGTCAAACGCTTCTTCGGCTGAGGAGACCGCGCTTGCGGTCTTGTCTCCACCCCGTGCCGCCTCGATTGCGAGACTGGCGGCCGATCGATAAGGTCGGTCCGGTTCGATCCATATCGGGGCCCGCGACCCGCCGATCGTTCTCGGAGAAGAAGATGAGGCTTTCCAAGCGTCCCCTCGCCTTCATCGCGGGCCTGGCATTGCTATCGGCTGTGCTGATGAATCTGGGCGACACGCTGCACCCGCTGTGGTGGGCGATGTGGCTGGCGCCGATCCCGATGCTGCTCGCCAGCTTCCACTGTTCTACCCGTGGCGCCGTCCTGCTGATCGCCGTGGTAGCGCTGGCAGGCTGCATCAGCGTTGCCCAAGGCCTGACCGCGGTCGGCGTGGTGCCGGCCATCCTGATCACGGTCGGACGGCTGCTGGAATGGCTGGGCATCGGCTTGGGCACGCGCCGGCTGGTGCTGCGTTCGCGCCATTGGCTGGTGCCCTTCGCCTATCCGGTGGTCTGGGCCGGGCTCGATACCATCTTGACCCGCGGCCTGGCCGACGGCGCCAGCGGCAGCCTCGCCTTCAGCCAGATGGACGCGCTGCCGGTGATCCAGATCGCTGCCGTGGCCGGCCAGGCCGGTGTCGTGTTCCTGATCGGTCTGTTCGCCTCCACCGTCGCGGTGGCGCTCTATCGCGGCTGGGGCATCGAGCGACCGGCGCTGGCCTATGGCCTGCCTGCCGCCATCATGATCGTCCTGCTGGGCTATGGCACCTGGCGCCTCGGCGCTGCCGGCACGGGCGAGACGGTGCCGGTCGGCATGGTGGCGCTGGATCGGTCGATCAAGGAATATGTCACCTCCGGCACGCCCACGGCACCGATCTGGGTCCGCTATGAGGCCAAGGTCGCGGAACTGGCCGCAAAGGGCGCCAAGATCGTCGTGCTGCCGGAGAAGATCGTGCGTGTCGATGCCGATGCGGCGCCCGCGCTGCAGGCGCGCCTCGCCGCCATCGCCAAGGCCCAGGGAATCTATCTGGTCGCGGGCCTGTCGATCGACCGGCCAGACCATGACGAGAACCGGTCCTGGCTGTTCGGGCCCGACGGCACGCTGGAAGGCGACTATTCCAAGCAGCATCCGGTGCCGCACCTGGAGGACGAATACCGCCCCGGCACCGAAACGGTGCTGCGCACGATCGGCGATGCGCGCTTCGGCCTGACCATCTGCAAGGACATGGATTTCCCGCCGCTGGGCTGGAGCTACAGCTTGGGCGGCGCCCGGGCGCTGCTGGTGCCGGCCTGGGATTTCGACGCCGACGGCTGGTACCACGACCGGATGGCCGTGCTGCTGGGCGTCGAAAGCGGCATTCCCGTCATCCGCTCGGCGCTGCAAGGGCTGATGAGCGTCAGCGACCGTTATGGCCGGGTGCTGGCCGAGGCGCCAAGCAGTGCCACCGACGCTGGCGGCAGCACGCTGTTCCTGGCCGCAGCCCCGCTCGGCGATGGGCAGCCAACGGTCTATGCCCGCTTCGGCGACTGGTTCGGCTGGATCTGCTGCGCGCTCTGGGCCGGTCTGCTGGCCCGCAGGCTTCTGCCCCGACGCCGGCTGTTAAAATCACCGGATCTGCTTCAGATTGAGTGAAACGTTAACCCCAACCGCCTAGGACTGTGCGTTAGCCTTGGCGGTAGGACGACCCGATGGACCCGAGATGGGCCCCATACGGCCTGATGGCCGAACTGCTCGATAGCCTGAATATCGGCGTCTGTCTGTTCGACGACGCCGACCATACCCTGTTGTGGAATCGGACCTTCCTGCGCCTGTTCCCAGAGCAGGACGGCCATCTGCACGAAGGCGAGCATTACAGCGGCAATCTCTATCGCTTCTACCGCTTTCGCTTGGGGCCTGAGGAACTGCCGAACATCGATCAATATGTCCGCGACGGCGTCGCTCGCCACCGCGCGCAGAGCCGGCCGTTCGTGTTCGAGCATCGCGGCAAATGGCTGCGCGTCGGATCCCAGCCGCTGCCCCAGGGTGGGCGCATCCGCATCTGGACGACGATCTCGGCGCCGAACGTCGATGCCGGCATGGCGCGCGCTCTGACCGGCGCCGCCTCGTTCACCGACAGCGCCATCATGGAGAATGTCGCCGACGGCGTCATGCTGATGGCAGCCGATGGCCGGATCAGCCTGATCAACGACCAATGCCTGCTGCTCTATGGCCTCGGCCGCGACCAGGCGCTGGGCCTGACCTACGAGGAATTGCTGGCAGCCGCCTGGATCGCCCAGTCGCCGTTTCCGACGCCATCCGGCACCCGCGAGCATTGGATGGCGAAGCTGGCCGAGGACCGGCGCTTCGCCGGCGCCCCGTTCGAGGTACAGCTGCCGCGCGACCTCTGGCTACGCGTGATCGAGCAACGCGGTCCGGACGGCGTCGCCTACAGCACCCATGTCGATATTTCCGAGCTGAAGCGCCAGCAGCGCGCCATCCATCTGGCCAAGGAAGCGGCCGACCGCGCCAACGCGGCGAAATCGGCCTTCCTCGCCATGATCAGCCACGAGATCCGCACACCGATGAACGGCATCATCGGCATGACCCATCTGCTGCTCGACAGCGGGCTGGACGAGCGTCAGCGCTTCTATGCCGAAACGGTCGAGACCTCGGCCGGAACGCTGCTCGGCATCATCGACGACGTGCTGGACGTCTCGAAGCTCGAGGCCGGCAAGTTGACGCTCGAAGCGATCCCGTTCGACCCCTGCACGCTGGTCGAAGAAGCGATCCGGCTGATGGTGCCGCGCGCCCGCGAGCGCAACCTGGCGCTGGAGCTGGTGCCGCCGGCCACCGCCATCGGCCTGCGCCTGGGCGACCCGACGCGCATCCGTCAGGTGCTGCTGAACCTGATCTCCAATGCGGTGAAATTCACCGAGACCGGCGGCGTCACCATCGAGGTCGAGCAGGCACCCAAGGACGCGGGCCTGATCACGATCAAGGTCAGCGATACCGGCATCGGCCTTGAGCCGACCGCCATCGGCAAGCTGTTCCAGCGGTTCGAACAGGCTGACGGCACGATCACGCGTCGGTTCGGCGGCACCGGTCTGGGCCTGCATATCTCCCGCCAGCTGGTCGACCTGATGGGCGGCGAGATCGGCGCCGAGCCGCGGGATGAAGGCGGCAGCCTGTTCTGGTTCACCCTGCCGCTGGATCAGGTGGTGATGGACGTGGCGCCGGTCGTCACCGTCGAGCGCGAGCCGACCCGGCGCATCGGCGGCCGCGTACTGGTGGTCGAAGACAATCTGATCAATCAGCTGGTCGCCGAGGAAATCCTGTCCCAGGCGGGCTTCACGGTCGAGATCGCATCGGGCGGCCAGGCCGCGATCGACATGATCACCGCCAACCCGCCCGATCTGGTGCTGATGGACATCCAGATGCCGGAGATGGACGGCTATGAAGCGACGCGCCGGATCAAGGCGCTATCGATCGGTGCCACAGCACTGCCCATCGTGGCGCTGACCGCCAACGCCATGGAGGGCGACCGCCAGCAGTGCTTGGCCGCCGGCATGATCGACTATGTTGCCAAGCCCTTCGACCCGCGCGGGCTGATCCAGACCGTCGATCGCTGGATATTGCCGGCGAAGTGATTGATCCTGCGAGCGGTTTGGTATTCGATCGTTCGCCATGATCGCAGACCTGCTGCTCCTCGTCGCCGCGTTCGGCGCCGGCATCATGAACGCGGTCGCCGGTGGCGGCTCGTTCCTGACTTTCCCCGCGCTGGTGTTCACCGGCGTGCCCTCGATCATCGCCAATGCGTCGAGCACGGTTGCGACGTTCCCCGGCAGCTTCGTCAGCGCCTGGGCCTATCGCAAGGATTTCCAGCCGTTCGAGGGCGTCGGCATGGGGCCGATCCTGGTGGTCAGCCTGATCGGCAGCATCCTGGGTGCGCTGTTGCTGCTGTGGACGCCGCAGCAAACCTTCGACGCGGCCATCCCGTGGCTGCTGGGTGCGGCCACGCTGCTGTTCGCCGTCGGCAAGCATGTGACACCCTATCTGAAGCGCGCTTTCACCATCGGGCCGGCGACATTGCTGTCGGTGCAGTTCGTCATCGCGATCTATGGCGGCTATTTCGGTGGCGCGATCGGCATCCTGATGCTGGCGCTGTTCGCGCTGTTCGGCCTCGACGACATCCATCGCATGAATGCGATGAAGACGCTGCTGTCCGGCACGCTCAACGCCGCCGCCGTCGTCTGCTTCATCCTTGCCGGCAAGGTCTGGTGGTATCAGACCGTGATCATGTTCGTGGGCGCCATCCTGGGCGGCGTCGCCGGCCCGGCAGTCGCCAAGCGCATGAAGCAGAGCCATCTGCGCCTGATCATCATCGCGATCGGCACCGGCATGACCGTGGCCTTCGCGGTGCGCTGACCGGCCCGGCGCGAACGCCCGACCGGTCGCGTCGACAGGATCAGTGCGGCTGTTCGGCCGGACCCTCACGATGTTCTTCAGCCGGATGCGCTTCCGGCGGATGGGCCGCCTGGGGCGGTGCCACCGGATGCGGCGCCTGGACCGGTGCCGGATGCGGTGCTTCCTGCGGATGGGCTACAGGCTGTGGCTGCGGACGTGGCGCAGGTGCCGCGGGACGGGCCTCCGGCTGCGGATGAGCTGGTTCGGGATGGGCGACGGCCGGACCCGGGCCACGCTCGGGCGGATGCGCCTCGCCCGGATGGGGTGCCTCGCCCGGATGCGGTCCTGCTGCACCGCGCGGCGGCAGCGGCGGTGGCGGCGCGCGATGGGGCGGTGGCGGCGGGGGCGCATGACGCTCGAACCGCTCACGCTCGGCGAAGAACGGCCGGCCGTGATAATGCTCGTCCCAATAGCTGCCGAACGAGAAGCTGACGATCGGCAGGCTCAACTGCGGGCCATAGACGGCGATCGGCACGCGCTGATCCTGGTAAGGATAGGCCAGCGCCTGGCCATCGACCCAGCCGCGCGCGTCCTGATACGACACGTCGCACCAGACATAGCCGTCGAGGCAGCCGTAGAGGGTAACCGGGGTGCCGGCGCCGAAGCTGCCGACGACGGGATAATCGGGGGCCGGACCTGCCTCCAGTGTCACGCCGGTGGTGGTATAGGCAGTCTCCTGCGCCATGGCCGGCAGGGCGAACAGCGATACTGCCAACCCGCCAAGGATCGAAAGTCGTTTCATTTTCTTGGTCTCTCCGATCGTCCGTCGCTTTGCGGGCAGAGCTGCTCGCTTCGGTACAAACAACGGGAAATACCGCGATTTGGTTCAGATGGCGGGTTAGGGTGCGGGAATCCTCACGCCTCATGCGGAAGTCCCATGATCAAGACCATCTCGTCCAAGCTCGTCTACCAGAACCCCTGGACCAAGGTGCGCGAGGACGTGATCGAGCGCGCGGACGGCTCGCGCGGGCTCTATGGCGTGATCGACAAGATCGATTTCACGCTGGTCATCGCGCGCGAGGGCGATCATCTGTGGCTGGTCGAGCAGTATCGCTACCCGGTCCAGGGCCGGTTCGCCGAATTTCCGCAGGGCGCCTGGCACGAGAGGCCCGACGCCGACCCGGCCGAGGTCGCCCGCGGTGAGCTGCGCGAGGAGGCGGGATTGCTCGCGGCCGAGCTGACGCCGCTTGGGTTTTTCTATTGCGCCTACGGCATGGCCAGCCACGGCTGCCACGTGTTCCTCGCGACCGGATTGACCGAGACCGACCGGGCGCCGGAGCTCGAGGAACAGGACATGACCGTGCGCAAGGTCACGGTCGCCCAGTTCGAAGACATGATGCGCTCCGGCGAGATCCGCGACAGCAACTCGATGGCGGCGTGGAACCTGTATCGGCTGAAGTCGTAGAGCCCTCTACCGCCTTTTGCGGGAGAGGGCGGCGAGCGCAAGCGAGCGGGTGAGGGTGGCAAAGGCCACGTTCGGTTTCGCGAGAGCTTTACCGCGGGACTCCCCCCGCCCCGGCCCTCCCCCGCAAAATGCGGGAGAGGGAGATTTTTAGATCTTCCGCCAGACCCGCCCGTCGCGGGCGAGCAGCTCGTCGGCCTGGCGCGGACCTTGGGTGCCGGCTTCGTAGTTCGGGAAGTCGCGCGGACGGCGGCTGGCCCAGGCGTCGAGCACGGGTTGCACCACCTTCCAGCCGGCCTCGACATTGTCGGCTCGCTGGAACAGCGTCGCGTCGCCGATCATCGCGTCATAGATCAGCGTCTCGTAGCCGGTCGAAGGCGCCGACTGGAAATAATCCTTGTACTGGAAGTTCATCTTCACATTGCCGATGTCGAGCGCGGTGCCGGGAATTTTGGCGCCGAACTGCAGCGACACGCCCTCGTCGGGCTGGATGCGGATGACCAGCAGGTTCGAGCCGACATCCTCGACCGGCGTATCGCGGAACACCGCGATCGGCGCCCGCTTGAACTGGATCGCGATCTCGCTCATGCGGCGCGGCAGGCGCTTGCCGGTGCGCAGATAGAAGGGCACGCCGGCCCAGCGCCAATTGTCGATGTTGAGCTTCAGCGCCGCATAGGTCTCGGTCATCGAATCCGGCGCGATCTTGGGCTCGGCCCGATAGGCCCAGACCGGCTTTTCGTTCAAGACGCCGGCGCCATACTGGCCGCGCACCGCGTCGGTCAGCACGGATGCCGCATCCAGCGGCCGGATCGAATCCAGCACCTTGACCTTTTCCGAGCGCAGCGCGTCGGCCGCGAACGAGGTCGGTGCCTCCATCCCGACGAACGACAGCAGCTGGAAGATATGGTTCGGGATCATGTCCCGGAGCGCGCCGGTCTGTTCATAGAAGCCGCCACGGGATTCGACGCCCACCGTCTCGGCCACGGTGATCTGGACATGGTCGATATGGTCGCGATTCCACAGCGGCTCGAAGATGCCGTTGGCGAATCGGAACACCATGATGTTCTGGACCGTCTCTTTGCCCAGGTAATGGTCGATGCGGTAGATCTGCCGCTCGGCCAGCACCGCCTGCAGCTCGGTGTTGAGCGCGCGGGCCGAATCCAGATCATGGCCGAACGGCTTTTCGATGATGACCCGGCGCCAGGTGTCGCCCTCCTCGCGCGTCAGACCGGAGGCCGCCAGGCGCTCGACGATGGTCGCGAAGAATTCCGGTGCCGTCGCCAGATAGAACAGACAATTGCCGATCGCGTCGGGACCGCCGCCGGCCGCGGTCAGATCGTCCAGCAGCTTCTGATAGGTTGCCGGATCGTCGAACGCACCCGACAGATAGGAAACGCGCGAGACCAGGTCGTCCCATTCCTCCGTCACCACCGGACCGGTGGCGAAATCCTTGATCGACTTGGTGAAATCCTCGCGGAACGCATCGTTCGGATGCTCGCTGCGCGCGACGCCGATCAGACGGAAGCCGTCCGGCAACAGCTTGGCATGCTTCAGGTTATAGAGCGCCGGCACCAGCAGCCGCTTGGTCAGATCGCCGGACGCACCGAAGATGACCATGGTGCAGGGGTCAGCTTGCCGCCCGGTTTTGAAGATCGCCGCCATGCCGCCTCCGCTCGCAGTTTGGTTCGTCGACTGTACAGGAAATTGCGGTCAGATCTCGCGATAAGACAGCAACAAAAAGCCGATAAAGATGAAGCAGGCGGGCCAGACCCACCCTGCGATCTTGTTGCCGGGCGGGTCGAGCCGAAGCTCGAGCCACCGTGCCCAGCCTGCGCCCGCACTGGCCAACGCCAAAGGCGTATGGGTCAGTTCGATCAGCAGCTGGTCCTTGACGTTGGAGATGGCGTGCTGATGGGTCAGTAGCAAGGCACCCCCCAAGGCGCTCATCAGCGGAAACACCAGCGCCGCCTTGGTCTTGGCCAACCCGCCGACGCGCACGCGCCATTCGAACAGGCCGAACACGATGGTCAGCAACACGAACATGCGGTGCTGCACGACCTCGACATCGCGGAACGAGACCCAGAACCCCTCCTCGCCCAGCGGCCAGACCTCCGGATCGGAGCGCAGGAACAGGAAGGCGGCCAAGCCCAGCAGCACCAGCGGCCAATGGCGCGTCACCGGGGTCGCGATCTTGGCCTGGTTGGCGAGCGCGGCCAGGCCCATCAGCAGCACGAACAGGCCGGACCAATGGTGATTATATTCCGACCAGCGGATGTCATCGAGATTGCGCGGCGGCAGGATGCCGGAACCGGGGACGAAGGCGGCCGGCGGGTTCTTCTTCTGCGCCTCGGCCTCTTCGTCCAGCTTCTGCTGCAGCGCCGGCAGCGCCAATGCCGCATGGTCGGGCGAGCTCAAGGTCGGGATCTGCGGCGTATTGCGCTCGACGATCTCGGACCAGGTGACCCGGTCGGTCGACAGGTCGATCGCGGGGGCGACGGAGGTGAGCGAGGCGGCGGCGAAGAACAGGGTGAAGCCGATGCCGATCTCGACCTCGGCAAAGCGTTTCAGCCGCGTGATCGGCGTCGACGGGTTGGCGCGCAGCCGCTCGGTCAGCAGATAATTCATGCCGCCCAGGCACAGCAGGCTGGCGAACATCGCCATCTTGGCGCCGACCATGACGCCATAGGCCGTGCCGTAGAAACCGGGCAGATCGCCGACATAGAGGTAGGTCATGGTCGCACCCGACACCAGGATGCAGGCAACGCCGACCATGGACATCTGCGAGAAGCGCTTGGCGATCCGGCGCCAGGCGATGCCGTCATGGACGCGGCCCAATGCCATGATGAAGCTGGGGATGCCGCCGATCCAGATCGCGGCGCCCAGCTGATGCAGCCCCTCGACGATCAGCAGCGGCACGCGACCTTCGAGCCGGGCGTTGGCGTGGGTGGTGAGCGTCGCCGCCACCAGCTCCAGCAGCACGACCGCGATCAGCAGCGGGCGCGAGGCATTGCGGAAGCCGAAGGCGAGCACGACCAGCACCAGCGCCGCCAGGATCTTGATCTGGCCGGCCTCGGCGAAATCCGCGGTCATGACGTCGGCGAGGCTGAGATCGACCGTGCCGACCAGGACCGCGCCCTGCAGCGCGATCGTCAGCGATTCGCAGACGATCAGCGCCACCGCCGACCAGCCGGCGATGCGGCGGGTGCGGGCGACGATCACGTCGCCTTCCGCGCCCAGCGCTTCGGCAAAGGGTCGTGCCAGGAACACCAGGAACAGGACGCCGCCCAGCGCCATCGACTGGGCAACGATGGTCAACCCGTGCAGGAGAACCGACAGGTAGCCGAACAGATCGATCAGCAGCGCCATGGGGGCTAGTTCCCCCCGACGGTGAAGGGCACGTCGCCGCGGGTGATATGGCCGTCGATCGCAAGCACCTGCCAGCGCAGCGTATAGGCGCCGGCGGGCAGGCTGGCCTTGGTGTCGAGCTTGTCGTCGGCGCCGTCGGCATCGATCGGCAGCACCTGCTGGCTCTGGTCGGGCAGCGTCAGCGTCAGGCGCGAGCGCTTCTTGTCGATGCGGCTGTTGAAGCGCAGGTCGAAGGCGATATCCGGGCCCTTGGCGGTGGCGTTCACCGCCGGCACCGATTCCATCAGGATGGCATGAGCGGCCGCCGGCCGGGGTCCCGCGGCCAGGATAAGGAGCAGAGCCGCCAGACAGGCCTTCGAACCGGCCGGGATCGATCGCGTCATCAGATGCATAAATCCATTCGAAATCATGGAGGCAGGGTTTAACGCAGGGTCGCGACCGCGTCCATCGCGGGCACGCGCGGCAGACAGCCACGCCCGGTATGGGCGTCCGCTTCCGATTGCGGTCGCCGGTGCCTCCAGATTAAGCTCGGACCCATGACATCCCGTGCGCTCCGTACCCCGTTTCGCCGGCTGCTGACCGCCCGGCCGCGGCTGTATATCTCGGCGCTGATCGGCATCGTCGCCGGTGCTGCCATGCCGCCCGCCGTCAGCGTGGCGCTGAGCGTGCTGATCGGCTGGAACGTCGCGACCGGCCTCTATCTGGTGCTGGCCTTCATCATGATGCTGCGGTCGAGCCCGCGGCAACTGCGCCGCCGGGCCTTTCTGCAATACGACACGCGCTGGGTCATCCTGGGCCTGGTCGTCGCCTGCGCGGTCGCCACCCTGTTCGCGATCGGCCTGGTACTGGGCAACCTCAAGGAAATGCCGGCCGGCACGGTCTATTGGCATGTCGGCCTGGCCGGCCTGACGCTGGTGTCATCCTGGATGATGGTCAACGTCATCTTCGCCCAGGCCTACGCCTACGAATATTTCGGGCCACGCCAGCGCAAGGACGCGCCGCCGGCCCTGTCGTTCCCCGACGACGTGCAGCCCGACTATTGGGATTTCATGTATTTTTCCATGTGCATCGGCATGACTTGCCAGGTCTCCGACGTCTCGATCCGATCGAGCATCCTGCGCCGCGTCGCGACGATCCACGGCATGCTGGCGTTCTTCTACAATACGGTCGTGCTGGCGCTGACGGTCAATATCTCGGCGAGCCTGCTGTAGCTCACGCGGCATCGAACCACGAACCATCAGTTGAACAAGCGCCTTGTCGCCGTTTCCGGCGCGGGGCACCATGGTGGCGGTCGAACGGACGCGAGACAGGAATGAACACGCCTGAGGCTGCCTTCAAATTCGGCGATGGCCGGATCAGCGGATACACCTCCCTCGCCCTCGGGCTGCTCAGCATCCCGGCGGTCCTGTGCCTGCGGTTCCCGGCACTGCTGACCACGCCGGAACTGCGGCCGCACTATGATATGGATTTTCTGCGCCTGACCCTGGCGCTCGCCATGGGATGCGCCGCGACCCTCGGGCTCGTCACCTTCGTCATCAACCGGCGCAAGCGGCTGGGCGCGATCGGGATCTGCGCGGTCCTGCTCGCCATGCTGCTGGGCGGCCGCTACGTGCCGTATGTCGATTTCAATCAGGGGCCTAACTACATCGGCCTCGATTGGTTCGTGCTGGACCTGTTCTTCACCGGATCGGCCTTCATCGCGCTGGAGCGCATCTTTCCTCGTGTCGCCCCGGAACAACCGGTATTCCGGTCCGGCTGGCGGCTCGATCTCGCATATTTCGGCGTCAATCATCTGCTGATTGGGATTTTCCTGATCGTGTCGACCCATTTCGCGCATGGGCTGTTCGGCTGGGCGGTGAACCCGTGGATCCAGGGACATGTCGAACGCCTGCCCGGCTTCGTCCGGTTCCTGCTGGTCATCCTTGCGGCCGACGCGGTCGAGTACGTCACCCACCGCGCCTATCACGAGGTGCCGTTCCTCTGGCGCTTCCACGCCGTCCATCATTCGCCGCAGCAGATGGATTGGCTGTCCGGCTCGCGGCTGCATGTCTTCGAGATTCTGGCGACCCGATCGACGATCTTGGTGCCGATTTTCCTGCTGGGTTTTCCGCAGGACACGATCTTCGCCTACATCATCTTCGTCTCGATCCAAGGCGTGATGATCCATTCGAACATCGCCATGGACTTGGGCTGGCTGCGCTATGTGATCGTCACGCCGCAATTCCACCATTGGCACCATGCCTCGGACGAAGAAGCGCTGGACCGGAATTATTGTGCCCATACGCCGGTGCTGGATCTGCTGTTCCGCACTTATCACCAGCCCAAGGACCGCTGGCCCGAGAGCTATGGCACGGTGAAGCCGATCCCAGGCAATTTCCTGCGCCAGTTCCTCTATCCGTTCAGCGGGCCGGTCGAGCTTCTAATCGAGCGGGCTCGGGCGAAGCAGCCCTGAGGTCGGCTAAACCATTCCCGCCGCATAGCCGTCGCGCTGCGGATCGGCGCCGCCTTCGAGCGTGCCGTCCCAGCAGGTGATGCCGTGTGGGGCAGCGAAGGGGTAGGACAGCGGCGAGCGCTTGACTGCGTAGCCCTTTGCCTCCAGCCCCTTCTGGACGCGGCGCGGGATGCGGTTGGAGATGTCGATCGCATCCGACGTGGCGCTGAAGCGCGGGGCCGAAACCGCCTCGGCCACCGGCATGCCCCAATCCAGCACGTTCAGCAGCACCTGCACGATCGCGGGCCCGATCCAGGCGCCGCCGGGCGCGCCCAGCGTGAATACCGGCCGGCCCGCTTCGAACACGATCGTCGGCGTCATCGACGAGAAGCGCCGCTTGCCCGGCGCGATCGAGCCGGCATGGCCCGGACGCGGGTCGTACCAGTTCATGGCGCCGTTCAGCATGAAGCCCAAGCCCGGCGGGATCACGCCGGACGGCACGCCGTTGGTGTGGGTCAAAGTCGCGACCATGCCATCGCCGTCGATGCAGGAGACGGTGGTGGTGTGCTTGCTGTCGGCTGTGATGCGCGCCAGCGGCGTCTTTTCGCCGCTGCGGATACGTGCCGCGCAATCCTCGGCATAGCCGTCCGACAGCAGCCGGCCCAGCGGCGGCGCCACGAAATCCGGATCGCCGATGAAACGATCCTTGTCGGCACCGGCGATCTTCATCGCCTCGGCGATGATGGCGATGTAGTCGGCGCCGTTATGCTCGAGCTGGGTCAGGTCGAAGCGTTCGAGAATGCGCAGGATTTCGGCGACATAGATGCCGCCGGCCGGCGGCGGCGGGGTCGCGATGGTGCGGCCGCGATACTCGATCGTGAGCGGTGCCTTGCGCTGCAGCTTGTAGTTGGCAAGATCGGCCAGCGTCATCAGTCCGCCATTGGCCGCCATATCCTCGGCAATGCGCCGGGCGATCTCGCCGGTATAGAAGCTCTCCGCCCCATCGCGCGCCAAGCCGCGCAGCGTGGCGGCCAGATCGGGGTTCCGGACCTCGTCGCCCAGCTTCTTCGGCGTGCCGTCCGGACGCAGATAGAGTTTGCGGCCGTCGGGCGTCAGGCCGAGTTTCTGGGCATAGGGCAGCCGGCCGACGCCGGCCTCGTTCATGGCGAACATGCCGGCGACATGGGGGCGGATGATCCAGCCGTCCTCGGCGAAACCGATCGCCGGGCCGAACAGCTCCGCCCAGGGCAGATGCCCGAACGCCTGATGCGCCTCGCCGAACACCTTGACGATGCCGGGCGTCGTCACCGCCGTCCGGCCCAGCTCGTTGAGGTTTCCGGTCAGCACATAGCCGTAGCCGTCGCTGCATTCCCGCTCGAAAATGCCCTGCCACATGTCGGGCGCGGCAGCGGCCGGACAGGTCGACAGCCCGTCATAGACCAGGTTCTGCCCGCTCTTCGGATCGAAGATCTGCAGGCTGCCGAGCCCGCCCAACCCGCACATCGCCGGATCGACCACACCCTGGGTCAACGCGCAGGCAATGACCGCGTCGAGCGCGTTGCCGCCCGCCTCGAGCGCCATGAGACCGGCCTCGGTCGCCTCCGGCTGCGGCGCTACGATCATGGCCTTGTAGGCTGGACGGCGACGGGTCGGTCTGGTCATGGGCGAAGCCTTGATCCTATCTTCTGTAGCGCTTTAACAGATCCTATGATCAGCCGCGCATCAACAGGGTCTTGATCGACATGACGGAAATCATTCTGGAAACCGCTCGCCTGCGCCTGGAGCCATGGACGCCCGCCCATCTGGACGGGCTCAGCATCATGGGCGCCGACCCGCGCGTGATGCGCTATGTCGGCGGCGTGACGCAAAGCCGGGAAGAGACCGCCGCAGCGATCGAGCGCCAGATGGCGAAGTGGAAGGCCCATGGCTTCGGCTGGTGGAGCTTCATCGAACTTGAGACCGGTGACCTGGTCGGCGCCGGCTGCATCCAGCATCTGGCCAGGGAGGTCGGGAACCCATTGGAGATCGGCTGGCGCCTCCGGCCCGATCGCTGGGGCCGCGGCTATGCGACCGAGGCAGCCCGGGCCATGGGCAACTTCGCGTTCGACCGGCTGAACATCCCGGTCCTGACCGCGGTCGCGGTGCCGGAGAACACGGCGTCCCGCCGGGTGATGGAACGGCTGGGCATGCGTTTTCGCGGCATCGAGCGCTGGTACGACATGGATGTCGCGACCTATGACATCACGGTGGCCGACTGGGCGGCTACGCGCTAGCCGGTCGGCTTGTTGAGCCGGATGACTTCGAGCGGCAGCATGCCGATAACGCGCCGCATCGAGCGGGCGAGATGGCTCTGGTCGGCGAAGCCGGCGTCGCCCGCGGCCTGGCTGATGGCCCGTCCCTGTTGCAGCAGGACCTTCGCCTTCTCGACCCGGCGCTGGATCACATACTGGTGCACGGGCAGGCCCAGCGTCCGTTGGAACAGGATGCGGAAATAGGGCGTGCTGAGGCCGATGACGGCGGCGAGTTCGGTCGAGGAGAGCTGTCGGTCGATATGGCTCTCGATGTGATCGAAGATCGCTTGAAGCTGCTTCTTCGACAGGCCGCTTTTGGATTTCGCCGGCTTGGTCGCGCCGAACCGGGTGATGACGCGCGCGAGCAAGGCGGTGCCGAGACTACCGCCATAGGAACGCTCGACCGAGGCGTCGCCGTTCATCGCGTGGGCGATGGCGGCGGCAATATGTTCGATCTGCGTGTCGCGGACCCGCGCCTGTGGCAACAGTTCGACCGTGTCCGGATTGAGCCCCATACGTCCGGCGATCGAGCGTAGCTGAGCCGGCGCAAAGCGGAAACGGAGGGTGGCTGCACTCTTCTCGACCTGCCATATGCCGAGCGAGCCGGCGGGCAGCAGATCGATTTCGCCATATTCCTCGACGTCATGGGCCTCTTGGGCGTCGGCACGAAAAACCCCGACCCGGACCATCAACAGATGATCGGTCAACGGACCGACTTTGAACCGGCCGCGGCACGCCGGGTAGAGCCCGACGGACAGTCCCGGGAGCAGCGATTCCGTCAGCCCTTCGATGTCAGGCATCTGACCGATGTCCGAACTTCGCGTCGCCCTGCGGTACATCCGCTCTCCCCCCAGACAGCATCAGTGGCGGGAGTGGTGACCAGACGAGACGAGGCTAAATTCCGACCAGTGCCCAATCCGGTCAGTAACGATTTCGTGATGGAGCGGGCAAACTATCATGGTATGCAGAAATGAGGCTTATTGTCGCAGATCGTTCAAATGCACTGAAGCAAATGTGGCAGGTTTGCATCAGCCTGATCCGACAATTTTATATCGAGAACTCCAGAATCAGATTGTCCCAAATCGAATCACCTTGATCGCGACTTAGCGGACCCCGCTCGGCATCGTCATGAGAATGACACGGACCGAGCTCGCGCCAGTCGAGCCGATCCGGTGTCTGAGGACATATCTGGGGGTTTCTATGAACTCATGTGACCGGGGGAAGTTCGGCTCAAGGTTGGATCGCCGACTTAGGGGGTCTGTCGCCTTACTCGCACTTCTGGGGCTGCTGCCCGCCGTTTCCGCAATCGCGCAAACAGCACCACAAACCGAAACCATCGAAGTTACCGGCTCGCGCCTGAAGAATTCGGACGCGAACAGCGCCAATCCGATCACGGTCGTCTCCAGCGAGGACATCGCCAAGCAAGCCGCGACCTCGCTCGAGCAGGTGCTGATGAAGCTGCCGTCGGTCGACTTCACCGGCGGTATCACGGCCAACACCTCCAACGGTGGTGTCGGTGCGTCGGAAGTCGGCCTGCGCAACCTGGGTCCGCAGCGCACGCTGATCCTGTTGAACGGCCAGCGCTTCCCGTTCACCGACACGCAGGGCACGACCGACGCGGTCGACCTGAACAACATTCCGGTGTCGATGATCGATCATATCGAAGTGCTGCGCGACGGCGCTTCGTCGATCTACGGTGCCGACGCCATCGGCGGCGTCATCAACATCATCACCAAGCAGCATTTCAACGGCGTTGAAATCGGCGGCTCGGTCGGTGAGACCAGCTACGGCGACGGGTTGCGTCACTCGGTCTATTCGACCGTCGGCGCCGATTTCGACCGCGGCAACATCCTGATCAACGTCGGCACCGACCACACCGACGGCCTGTCCCAGGCCTCGCGCGCCTGGGCCCTGACGCAACATCCGGAAGCCGACATCAACAACTACGAAAATATTTCGAGCCGCATCACCGGCGCCATCGGCACGATCGGCGGGACGAAATATTACTTCGGCAACAACGGCATCAACGACCCGATCCTGAATAGCAACGCCTTCACGATCGGCACGACCAATCTGGCCAGCGCCGGTCCCGGTGGGCCGGCGGTGACGGCTGGCGGTGGCATCAGCCCGGGCGACATCGCGATCGCCGGCGCCGGTGTGTTCTTCAACTTCCTGCCGACCCAGGGCCTGACGGCAGGTCTGGATCGTCAGCAGCTCAATTTCACGACCCATTATGACCTGACGCCCGACGTCACGGCCGTGATCGAAGGTTTCTACACCGATCGTCAGTCGAACGAGTTCCTCAACCCGGAACCGCTCGGCTCGAACGTGACGACGCCGCAGTTCCCGAACGGCCTGTTCGTTTCGCCGACCTACGTGAACAGCGCCGGCCAGACGGTGCTGAATCCGTTCAACCCGACGAACGCACCCAACGCGGCAGCGCTCTATGGCGCGGCCAATGTCGGCACGGCCGTGCCGATCCTGACCCGCCGGTTCGAGAACGGTCCGCGCTTCTATACCGACGATGTCGAGACCTACCGGATCCGTGCCGCCCTGCAAGGCACGGTCCTCGGCAAGTACGACTGGGAAGTCGGCTACATGTACGGCAAGTCGTCGGCGACCTATAACGTCGCGAACGAGGCCAACTTCTTCAAGCTCAGCCAGGAAATGGGTATCAATCCCTGTGGCACGTCGCCGGGCTGCTCGATCGCCAATTTCTTCGGCTACAACACCCTGACCCCGGCCCAGGCCAAATATTTCGCGTTCACCAATACCGACACGAGCGAATACACCGAACAGACCGCATATGGTCATATCGGCGGCCCGGTCTATCAGCTGCCGGCCGGCCCGTTGGGCGCGGTCGTGGGATTCGAATATCGCCCGGATACGCTGTTCGATCGCCCGGACTCGATCACCTCGCAGGGTGACGGCGCCGTGTTCTCGACCCCGACGTCGGGCAGCTACGCCACCTCGTCGGGCTATGTCGAGTTGAACGCCCCGCTGCTGTCGAACCTGCCGTTCGTGAAGATGCTGACGGCCGACACGACCGCGCGATACGACTACAATACGACCTTCGGCAAATCGATCACCTACAAGTTCGGCCTCGACTACGCCATCAACGACGATTGGCGTCTGCGCGGCAGCCGGTCGACCGGCTTCCGCGCGCCGCAGCTCCGCGAACTCTATAGCGGTGCGGCGCAAGGCGAGATCGGCGGCAGCGACGTCTGCGCAGCCGGCCAGGCCTTCGCCAATAGTGCGGCCTGCTTGGCCTCGCTCCCGGCCGGTGTCACCACCGCCCAGCTCGTCGCCGGCGATCAGGTCACTCAAGCCACCGGCGGCAATCCGGATCTGCATCCGGAAACCTCGCAGGAATGGACCGTCGGCGCGGTGGCGACACCGCATTGGGTTCCGGGCCTGTCGGTCTCGACCGACTTCTACACGGTCCTGATCCGTAACGAGATCGGGGCCTACGATCCGAACCAGCTGCTCGCAGCCTGCTTCGGCGGCGTGCCGTACCTGGTGACCCAGGCCGTCGCCTGCCAGCTGGTCGGCCCCCGCAACTCCACCGGCGCGCTCGGCCCGATCAGGGCGATCAACGCCAACATCGGCCAGGAAAACACCGACGGCATCGATATCGACGTGAGCTACGGCATCGATACCGACAAGATGGGCCTGCCGGCCTGGGGTCACATGACCTTCAACGGCCAGGTCAACTATCTGCTGAGCGACAATGTGTCGGCCGGCGGCGTGACGCAGCAGCAGGCCGGTACCTTCTCCAATGCCAACGGCGAGCCGCGCTTCAAAGCGCTCGCGAACATCGGCTTCGCCCGCGACAATTGGTCGGTCAGCTGGACGACCCGCTACTATGGCGGTCTGAAGGATCTCGACCGGGCCAACGACTGCGAGTTCGGCACGATCACCTGCCCCGGCGTCGGCAACGGTGATTTCGAGGGCAACGAGGCCGCTGGCGTCTTCTATCACGACATCAGCGGCACCTATCAGTACAAGAACGTCAACCTGACGATCGGCGTCGACAATCTGTTCGACAAGGATCCGCCGTTCCTGTTCCCCACGGACCAGTCCAACGCACCAGGCGCAGCCGGTTACGACTTTACCGGCCGGTTCATCTACATGAAGGCCTCGGTCAAGTTCTAAGAGCGACGAGGGCGCGCGGGATCCATCCCGTGCGCCCTTTCTCGTTCACGCACATTCGGCCGCTTCACCCCACTGAAGAGCGCGATCGTGTCATGGTAAACCTGGATGGAATCTCGATTGCCCGATCAACCGTGTTCGGGCGCGAAGCCTACAAGATCCTGTGGTATCTGACGGCCCGGCTGGAGGTCGATGAGTTCACCATCCTCCATGTCGGCGAAATCTCGTCGGACCTCGGCCTGAAATCCCAGGCGGTCAGCCGCGCGCTCCGCACGCTGATCGATAGCGGACTGGTCGAGCGCGGACCCCGCTCGGGCTTGCACAGCTCATTCCGTTTCCGCCAAGCGGGCGCCGTGGTTCCGGGACCGCATCACCCGCCGGCGGCGAGCGAGTTTCGACCACCGAACTAGCGCGCGTTCCGTTCGGATCACTATATCCGAACGACAAGAACTCGCGCCAGATCAACAACGCCTGAGCGTGTTTCGATTATATCTAATCGAAACACGCTCCTAGGCCGACGCCACGTCCGCACCGCGTACGAGCGCCCGGTCGGACCAAGCACTGGCCGTGGCCGCGACCAGGATCAGCGAGATCACGGCCGCCAGGATCTGGAACCAGGCCGGCATCATCGGATCGCCGGTGGTGGCGATCAGCCAGGTGACCGTCAGCGGTGCAAGCCCACCGAACAGAGTGACCGCCAGATTGTAGGACAGTGCCACGCCCGTCGTGCGCGCGCCGGTCGGAAACAGGGCCGCCAGCATGCCCGGATGCGGACCCGACATCAGGCCCAAGAACAGGGTCGCGGCCAGCTGCGAGACGAACAGCCGCTCGACGCTGGGTGCCGCCCCGACATAAGCGTAGATCGGATAGGCGCAGAAGGCGAAGGCGGTCACCACGATGAAGAACTGGCGATAGGCGCCAATCCGGTCGGCCAACCATCCGGCCAGCGGATAGACCACGATCGCGACCAACCCGCAGACCGACGATCCGGCCAAGGCCGCGGAGAGCGGCAAATGCAGCTGCTGGGTGACATAGGTCGGCGTGTAACTGTGCCAGAGATAGTTCAGCGCCGTGCCGACGGCGATGATGCCGAACGCGCAGACGATCGCCGGCCAGCGGCCCGCCAGCGCCGGCAGGAACGCCTCTGCGCCGAGCGTGGCGCCGCTCTCGCGGAGCGCCAGGAACTCCGGACTCTCGGCACAGCGCCGGCGGATATAGAATCCGACCGGCCCGATCAACGCCCCCGCCAGGAACGGGATGCGCCAGCCCCAATCTTCGAGCGCCTCGGCCGTCATGGTCTCGGTCAGAACCAAGCTGAAGCCGGACGCGACCAGCAGCGCGAAGCCCTGGGACGCCATCTGGAAGCTACCGTAGAACATCTTGCGGCCCGGCGGCGCCAGCTCGACCAGCATGGCGGCGGCACTGGCGAACTCGCCGCCGACCGACAGGCCCTGGATCACCCGCGCCGCCACGATCAGCAGCGGAGCGGCGATGCCGATCGTCTCGAAGCCGGGTGCCAGCCCGACCATCAGCGTGCCGGCCGCCATCATCAGGATCAAGAGCGCCAGCGCCCGCTGCCGTCCGGCGCGATCGGCATAGATGCCGAGGACGATGCCGCCCAGCGGCCGCACCACGAAGCCCACGGCAAAAGTGCCGAAGGTCAGCAGCAGCGACGCCGTCGGCGTATCGGCCGGGAAGAAATGATGCGAGATCGTGCGCGCGAAGAACGCGTAGATCAGGAAGTCGAACCATTCGAGCCCGTTGCCGATCACGGACGCGATCACGGCGCGGCGGATGTCGGCGGACGAAAGCCGGATCTCTGGCATGGACGCAGCTCCTCAGCGCTTGTCGAACAATGCCGCCAGCCCCGCCGTGGAGCTGAACATGGCATCGCCGTCGTGCCCCACCCCCGGCACGACCGCCGCCGTATGGGCGAGATCCGGATGCCGGGCCTTCAGATAGGCGAAATAAGCCTGGCCGCGCGCCAGGCGATGCGGTCCCTGCGCCGCCGCGGCACAGCTCTTGTCCAACGCCGGTTGATCCCGATCGGTGTCATCGCCACCCCAGAGATAGATCACCCGGCGCCGCACGAAAGCCGCTTCGAGCGCCGCCGGCGTCGAGGGACCGGCATAGGGCGGCAACCGGTTCATGCCGTATTTCCAATCGTCGAACCCGGGGCAGCGCGCAGCGGAAAAGGTTGCGAAACTGTCATCTGGCCGCGGCCTGTCCGGGCTGAAATAGACGTAGGATGATGGGTTGGCGACCACGTAGCGCACGGCGAGGCCGGCGGCCTCGGCCCGGTCGCCGCCCTGGCCCAGCACCGCATAGCGCTGCGCCACCTGGCCGCCACCCGAATGACCGGCGACGACGATGGTTCGCAGGTTTGGGAAGTTTGCCCGATCCATCAGACGATTCAAAATCGCATCCAGCGCATCGAACGAGCTGAGCGGCGCCGGCGCCTCGGCCGGATCGCCACCCATCCAGCCTTCGAGCGTCCAATGCAGCAGCTCGGGCGCCAGGCGATGATGTTGGACATCCGGCACCGCCAGGAATTGCGGCACGATCAACAGGCTGCCGTGCGCGGCCGCCCCGGCGGCTCTGGCGGCATTTTCGGCGGCCAGTCGATAAGTATCGGCATCGCGCCGCCGGCCGTGCAGCACGATCACCGCCCGGGTCACCCCGGGTAGCACAGCGCTCCAATCCTGGGAGAGGTAGAGCGGCAGCACGCCCGTCCCCACGGACAGGCGTGCCTCCGCCACGACGCGCACCGGGCTCTCGCTCGGTGCCAAACCCTCGTCGGCGGCAATCAGCATCATGTCTCCAGCGATGGGCCTACCACGGATGCCCGCCTGGCCGGCGGCACGCCGCCCATTTCTGTTCCCAGCACAACCGACCCGTCTGCCCGGTGACCGGCCCGCCGGCGACCAGCGTCTCCTGCGCCACGATCGCCAGCGCACTGGCGATCTCCGGCGAAATGCCGAGCGCATGGGAGGCGGCCGCCCGATAGTCGCGGCCGAACGGGCTATATTCCGTGCTGATCCACAGCGGATTGATGCCGGTGATCTGGCCGAACAGCATCAGCGCGTTCAGATAGTCGCCATAGACGCTCGGGTGATAGCCGATCGGCACGGTGCAGCAGGCGAGCAGCGGATTGCTGTCCCAGAGATCGATCTGACCCCAAGGCTCACGCGCAAGGAACGGGTTGCGTTGGGCCAGACCCAGGTTCATGGCTGAGATCCAGGCATCGCCATCGACCGCGACGCCGACGGTACTCTGTCCGGGATTGGCGGCCGTGTATGTCGCGGCCGCCGTCTCGTAGGCGGCATGCAGGTCGGCCGCCATCGCCGCCATCGGATCGGCATCGCCCAGATAGGGCGCATAGGCGACGTTGCCGCTCTGCTGAGCGACCGTGCTGGTGCCGAAGATCGGGGCAGCCGGATTGGTGCTGGTATAGCCGTAGGAAGCGAGCGGCGGGGTCTGGGCCAAGGTGATGGCGGCATAGGATACGCCGGCCGCCTTGTCGGCGGCGTCGATGCCGTCGATCAGTGCCGTCACGCCGGCCTGGAAGCTGGTCGGATTGCCGCGGGTCGGCACGCTCTGGCCATTGACCGTGATGCTGGTCGGCAGCGGCTCGAACGTCTGGTCCTGCAGGATGACGTGCGAGAATTTCGCGGATTCGATCAGCGGCAGGTCGCCCAGCTCGCTGCCCTTGTTGCCGGAATAGCCCTTGAGCGTGGCGCTGCTGACCGCGATCAGCGAGACGTCATAGTCGAGCCCGGCCTCGCGGGTCAGCTGCAGAAAGATGCCGGCGACGCCGCCGAACGGGCCCACCTCGGTATAGTCGCTGGCCGGATTGGCCTGCAGATAGACCAGTTGCCCCAGCAAGGTTCCGCCGGGCGTGTTGGCACTGGTGGGCACGACCGGCACCACGCCCTCGGCCCCAGTGCAGGGCAGCGATGGGCAGAGCAGATCATGGACCAGTGCGCTGTCGGTGCCGTTGCCGGGCCCGGCATTGTAGTTCAGCGCCGGCGTATAGCGCCCGTGGGTGTAGCTGTTGCCGACGAACAGAACCTTGGTCGGGTCCGCCGCCGCCGGATTGGCCCATAGGCCCAGGGTTGAAGCGCCGATCAGCGCGGCGGCCACAGCCCTCGCAATTCCCAAGCTCCGTGTCATTCCGTCCTCCCTTGTGTTCTCGCCTTTCTGGCTTGGCGCTAGTGGACGCGGTGACCATACCCACTGTCAAATATCTTGAAAATGCCATATTCATACTTTTAAAGTATGCTAATGGAGCTTCGTCACCTTCGATATTTCCTGGTTGTGGCTGAGGAACGGCACATCACCCGCGCCGCTGTCCGCCTGGGCATACAGCAGCCGCCGTTGAGCGCGCAGATCCGTCAGCTCGAAGCCGAACTGGGTGCCAGCCTGTTCACCCGCACGCCGCGCGGCGTCGTGCTGACCGCGGCCGGCCTGGCGTTTCAGGAGGACGCCAAGGCGATCCTGGCGTCGGTCGACCGCGCGGCGGCGCGCGCGCTGCAGGTCGCGCGCGGCCATCTGGGGCGGCTGTCGGTGGGCTTCACCACCTCCGCCATCCTGCATCCGTTCGTCCGCCGCATCATGCGGGTGTTCCGCGAGACCTATCCGGCGGTCGACCTCGACTTGGACGAGGGCAACGCCGCCAAGCTGACCCAGTCGGTCGCGAGCGGCAGCGTGGCCGCGGGCTTTCTGCGCATCCCGGTCGACCGCCCGCCCGGCGTCGGCTTCATCGAGCTATTGCACGAGGATCTGCTGGTCGTGCTGCCGTCCGGCCATGTCCTGCTGGCCGGCGATGAGGCGATCGACTTAGGCGCGCTCGCCCAGGAACGCTTTATTCTGGTGCGCCAGCCCGGCGCCCCGGGGATTTATGAGAATGTGGTTGCCGCCTGCCGTGCCGCCGGCTTCGAACCCACGATCGCGGCCGAGGTGCCGCACATGCTGACCAACGTCAATCTGGTCGCCGCCGGCCTCGGCATCTCAGTCGTGCCTGCCTCGATAAGCGAGATCAACCTGCAGGAGGTGCACTATCGCCGCCTCAGCGCCACCCCACCGCTGACGGCGCCGCTGACCATGGTCTATCGGACCGACAATGACGATCCGATCCTGGCCAACATGGTGGCGATCGCGCGGGAGCTGGCCGGCGCCTATTGAAGCGCGTCCAGCCCGATCGACTTCACCACCCGTCCCCAGCGCTCGGTATCGGCACGCACCTGAGCGGCGAATTCGGGCGCCGGCGCCAGCGACACTTGCGCGCCGACGGCTTTGACCCGCTCGATCGTGTGCGGCAGCTGCATGGCGAGCGCGATCTGGTCGGACAGGATCGCGACTACGGCGTCCGGCGTCTTCGCCGGCGCCATGATGCCGTACCAGACATCGGCGTGATAGCCCGGCACGCCCATCGCCTCGGCCAAGGTCGGCACGTCCGGCAACTCCTCGGTCCGCTCCGGCGAGCCGACCACGAGCGCACGCACTTGCCCCGCCTTGATGGTGGGCAGCAGGGCCGCATAGGCCGACAGGAAGAACCCGACCCGATTGGCGAGCGTATCGGTCAGCGCGGAGCCGAAGCTCTTGTACGGGACGTCCTGCATCTCGAGCCCGTAATGCTGGCGGATCAGCTCGACCTCCAGATGGCTGGGCGTGCCCTTGCCGGAGGTCGCGTAGGTCACGGTTCCGGGGTTCGCCTTGATATAGGCGATCAGCTCCGCGAACGTCTTGTAAGGGGCCGCCGTATTGGCGACGAGCACGTCCGTATTGGTCAACACCCGCGAGACCGCGCGGAAATCCGTGACCGGGTCGTAGGTCTTCGTGGTCTGCAGCAGTTGGGTCATGGTCACGGGCATCGAAGCGAACAGCAGCGTGTAGCCGTCCGGCGCCGCCTGGGCCGCCGCCATGGTGCCGATCAGGCCGCCGGCACCATCGCGATTCTCGACATAGACGTTGGCTTTCATCTGGGCCGACAGCGCCTCGGCGACCACGCGGGCGACCACGTCCACACCGGCGCCGGGACCGTAAGGCACGATCAGCCGAATCGGCGCCGAAGGATACGTATCCGCGCGGGCCGACGGCACGGCGAGCCCGACGGCCGTGAGCAGGACCAGAACAAGAGCCGATGCTTGTCGTATCATCGCAAGATACCTCCCTGAATCGTCTGGCCTGCTGCCGGCCGATCGTTGCTTCGTTGAACGCTATTCGCCGTCGCCGACCCGCACCGCCCGCATCGGTGCAGCACCCAGCCGCCCACGCAGACCGAAGGCCGCCAGCCAGAACACGAGCAGGCCGCACGCAGCCATGAAGCCGAGGCTGATCGGCCGCTGAAAGAACACGGCCAGGTCGCCATGCGACAGCACCAGGGCGCGCCGGAAATTCTCTTCCATGAGCGGTCCCAGCACGAAGCCCAGGATGATCGGCGCGATCGGGAATTCGAGTGCCATGAACAGCGCGCCGACCACGCCGAAGAACAGCACCTCCATCACGTCGAACAGGCTGCTGTTCGTGCTGTAGACGCCGACGGCGATGAAGAACAAGGCCGACGGAAACAGGAAGCGATAGGGCACGGCCAGCAGTTTGACCCAGACGCCGATCAGGGGGACGTTCAACAGGATCAGAATCACGTTGCCGACCCAGAAGCTGGCGATCAGGCCCCAGAACAGGTCGGCATGCTCCCGGATCAATTGCGGCCCGGGCTGGATGCCCTGGATCAGCAAGGCGCCGAGCAGCAGCGCCATGACCGCGTCGCCGGGAATCCCTAAGCTCATGGTCGGGATGAAATCGACCTGGGTCTTGGAATGGGAGGCCGCCTCGGGTGCTGCGACGCCCTCGAGCGCGCCGTGGCCGAAGCGCTCCGGCGTGCGCGATACTTTGCGTTCGACCGCATAGGCGATGAAGGTGGTGATGGTCGGCCCCGTGCCGGGCATGGCGCCGAACAAAGTCCCGATCAGCGTGCCCCGCACCATCGGGAAGAAGGCCTGGCGAAGCTCGGCCAGGCTCGGCCGCATGTCGCGAAACCGGACCGCCATCTTCGTGCCGACGAATTCCAGGCGGTTTACGTTGCGCAGAAAATCCGCGACCCCGAACAGGCCCATGGCGAGGGCGACCAGCTCGACATGGTCCATCAGCTCGACCAGGCCGAAGGTAAAGCGCGGCGCGCCCGAGTTGATGTCGGTGCCGACCATGCCGATCAGCACGCCGACCAGCGTCATCGCCACACCCTTCAACGGCGAGCCGCGCGCCATGGTCGAGCCGGCGATCAGGCCCAGCAGCATGATGGAAAACATCTCGGCCGGACCGAACTTGAAGGCGATCCGGACCAGCAGCGGCGAGGCGAACACCATGACCGTGATGCCGAACGAGGCGGCGAAGAACGACGAGATCATGGTGATGCCGAGCGCCGTGCCGCCCTTGCCCTGCTTGGTCATCGGATAGCCGTCGAGGCAGGTGACCGCGTGGGGCGGATGCGACGGCATGTTCAAGAGGATGGCGCCGATGGCACCGCCATATTGCGAGCCGTAGAAGATGCCGGCCAGCATCAGGATCGCCGGCACCGGCTGCATCGTGTAGGTCAACGGCAGCAGGATCGAGATGGTCGAGAGCGCGCCCATGCCCGGCAGCACGCCGATCATGTTGCCGATCAGCACGCCGAAGAACGACCACATCAGATTATGGGGTTCGAGCGCGACGCCGAAGCCAAACCAGAGGTTTTGAAGCGACTCTTCCACCGGCGCTCATCCCCAACGGAACAGCGGAAGCTGTATGCGCAGAAACCACCAGAAGATGACGACGCAGACGGCGACCAGCGCCAGCGCCAGCACGGTTGCGGTGGCGATCGAATTGGCGCGGTCGGCCAGCGCCGAGATGAACACGATGGCGAAGGTCGCCGGCAGCAGCCCGCCGTAGCGGCCGACCAGGACAAAGCTGACGATGCCGAGGCAGATCAGCAGCCAGCCTCGCCATTCGGGCGCCAACGCCACCGAACGGGGTTCCGCCGCCGCAAACCTGGCGGAGATCATCAGGCAGAGACCGACCAGCGCCAGGACCGCGCCGACGGCGATCGGGAAAAAACCGGGCCCCATGCGCCCAAGCGTGCCCAGCCGATAGGTGCTCGCCTCGAGCATCGCGCCCAGGCCCAGGAGGGTGACGAGCGCGCCACCCCAGAAATCACGGGTCTTGCTCGTCGGATTCAGCACGGCGAACGTCGTTTCGGATCGCCTGCTCGACCGGCAACGCGGGTGACTGTCAGCGGAAACGGCATCGACGCGGCCAATCCCTTCCCCCCTAGAACGCCACTTTTGCCGTGGCTTTGAGCGCCTTGTCCGCTACCGGTGGCACCATGCGTTGAACGGCGGTCCCGCTCAGTCCAGTTGCCGGACTGTCGCCGGGAAGATCCGCTGATAGGCCTCGGCATACTGCGGCCGCCACTTGCCGATCGCCGCCCGCTGCAGCGCCGCGTTGCGATAATAGTCCCACATCAGCGGCTGGCTCTCCATGCATTGGATCGCCGCCCACTTCTTCTCCCACACGTCGGAAATGTCGAGCAGCGTGTCCGGCTTGAACTCGCACAGCTCCGACTGATGCGGCTCGAAGCAATAGACCTGCGGCGCGCCGATGGTCATGCCGAATTTCTCCGGCTCGCCGATGACTTTGCCGCCGGACCGGCCATGGGCCTGGGCCGCCATGCGGGATTCAATGGTGAACTGGAACGTGGTCGCATGGTCCCAGTTGCCCGGATCCCGGCGCGTATGGGTCAGGAGCACGTCGGCCTGGGTATCGCGCAACACGCCGACCGCGCGGTCGAGCATCGCCTCGGTCGTCCGCAGCACATAGTCGTCGCCATCGAAAAAATGGATTTCGGCGCCGAGGACGGCCGCAGCCTTCTCGGCCTCGATGCGGCGCATGTCCCGCGCCTTCATCTGCGTCATGGTCGGATCGGCATAGAGCTTCCCCGCCTCGCCGCGCTCGCCATAGCTCAGACAGATGATCGCCACGCGCTGCCCGAGTTGGGCATGAAGTGCGATGGCACCGGCACAGCGCCAGACGAAATCGCCCGTATGGGCGACGATCACGACCATGGCTTTTTTCTTGTCCACACCAACCCCCACCCACCGACATCCCAAGCTTGAGGTCATCCTGGTTGGCGAAAGCGGGAGGGTCCATTTCGATTGTTCACATCGTACGATAGCCGAAATGTATGGAGCTTTTTCCCTCTAGGGCTGGTCGTAGGACAGGCGCCGGGCGATCTCGACCACGGCAGCGACCGTCGTCGTGCTGCGGCTCAGATCGGACGCGACCGACACGGTCACCATCTCGACCGGCGCCGAGAGCGACCGGAACACGACGTTCGGAGCTTCGCTGCGCATCATGCCGGCATGGACGAGTGCGATGCCCAGGCCGCAACTGACGAACGCGATCTGGGACGCCTCGGAGCGGACCTCGTGCACCAGCCTCGGCGAGAAGCCGGCCCGGGTGGCGGCGGAGATGATCCGGTCGAAATAATCCGGGCTGAAATCGCGCCGGACATGGACCCAGGGCTCCTCCGCCAGATCCATCAACGCCACCGTGCCCTGGCTCGCCAACGGATGGCGGCTGGGCAGGGCCACGACGAGCTGGCCGGTGACGATCGGGGCGACCTGGATCGTCCCGGTGGCGCGGATGATCCGGCTGAACGCGATGTCGATCGCCCCCGACTGCAGCAAGGGGACGGCATCGGCGGTATGGATCTCCTTGAAGCTGATGAGCGCGCCCGGCAATTCGGTCGCGACCGCGGCCAGGATGCGTGGCAGCACGTCGTAGAACGAGGAGGTGATGGCGCCGATCGTGATCAGTTCGGCCTCGCCATCCTTGGCCGAGCGGATCACCGCCTCGACCTCGCCCATCTGCTCGGCGAAGCGGCGCACGGCCGGCAAGATCGCGCGCCCCTCGCGCGTGAGGGCGGCGCCATGGCGGGAGCGCTCGAACAGGATGACGCCGAGAGAGGTCTCAAGTATCTGTATTTGCTTGGTTAAGGGCGGCTGTGAGATGCCGAGCCGCTTGGCCGCACGACCGAAATTCCCCTCCTCCGCCACCGCCAGGAACGACCAGAGATGCCGCAGCAATCTGACGTCGATCATCGCCACCCCATGCCGATCGGGAGAATCAATTTCATCTTGACTTTCAAAGGACGCCGGAAGGTCATTCTCCGCCCACGGCCTCCGAGCGCTGTGTGCCGCTTCGCGATCTCGTCCGGCCGACGCGCGGATTTCCGTCCGCGCCAGTCCGTTGGAGGGAGCGCCCCATGAAGCTTTTCGTGACGCCGGCTTCGAGTTTCGTCCGCAAGGTCAGGATCAGCATTTTCGAAATCGGCATCGAGTCCGAGGTCGAGATCATCCAGACGCGATGGCCGCATACCTGGGGCTTCCAAACCGTTCCCTTCCGTGCGGACTTCGCCGAAGCAACCCCGGTCGGACGCATTCCCGCCCTGGTGACGGACGACGGCATCCATCTGACCGACTCGTCGACGATATGCGAATACCTCAACGCCGAATACGGCGACTATCGCCTGTGCCCGGCCGTTGGAGCGGAACGCTGGCGCATTTTGTCAGTCGTTTCAATCGCCAACGGCCTGCTCGAAGCCCAGGTCGCCCGGCGGGCCGAGAAGCTGCGCCTGAGCGCCGGCAATCCGATCGAATATTCGGCCGATTTCGAACGGAAGATGCTGGAGCGGCAGCAGCGCTGCTACGCCGCGTTGGAGGAGATGGCCCCATCGTTCGGTGCCGCCCCCGACCTGGGTCAGATCGCCGTCGCGGCGGCCTGCGGCATTTCCGACTTCCGCTTCGCCGACGTCTGGCGTCCGGACACTCCGCAACTGGCCGCCTGGTACGACCGGTTCCGCGAGCGCCCGTCGATGCGCGCGACCGAGCCGCAGGAAACGCCGACCGAGCCCGACCGGGTGATGCCGGCCGCGTCCTGACATCGGGGTTCGATACGATTTGGCTATGGCCGTCTGCGGCCGTCGGAATTGGACAGGGTCCGGTTCAACCCGGAAGATCCCGGTCAACAACGGCAGGGATGAATCCATGGTCCATATCGTCAGATCGTTCCAACGGCCGAGCAAGGCGCTCGTCGACGGAATCAGCCCATATTCGCCCGCCACGTTGCACGAGGCGCAAGGGCGCCTGGGCGCGCTCGACAGCCGGATCAAGCCGACCTATCCCGGCATGCGCGCCTGTGGGCCGGCGCTGACCGTCAGCTGCCACGCCGCCGACAACATGATGATGATGGCCGCCATCACCCTGGCCCAGCCCGGCGACATGCTGGTGGTCGCCGCCGGCGATCGGCCGCAACAGGGCGGCTTCGGCGAAGTGATGGCGACGGCCTGCATGGCCAAAGGCATCGTGGCGCTCGTCACCGACGCCGGCACGCGCGACGGGCCCGCGGTGCGCGATCTGGGCTTCAACGTGTTCTGCTATGGCCTGTCGATCAAGGGCACGGTCAAGGAGACGCTGGGCACGATCAACCAGCCGATCGTCATCGGCGGCGTGCTGATCCGGCCGGGCGACATCGTCGCCGCCGACGACGACGGCGTCTGCGTCGTGGTCCAGGAACGGATCGCCGAGGTGACCAAGCTGTCCGAGGAGCGCGAGGCCAAGGAGGCCAAGTTGATGCAGGCGTTGAGGGACGGCGGCGACTTCCTCGAACTGACTGGCATCGGCAAGGTCCTGGCCGCCAAGGGGCCCACCTACGAATGAAGATCGTCGATGCCCACTTCCACCTGTGGGATCTCGAGACGAACTATTACCCTTGGCTGAGCGACGGCGACCGGCCGTCGCTGGTCAAGAATTACCAGGCGCTGCGCCGGAACTACCTGATCTCGGACCTGCTGAGCGACATCGACACGCTCGATGTCGTTGGCGGCGTGCATATCCAGGCGGAACATGATCCGAACGATCCAGTGCGCGAGACGCGCTGGCTGCAATCGATCGCCGACAGCCCGGGCTCGCGAGGCTTGCCGCACGGCATCGTCGCCGACGCCAATTTCGCCAGCCCGACCATCGAAGCGGTGCTGGCCGGCCATTGCGAATTTCCGAACATCCGCGGCATCCGCCACGCGCTGTACCGGCGGCTGGACGAGCGGCCGCCCTACGACCCGCTCGCCGACCCGGCCTGGACCGGTAATTTTCCCCTATTGAAGAAATACGGCCTGTCGTTCGACCTGCAGCTGTTCCCCAGCCAGACCGACCTCGCCGTCGAACTCATCCGCAGCAATCCGGACATCCAGTTCATCCTCACCCACGCGGCGATGCCGTTTTGGCGCGACCCGGAGAATGTCGCGCGCTGGCGGGCCGCCATCAAAGCCTATGCCGCCTTCCCGAACGTCGCGATCAAGCTGTCCGGCTTCAGCGGTTTCGACGCCGACTGGAGCGTCGACAGCGTCGGCCCGATCCTGGGTGAGGTCATCGACGCCTTCACGCCCGAGCGCTGCATGCTCGCCAGCAACTTTCCGGTGGAAGGCCTGGTCAAACCCTATGCCGCGATCTGGGCCGTCTATTTCGACTATTTCCGGAATTTCTCCGTGGCCGAGCAGGAGATGCTGTTCTGGCGGAATGCCAACGAGATCTATCGCCTCCACATTTGAGGAAAAGCTGCGCACTAGCCTACAGGGACATTGCTCCCAGTTCTTCGTCGCTCCTGTGGCAGGCAAGCTCGGATCCGCTGGCGGTCCGCCTCAGCGCCGGTATTTCGCGATCACAGAGCCCGTCGATCCGTTGCACGCAACGGCCGTAGAACCGGCAGCCTGCCCGGTGGCCGAACGCAAAGCGGGCGGCATTGTCTGGCAATACCTCCTGGGCTCCCGCCAGATCGAGCCAGCCGGTTCGCAGCGCCGGCACGGAATTCGCCAGCAGGCGGAAATAGGGATGATGCGGAGGCGTCGCCATCGCATCGCGGCTTCCGGCCTCGATCTTGCGGCCGGCGTAAAGCACCATGACCTCGTCGCACAGCGCCCGCACCGTCTTCAGGTCGTGGCTGATGAACATATAGGACACGCCCAGTTCGCGGCGTAGTTCGACCAGTAGATCGACGATCGCGGCGGCCACGACCGGATCCAGCGCCGAGGTCACCTCGTCGCATAGGATCAGATCAGGCTCGGCCGCGAGTGCCCGGGCCAGGTTGATCCGCTGCTTCTGGCCGCCGGACAATTCGGTCGGTCGCCGATCGGCGACCGTGGCCGGCAGCTTTACGAGGTCGAGCAACTGGAGGACGCGTCGCTGGACCGCCGGACCGGACAGCCCATGATAGAAGGCGACGGGACGGCCGAGAATGCCGGCGACCGTTCCCGACGGATTGAGCGCCGTATCGGCCATTTGAAACACGATCTGGACCCGACGCAGATCCTCGCGGCTGCGCTTGCCAACCGTCGGCGCCAGCGGTCGGCCATCGAGGCGAATCGAGCCGGCGGCAAGCGGCTGCAGGCCGGCGATCACCCGGGCGAGCGTACTTTTCCCGCAACCCGACTCGCCGATGACGCCGAGGCTGGTCCCCCGCTGAATCCGGAAGCCGATATCGTCGAGGATCGGCAGCAACGGCTTGCCGTCCCGTTGGGTTCGGCCGTAGCCCGCAACGAGGCCGGTGACCTCCAGCAGCGGCACGGGGCTCTTGCGCGCGGGCGCGATCGGGCGAACGGCGGGCTCGGCCGCCGCGACAAGGCTCCGAGTATAATCGCTGACCGGTGCTGTAATGAGGCGATCGGTCGGACCGACCTCCTGCACGGCGCCATCGCGCAGCACGATGATCCGATCGGCGACCTGGGCGACCACGGCCAGGTCGTGCGAGACGTAGAGCCCGGTCGTGCCCCGGTCGCGGATCACCGACTTGAACGCCTTCAGGACCTCGATCTGGGTCGTGACGTCCAAGGCGGTCGTCGGTTCGTCGAAAATCACCAGCTCCGGATCGGTGATCAGCGCCATCGCCGCCAGCAATCGCTGGAGCTGCCCGCCCGACACCTGATGCGGGTAGCGCTGGCCGATATGGTCCGGGTCGGGGAGAGCCAGAGCCTTGAACAGGGCGAGCGCCTTGGCCTCGGCCGGCTCGCGCGTCATGAGTTTGTGGATGAGCGCGCTTTCGATCACCTGCGCCATGATCGTGCGCGACGGGTTGAAGGCGGCGGCGGCACTCTGGGCGATATAGGCGACCCGACGGCCACGCAGATCCGCAAGCTCGGCCTCGTCGAGGGCGGTTACCTCGCTCTTGCCCAGCCTGATCCGCCCCCCGGCGATCCTGCAGCCGGCCCGGGCATAGCCCATTGCCGACAAAGCGATCGTTGTCTTGCCCGAACCGGATTCGCCGATGAGGGCGACCACTTCGCCGCGGTCGACCGAAAAACTGACGTCCTTGACGATCTCGATGTTGCGGCCATCGGCGCCTTGCGCGGAGACCCTGAGATGCTCGACCTCGAGCAGCACCGTCATCTCACGAACCTCCCTTCCGCTGCAGACGGCTGCCGAACAGGCCGTCGAAC
>Ga0302314_10002734_pt1 | contig 32682 bp, 47 predicted proteins | sample III_Palsa_N2_3_FD_200533 | JGI IMG/M metagenome (GOLD analysis project Ga0302314, IMG submission 200533) | Peat permafrost microbial communities from Stordalen Mire near Abisko, Sweden - III_Palsa_N2_3 | ecosystem: Environmental > Terrestrial > Soil > Palsa > Peat permafrost | place: Sweden...
AGAAGCGGCGGAGTAGAAAGAAAGGCTTCTTTTTTTAAAAAAGGAAGCAAAAAACTTTTATCCGTTTGACGTTGAACGGCTGGCGCGTCCATGTGAGGGCACGCCGGCCGTTTCGCTTTGCGACGTCAACGGTATGAATAGCATCAACGAGGCAACATGATGACGACGGATCCTTGGGCCGGGGAAGATGACGAGGTGGTGAAGATCGCCGGTCGTGTAAATCTGGCGGATGCGCTTACTGCACCGTTCATCGTATGGCGCAAGCCGCTAATCTTGTTTCTTGTGGTCGTTCCGCTCGTGTAATGGGGTATCTTCAGTGTTCCCGGGATCCTAGCGTGGTACAATCGGCATCCTTACGCGAGGGCCGGCGAAATACATTATCTTCTGAAAAACTATGGCGGATATTTCTGGCGCTTCCTGTTGGTACAAACGGGATGGCTGTTGGTTATCTTGATCATTCGTTGGGTGAGTCGCGGGGAAGACTCGCGCAATTTCAACCTCGAAGTCGGATCCAACGGAATCGTGTTTCGCAGAGGCGACGGAGCAACGGTTTCGTATGAGTGGCGCTCCCTTCGCCAGGCGTGGGTCGGAAATCGATACCTCGTCTTCCGTGCGTCTGCCTGGGCTACAGGGGCTATCACATTGAGAACGGCCGCCGAGGGAGATCACACAAAACTCCGCGCGATTGTAACGAAGTATTTTGACTCCGTGCGCAAATAGCAAGGCGGGTGGGATACTCTTCGCATGCTGCTACTTCTTCCGGCAGCCTCGCCACGACCGGTGGTCGCTGACTTGTGGGGAAACGCCATAGAGTCGGGTTGCGAAGGGCATGCCGCCCTGCCTCGCCCGCATCCCACATTACCTTTGATTTGGACCAAGATATGGTCTAAAAATCGGTTCCTGGACCTTTGGTCGATCAACAATGGAACCTGCCGTGCAAATATCCGTGACCGACGCCAAAGGACAACTAACCGAACTGGTTCGCCGCGCGGAGGCCGGGGACGAAGTCGTTCTTACCCGGCACGGCCATGCCGCCGTGCGCCTCGTCCCAATCAAGGTCGCGCCCAACGCAAAATCCCGCCGGACGCTGATGGAAACGCTGCGCAGATCCGCCGCGAACAAAATGACCGCGGGTCCGAGCGCCGCGCGGAGCCAAGACTTCCTCTATGGCGACGATGGTCTTCCGGCATGATCGCAGTCGATACGTCGGCGCTCATGGCGATCATTTTGAACGAGCCGGCGGCGGACCCATGCATCGCGCTATTGGCTGCTGAAAACGATCTTCTGATCTCCGCCGGCACCGTCGCAGAAGCGCTTATCGTCTCCGCTCGTCGCAATGTCGGCGAAGAAATGGAGCGTCTGATCGCAGGACTTGGCTTCGAAATCGCAAGCGTTACGCCAGCATCAGCGCATCGCGTCGCGGCGGCTTACGCGCGGCGGGGAAAGGGCGTGCATTCGGCAGGGCTGAATTTTGGCGACTGCTTCGCCTACGAAGTGGCAAAAGAGCGCGGATGCCGGCTGCTTTACGTGGGAGATGATTTCACGCAGACGGACTTGGAGGCTGCTCTTTAAGGGAGAGCGGACGGGGAAGGACGCGAAGACTCTCCGCGGCGTCAGGAAAGCGATATCAAAGCAACCGCACCGGGTTCACCATCACCTCATTCTCCGTCCGGCAATAATCGCCGAATGCTTGCGCGCCGGCGTAGAGGCAGAAGTCATCGATCGAGGCATACTCGTACACCCCAAAATTCGGATCGAAATAGAACACCGCCGGTTTCTGATAAAACGCCGCCAGCGCGTGATAGGGGGCCGAGATCGAAAACACCGTGAGCGGCTTAAGCCGTATCCACTCGAATGCGTCCTGGCAGGTGCCGGCGAAGTAGTCATCGCCAGTTTCAAGCTGCACCATGCCGTTGTTCGCCAGCACCTCGCGCGTTCTCTGGCCGACCTTACCTGCCGGCGCTTTCATGTAAAATGTTTGGATGCCCGTCACCATATGTTCATTGGCTTCATACGTGACCTGGCGCAGTTGCAGGACTCGTTTCATCCACATCACGGTCATCGCGAAGCAGATACCGAGACTGCTTTTGGCGGGAAGTTCGCTGCCGCGGTGGAACCCGGTCACGATGCCCTGGTCGTTGGTTGTCTTGGATATGCGTTTTCCGTTTCTAGGTCCGGCCATCTGATCCGTCCGTCACTTCGCGCGTGATGTTCAACTATACCCTAACGAACAAAGGTCTTTTGCTTCTTTTCTTTCAAGAAAAGATGCTTCTTGCCTGTCCTTCACGGCGGCGGCGTGAGGTTAAGGCTGGTGCCATTGTCCCGATTCTTCGACGCCAGGCACACGAACTCGCCGACTCGCACTTTGGGCAGACGCTTGAAATACTGGGTGTAGCGGTACGGTTTGGCGAGGTAGGTGGGTCCGGTAACCGTGAGCTGATCCTGCAGTTCCCCGTTCGGCAGCAGGCTCAGTCGTTCCACCACCTTCATATTATCGGTCCCGGCGGGCAGGCCCATTACCACGTCGTTGTCGGAGCGCAGACCGACGGTGGTGACGACCAGGGTTTTGCCCTCCCAATGGCCGATCGCGTTGCCGTAATAGGTGCCTCCGGGCGGGGTTTCGTAGTGCTGTGAGCCGTCGGTCCATATATTGTGGACTTCACCGTCGGGCGTAAGCAGGGTGACGCGGCCGGGGGTCATCAGATATTCGATCGGCATGCCCATTTCCGTGATGATCGCCGGGAAGGCGGTAGGTTCGCAGTCCGACCAGGGAACGTGGAAGTCGTGGGCGACGATGTGTTGTTTGAAATCCGCCAGCGCGGCCGGCGTCAGGAAGGGAAAGATTTTCGTCTGATCCGGGTGGGTGAAACCTTCGGCGCGCATCCAGGTGCCGGAGAAATCGGGCAGATCGGCGGGGTCCTTTACGGTACCGGCGCCAGACGGCACGGTGTAGCCGCCGTTGGGTGGCCCGTTGCCCCCCCCGGGAGGCGGGGCTCCGGGAGGTGGACCGGATTGCGCGTGAGCAGCTTGGCCGAGGTACACAAAGCTTGCGAGGGCGACAAAGGCGAAGTGCTTGGTATTACGCATGTTTCCGAACCCTATTGGTTACATTCTCCAGGTCGGTTGGCCCGCCTGTTAGAATGTCAGCATAAGCTGTGGGTATGGCGTTTTGCAATTGCGTGTCGCGAGAGACCAACGAACAGTTGGTTGTCGATATCTTAATTGGCAAAGTTTTTTTGGTTCTTTTTGTTCACAAAAAGAACACTTCCCTTCCCCTCGCCTTGCCTACTTCCGCGTGCGCTTTTTCTATACCAGCCAGTGCCATCAACGCTTGACTATCCGCCAACTCCCCCCTAGGTTCCGCCCCCTCGGCCGACCCCGCCTTTGGTGGTGGTCGGTTATCTTCGCAGGCACGAAGCGTGCGGCACCGCAGTCCTTTCTAACGGGGCGCCAAGGCCGGATGTAGGTTTGACCCAGCACGGGCGGAAACGCCGGTGCGGGAGCTGTTTGTGGGATAACCGATCGCTCGAACGCGGCAAGGCCAACTGAACGACTGCCAGCCCACGGAACGAGGTCTATGCCGACCATAAACCAGTTGATTGCTCACGGACGCGAGCCTCGCAAGGCGCGCAACAAGGTGCCCGCTCTCGAAGGCTGCCCGCAGAAGCGCGGCGTCTGCACGCGCGTCTATACCACCACGCCGAAGAAGCCGAACTCGGCGCTGCGTAAGGTCGCCAAGGTTCGCCTCACCAACGGCTTCGAAGTCGTGAGCTACATTCCGGGCGAAGGCCACAACCTCCAGGAGCACAGCGTCGTGCTGATCCGCGGCGGTCGTGTGAAGGACTTGCCGGGCGTGCGTTATCACATTCTGCGTGGCGTGCTCGATACCCAGGGCATCGCCAAGCGTCGTAAGCGTCGTTCGCTCTACGGCGCGAAGCGGCCGAAGTAAGGGAGGCGGGAACATGAGCCGTCGTCACCGCGCGGAAAAGCGCGAAATTCTGCCGGACGCGAAGTTCGGCGATGTCGTCATCACGCGCTTCATGAATGCGCTGATGTATGACGGCAAGAAATCCGCCGCCGAGGGCATCGTCTACGGTGCGCTCGACGTGATGAAGAAGCGCGGCGGCTCGCAGGCTGATCCGGTGCGGATGTTTCACGAGGCGCTGGACAACGTGAAGCCGGCCGTGGAAGTGCGCTCTCGCCGGGTTGGTGGTGCTACCTACCAGGTTCCGGTGGAAGTCCGCACCGATCGCCGCCAGGCGCTGGCGATCCGGTGGATCATCGATGCCTCGCGCAAGCGTGGCGAGCATACGATGGAAGACCGCCTCTCGAACGAACTGATGGACGCGGTGAACAACCGTGGCTCGGCGGTGAAGAAGCGCGAGGATACGCACCGCATGGCTGAGGCGAACAAGGCCTTCAGCCACTACCGCTGGTAACCGATTTACCCCCACCCCACCCCACCGAGATTTTAGGGCGACGGAGAGACGACGATGGCCAAGTCTAAGTTCCTACGCAACAAACCGCACTGCAACATCGGCACCATCGGTCACGTCGACCATGGCAAGACGTCGCTCACCGCGGCGATCACCAAGGTTCTCGCCGAAACCGGCGGCGCCACCTACACGGCGTACGACCAGATCGACAAGGCGCCGGAAGAGCGCGCTCGTGGCATCACGATTTCCACCGCGCACGTGGAATACGAGACCGCGAACCGCCACTACGCGCACGTCGATTGCCCCGGCCACGCCGACTATGTGAAGAACATGATCACCGGCGCCGCGCAGATGGATGGCGCGATCCTGGTGGTTTCCGCCGCCGACGGCCCGATGCCGCAAACCCGCGAGCACATCCTCCTCGCGCGTCAGGTCGGTGTGCCGGCGCTGGTGGTGTTCCTGAACAAGATGGACTTGGCCGATCCGGAACTGGTCGAGCTGGTCGAGCTCGAGCTGCGCGAGTTGCTCACTTCGTACGGTTTCCCCGGCGACGACATCCCGATCATCAAGGGTTCGGCGGTCGCGGCCCTCGAAAACAAGACCCCCGAGATCGGCCATGACGCCATTCTCGAGCTGATGAAGGCGGTCGACGCGTCCATTCCGCAGCCGGAGCGTCCGAAGGATCGTCCGTTCCTGATGCCGATCGAAGATGTGTTCTCGATCTCGGGTCGCGGCACCGTTGTGACTGGTCGCGTCGAGCGCGGCATCATCAAGGTCAACGAGGAAGTCGAGATCGTTGGCATCAAGGCGACGGTGAAGACGATCGTGACCGGCGTGGAAATGTTCCGCAAGCTGCTCGACCAGGGCGAGGCCGGCGACAACATCGGCGCGCTGCTGCGTGGCACCAAGCGCGAAGACGTGGAGCGCGGCCAGGTGCTGGCGAAGCCGGGTTCGATCACCCCGCACACCAAGTTCACCGCCGAGGCCTACATCCTGACCAAGGAGGAAGGCGGCCGTCATACTCCGTTCTTCACCAACTACCGCCCGCAATTCTATTTCCGCACCACCGACGTCACCGGCATCGTGACGCTGCCGGCCAATGTGGAAATGGTGATGCCGGGCGACAACGTGTCGGTCGAAGTTGAACTGATCAACCCGATCGCCATGGATGAAGGTCTGCGTTTTGCTATTCGCGAAGGCGGCCGCACGGTCGGCGCCGGCGTGGTGGCGAAGATCACAGCGTAAGGTAAGGGGAATAAAGAAGTCTTCTTTTTGAAAAAAGAAGCAAAAACTTTTGTCTGTTAGGCTCTGAGCCAAAATCTAGGCGCCGAGCTAAAATTGACAAAGTTTTTTTGCTTCTTTTTGTTCACAAAAAGGAGATTCTTCCCTGTCCTGACTAATAACTTCGACTAAGCCTAACTCGCTTCACTCGCCTCGGAAGACCCACACGATGGATAGCCAAAACATTCGCATTCGCCTCAAGGCGTATGATCACCGCGTGCTGGATAACAGCACCAAGGAGATCGTAAATACGGCGAAGCGTACGGGTGCGCGGGTGCGTGGACCGATCCCGTTGCCGACCAACTTCGAGCGCTTCACGGTGAATCGCTCGCCGCACGTGGACAAGAAAAGCCGGGAGCAGTTCGAAATTCGAACCCATCGCCGGCTGCTCGACATCGTTGACCCCACTCCGCAAACCGTGGACGCGCTGATGAAGCTCGACCTCGCGGCCGGTGTGGACGTCGAGATCAAGATCTGAAAGCCGCCACCTATGCGCACTGGATTGATTGCCAAAAAGCTCGGGATGACCCGGCTTTTTAAAGAAGATGGGACGCACGTTCCCGTCACCGTCCTGCACCTGGACCAGGTGCAGGTGGTGGCCGCGCGTACTATCGAGCGCGACGGCTACACCGCCGTCCAGCTTGGCTGGGGCAAGGCCAAGGTGAAGAACGTGACCGACCCCAACAAGGGCCACTATGCCGCGGCCAAGGTCGAACCGAAGCTGAAGCTAGTGGAATTTCCGGTGAGCGCGGATGCGCTGCTGGAAGTGGGCGTCACGCTGTCGGCCGAGCACTTCGTCGTCGGCCAGAAGGTCGACGTCTCCGGCACCACCAAGGGCAAGGGCTTCCAGGGCGGCATGAAGCGCTGGAACTTCGCGGGCCTCGAGGCCAGCCACGGTGTGTCGATCAGCCATAGGTCGTTGGGTTCCACTGGCAACCGTCAGGATCCCGGCAAGACTTTCAAGAACAAGAAGATGGCCGGCCATATGGGCGGCGACCACGTGACCACCCTCAACGTTGAAATCGCGGCCGTCGATGCGGCCAAGGGCCTGGTCATGATCAAGGGCGCGGTTCCCGGTTCCGCCGGCACCTACGTGCTGGTGCGCGACGCCGTCAAAGGGAAGCGTCCCGATGCGGCGCCCTATCCGGCCGGGCTCGCGGGTTAAGGACAGCAAAGATGGACATCGCGATTACCACACTCGACAACGGCAGCGCGGGCACGCTCACGCTCCCGGACGAGATCTTTGCAGCCCCCTTGCGTTCGGACATTCTGGCGCGCGTGGTGCAATGGCAGCTTTCGAAGCGCCGCGCCGGCACCCATAAGACCAAGGGCATGGGCGAGGTTTCGGGCACCACCAGGAAGCCCTACAAGCAAAAGGGCACCGGCAACGCCCGCCAAGGTTCGCTGCGCGCGCCGCAGTTTCGCACCGGTGGCGTGGTTCACGGCCCGGTGGTGCGCGATCATGGCTATGATTTGCCGAAGAAAGTGCGCCGCCTGGGCCTGATCGCGGCGCTGTCGCAAAAGGCCGCCGACGGCAAGCTGGTGGTGCTGGATCAAGCCACTGCCTCGGGCAAGACCAAGGAACTCGCGGCGAAGCTGAAAATTCTCGGCTGGACCTCGGTGCTCATCGTCGATGTCGAGGTGGACGAAGGTTTCGGCCGCGCCGCGCGCAACCTGCCCTACATCGATGCGCTGCCGAGCGGTGGCGCCAATGTTTACGACATCATCAAGCACGATGTGCTGGCGCTGACTACCGGTGCTGTGGCGGCTCTGGCCGACCGGCTGGGTGTCGTGGAACCGGACGCGGTGGGAGAGGCAGCATGAGCGGCAAGGCACGTTTCGCGCACGCACGCGCCGCCACGATGTCCAAAGAGGCGATGTACAACATGATCCGGAGCCCGGTCATCACCGAGAAGGCGACTTTGCTCTCGGAGAAGAACCAGGTCGTGTTCCGGGTTTCGGCCGACAGCACCAAGCCGGAAATCAAGAAGGCCGTGGAAACCTTGTTCGGCGTAACGGTAACCGATGTTCACACCCTGGTGACGAAGGGCAAGACCAAGCGCTTCAAGGGCCGCCCCGGTGTGCGTTCGGACGTGAAGAAGGCCTATGTGCATCTCGCGCCGGGGCAGACGATCGATCTCTCCACCGGTCTGAGCTAAGGCGGGGCAAGGCAAATGGCACTCAAGCAATTCAATCCGACGACCCCCAGCCTGCGCGGCACGATCCTCGTCTCGCGCGTGGGTCTGTGGAAAGGTAAGCCGGTCAAGGGTCTCACCGAGGGCAAAAGCCACTCCGGCGGGCGCAACAATCACGGTCATACCACCACGCGGTTTCGCGGCGGCGGACACAAGCAGACCTACCGCCTGGTCGATTTCAAGCGTCGCAAGTACGACGTGCCGGCGACCGTGCAGCGTCTCGAGTACGACCCGAACCGTACCGCTTTCATCGCGCTGATCAGATACCAGGATGGCGAGCTCAGCTATATCCTGGCACCGCAGCGCCTGAAGGAAGGCGACGTGGTGGTGGCCGGCAGCAAGGTCGATATCAAGCCGGGCAACGCGATGCCGCTGTCGGCGATCCCGGTCGGCACCATCGTGCATAACATCGAGCTGAAGCAGGGCGCCGGCGGCAAGGTCGCGCGTTCGGCCGGCGCCTACGCGCAACTGGTCGGCAAGGATACCGGCTACGCCCAGATCAAGCTCGGTTCGGGCGAGGTTCGCGTGGTGCGCGCCGAATGCATGGCGACCGTGGGTGCGGTTTCGAACCCCGACAAGATGAACGAACATATTGGTAAGGCGGGTCGCAGCCGTTGGCTCGGCCGTCGTCCTCACAATCGTGGCGTGGTCATGAACCCGGTTGATCACCCGCACGGCGGTGGCGAAGGCCGCACCTCGGGAGGCCGTCATCCGGTTACTCCTTGGGGCAAGCCGACCAAAGGCTACAAGACCAGGGCCAACAAACGCACGGATAGTCTCATCGTCCGCCGCCGCAACAAAGGGAAGGGCTAACCCATGGCTCGTTCCGTATGGAAGGGCCCGTTCGTCGACGGGTACCTGCTCAACAAAGCCGAGGCCGTTCGTTCGTCGAGCCGCAACGAGATCATCAAGATCTGGTCGCGCCGTTCGACGATCCTGCCGCAGTTCGTCGGTCTCACCTTTGGCGTTTACAACGGCCACAAGTTCCTGCCGGTGCAGGTGTCCGAGAACATGGTCGGACACAAGTTCGGTGAGTTCTCGCCGACGCGCACCTTCACCGGGCATTCGGCCGACAAAAAAGCGAAGCGGAGCTAAGCGATGAGCAAGCCGAAATCGCCGCGCCCGGTCGAAGAACACGAAGCGCAAGCCATCGTGAACAACATGCGCATCAGCCCCCGCAAGCTCAACCTGGTGGCCGGATTGATCCGTAATCAGCCGGCTGCGAAGGCGGTGGCGACGCTCGCGTTCAGCAAGCGCCGCATCGCGCAGGACGTGAAGAAGGCGCTCGAAAGCGCTGTCGCCAACGCCGAGAACAATCATCAGCTCGACGTCGACAAGCTGGTGGTGTCACGCGTCGAGGTCGGACGTGCCGTGGTGATGCGCCGTTTCCATGCGCGTGGCCGTGGCCGCTCGGCGCGGATCGAGAAGTGGTTGTCCAACCTCAAGATCGTCGTCGCCGAAGTCACTGAACCCGCTCCCGAAGAGCAGAAGGCGTAAACCGATGGGCCATAAAGTAAATCCGATCGGGCTGCGGCTCGGCATCAACCGCACCTGGGACAGCCGCTGGTACGCCGAACGCGACTACGCCAAGCTGCTCCATGATGATCTCGCCCTGCGCGCCTATCTGCAGAAGAAGCTGTCGGGCGCCGGCGTCAGCCGCGTCGTGATCGAGCGCCCGGCGAAGAAGCCGCGCGTCACCATCTATGCCGCCCGTCCGGGCGTGGTGATCGGCAAGAAGGGCCAGGATATCGACGCGCTCCGCCGTGACCTCACGCTCAAGGCGAAGTCCGAGGTTTCGCTCAACATCGTCGAAATCCGCAAGCCCGAGATCGACGCCAAGCTGGTAGCCGAGAACATCGCCCAGCAGCTTGAACGCCGGGTGGCGTTCCGTCGCGCGATGAAGCGCGCGGTGCAGTCGGCGATGCGCTTGGGCGCGCAAGGCATCCGCATCAACTGCGGCGGACGCCTGGGTGGCGCCGAGATTGCGCGGGTTGAGTGGTATCGCGAAGGCCGGGTGCCGTTGCACACGCTTCGCGCCGACATTGATTTCGGTGTTGCGACGGCCAAGACGACCTACGGCACCTGCGGTGTGAAGGTTTGGATCTTCAAAGGCGAGATCCTGACCCACGACCCGCAGTCGCAGGATCGCCGGGCCGCCGAACAAGCGCCGCAGCGTTAAGGATAGAAGCAGATGCTTTCCCCCAAGCGGACCAAGTTTCGCAAGGCCCATAAGGGCCGCATTCACGGCTTGGCCAAGGGCGGCACCGCGCTGAATTTCGGTGCCTACGGCCTGAAGGCGATGGAACCCGAGCGGATCACCGCGCGGCAAATCGAGGCCGCTCGCCGCGCGATCACTCGTGCGATGAAGCGCGCCGGCCGCGTCTGGATCCGGATTTTCCCCGACGTGCCGGTTTCGACCAAGCCCGCCGAAGTCCGCATGGGCTCGGGCAAGGGCTCGCCGGAGTTCTGGGTCGCCCGCGTGAAGCCGGGCCGGATCATGTTCGAGGTCGAAGGCGTCACCGCCGAGCTCGCCCGTGAGGCGCTGACGCTTGGTGCGGCGAAATTGCCGATCAAGACCAAGTTCATCACCCGTATCGGGGAGGCCTGAGATGGCGAAGATCGCCGACATCCGCGCCAAAACGCCGGATGATCTGAACGTGTTGCTGGTCGAGTTGCGGAAAGAGCAGTTCAATCTGCGTTTCCAGCGCGCGACCGGACAGAATGAGGGGGTAGGCCGTGTGCGTAAGGTGCGCCGCGAGATCGCCCAGGTAAAAACGATTCTGGCGGAGAAACACACCTCCGCCGCTCGTTCCTAAGGAGTAGAGGGCAATGCCGAAGCGCGTGCTCGCGGGCAGGGTGGTGAGCGACAAGATGGACAAGACCGTAACGGTCTCGGTCGAACGTCAGGTCATGCATCCGCTGTATAAGAAGTTCATTCGCCGTTCGAAGAAATACGCGGCGCATGACGAAGCCAATGTCTGCAAGGTCGGCGATCTCGTTCGCATCGAGGAATGCCCGCCGATCAGCAAACGTAAGACTTGGACTGTGATCGAGCGTAATGGCGCCGCCCCGGCGACCGTTGCCGCGGTTTCGGTCTGAAGGGAAATTAGTTAGATGATCCATCCCGAAACCAACCTGGACGTCGCCGACAATTCGGGCGCTCGCCGGGTGCAGTGCATCAAGGTGCTGGGCGGTTCCAAGCGGAAGACCGCCTCGGTCGGCGACGTGATCGTGGTCGCGATCCAGGAAGCGATCCCGCGCGGCAAAGTGAAGAAGGGCGACGTCCACCAGGCGGTGGTAGTGCGCACTTCCTATCCGGTGCGCCGCGCCGACGGCAGCGCGATCCGGTTCGACCGCAACGCCGCGGTGCTGATCAACAAGCAGCAGGAGCCGATCGGCACCCGCATCTTTGGCCCGGTGGTGCGCGAGCTGCGCGCGAAGAAGTTCATGAAGATCATCAGCCTGGCGCCGGAGGTGCTCTAATCATGGCCGCGCGCATTAAAAAAGGCGACAAGGTTCTGGTGATTTCCGGCTCGAGCAAGGGCAAGCGCGGCGAAGTGCTGCGCGTGATCCCGTCCGAGACCCGTGCGGTCGTGCAGGGCGTGAACATCGCCAAGCACCATCAGAAGCCGAGCGGCGCTGCCCAGCAGGGCGGCATCATCAGCTTAGAGGCGCCGATTCATCTTTCGAATCTGGCGCTGATCGATCCCACCACCAACAAGCCGACCAAGGTCGGCTTCCGCGTGCTTGACGGCGGCCGCAAGGTCCGCATCGCCAAGGCCAGCGGCTCAGTGCTGGAAGGTTAAGGCGATGGAAGACAGTAGCGTTCAGCCCCGACTGCTCAAGGCGTATCACGAGAGCCTGCGTCCGGCGTTGCAGAAAGAATTCGGCTACACCAATCCGATGCAGGTGCCGAAGCTGCAGAAGATCGTGATCAACATGGGCGTCGGTGAAGCGGCCGGCGATCAGAAAAAGCTCGACGCCGCGGTGGCCGAGTTAGCCCTGATCGCGGGCCAGAAGCCGGTGAAGACCGTGGCCAAGAAGGCGATCGCGGGCTTCAAAATCCGCGAGGGCCTGCCGATCGGCTGCAAAGTCACGCTCCGCAAGGCGCGCATGTACGAGTTCCTCGACCGCCTGGTCACCATCGCACTGCCGCGCGTGCGTGACTTCCGCGGGGTAAAGGGCACCGGCTTCGACGGCCGCGGCAACTTCGCCATGGGACTTAAGGAACAGATCGTGTTTCCCGAAATCGTCTACGACAAAGTGGGCGAGATCAGAGGTATGGATATTATTATCGTGACTAACGCCAAGACCGACGCGGAAGCTCGGGCCCTGCTCAAGGGCTTTGAACTGCCGCTGGTTTAGCTAAGGGAAGGAAGAAGCATCTTTTTTGAAAAAAGGAAGCAAAAAACTTTTGTAAATGTGGCCGGTGCAAAACACCAACTGACAAAGTTTTTTTGCTTCTTTTTGTTCACAAAAAGAAGGCCTTCCTTCACCTAACGACTTCTTGACTAAACACAGTTTGGAAAACGGTCGGGAGCTCCCGACAGGTTCCGGAGGGTAAAGACAACAGGATGGCCAAGACTTCTCAGGTCAACCGCAATAACAAGCGGGCTTTGATGGCGAAGCGCGACACCAACAAGCGCGCCGCGTTGAAAGAGATCGTGATGGACCGCAGCTTGCCGGTGGAAGACCGGTTCGATGCGACTCTGAAGTTGGCGGCGCTGCCGCGCAACGGCGCGAAAGTGCGGGTTCGCCTGCGCTGCACGCTGACCGGGCGCTCGCGCGCGAATTACCGGAAGTTCAAGCTGTGCCGTATCGCGCTGCGTGACCTGGCGAACAACGGCCAGATCCCCGGCATGGTCAAGTCGAGCTGGTAAGGGTACCGAACCATGTCACTATCCGATCCTCTAGGCGATCTGTTGACCCGCATCCGTAATGCGCAGCGGGCGCGTCAGACCTCGTGCGTTTCGCCGGCCTCACGGCTGCGCGCGAACGTGCTGGAGGTGCTGAAGCGCGAAGGTTTCATCCGCGGCTATTCGGCCCAGGAACTACGCCCCGGCGTGGCTCAGCTTCGCGTCGAGCTGAAATACAACGAAGGCGAGCCGGTGATTAAGGAAATCACCCGCATCAGCAAGCCTGGCCGCCGGGTCTATTCCAAGATCAAGGAATTGCCGCGGGTTTATGCCGGCCTCGGGATTTCGATCATCTCCACCCCGCGCGGCGTTCTATCGGACGCCGAAGCACGCGCTGCCAACGTTGGCGGCGAAGTGCTTTGCCGCGTGTTCTAAGGGAGATTTGAAATGTCGCGTGTAGGCAAATATCCGGTTCCAATTCCCGCCGGCGTGTCGGTCGCGATCGCCGAGGGCGTGCTCACGGTCAAGGGCAAGCTCGGCGAGCAGAAGCTGACGCTCACCGAATACGTCGATGCCGTAGTCGAAGGCGGCAAGGTCAGCGTGGCGCCGAAGACCAAGGAAGCGCAGGCGCGCATGATGTGGGGCACCACTCGCAGCCTGGTCGCGGCGATGGTGAAGGGGGTTTCGGTCGGCTTTTCGAAGTCGATGGAAATCACCGGCACCGGCTATCGCGCGGCGGTGCAGGGCCCGAACCTCGTGATGAACCTAGGCTATTCGCATGATGTGGTGTATCCGATCCCGACCGGCATCAAGATTTCGTGCGAAAAGCCGACTTCGGTGAAGGTCGAAGGCATCGACAAGCGCCAGGTCGGCCAGGTAGCCGCCGAAATCCGTGGTTTCCGCGGCCCCGAGCCGTACAAGGGCAAGGGCGTTCGCTATGACAATGAGACGATCCGGCGCAAGGAAGGCAAGAAGAAGTAATGACCGCGAACCTGGAATTACGGGAGCGTCGGCGTGATCGTCTTCGTTTCCAACTGCGCAAGAAGGCCGGTGGCCGTCCGCGCCTGTCGGTGTTCCGCTCGGGCAAGCACATCTACGCCCAAGTGATCGACGATACCTCGGGCCGCACCTTGGCCGCCGCTTCTTCGCTCGACAAGGGCCTCCGTACCGAACTGCGGACCGGTGCCGACAAGGCGGCTGCGAGCGCCGTCGGCAAGCTGGTGGCCGAGCGCGCGATTGCGGCCGGTATCTCCGCGGTGGTGTTTGACCGTGGGTCTTATCTCTATCATGGCCGCGTGCAAGCGCTCGCCGAAGCCGCCCGCGAAGGCGGGTTGGCCTTCTAGAGTGCGATGAAATGATTTGGATCGAAGCTGGTGCGACATCGCACTCTAGGGTCTTTGTTTTGGCGAGCAACTTTCTGCCATCAAGTGGTAGCAAGCGATGGCAGGTTGCTCTAGGGGAACTGAATTATGGCACGTGAACCAAGAGAAGGTGGACGTGGCGGCGGTGGGCGCGAGCGTGAGCGGGAGCCCGGCGACGATCTGATCGACAAGTTGGTGACGATCAACCGCGTCGCCAAAGTGGTAAAAGGCGGCCGTCGTTTCGCCTTCGCCGCTCTGGTGGTAGTGGGTGACCAAAAAGGCCGCGTCGGCTACGGCGCCGGCAAGGCCCGCGAAGTTCCCGAGGCGATCCGCAAGGCAACTGAACGCGCCAAGCGGGCGCTAATCCGGGTGCCGATGAAGGAAGGCCGCACGCTCCATCACGACGTCACCGGCCATTACGGCGCGGGCAGCGTGGTATTGCGCTCGGCCGACGCCGGCACCGGTATCATCGCCGGCGGCCCGATGCGCGCCGTGCTTGAAACCCTCGGTATGGGCGACGTGGTGGCTAAGTGCATCGGCAGCCGCAATCCGCACAACATGGTGAAGGCGACTTTCGCCGCGTTGGCGGCTAGTGCGAGCCCGCGCTCGGTGGCTTCTCGCCGTGGCAAGAAGGTTTCCGACATCCTCGGCAAGCGTGAAGTCACCCCGCAGGAGGAAGCCAGTGTCTGACGGCAAAAAGGTCCGTGTGACCCAGATCGCCTCGGTCGCGGGGCGTCTTCCCGGTCAACGCGAAACGTTGATCGGGCTTGGTTTGAACAAGGTCCGGCGCACGCGGGAGTTGGAAGACACTCCCTCGGTGCGCGGCATGATCCGTAAGGTGGCTCACCTGGTTACGGTGGAGGAGCTATCATGAAGCTCAATGAATTGCGCGACAACGCGGGCGCGCACCTGAAGTCGAAGCGCCTCGGCCGAGGCATCGGTTCCGGCAAAGGCAAGACTTCAGGCAAGGGCGTGAAGGGTCAAAAGGCTCGCGAGGGCGTGGCGCTGAACGGATTCGAGGGCGGCCAGCTCCCGATCTACCGGCGCCTGCCGAAGCGCGGCTTCCACAACATCTTCCGTAAGGAATATGCCCCCCTCAACGTCGGCACCCTCGACAAGGCAATCGCTTCCGGTCGCGTCGACGCCACCCAGCCGATCACCGAGGAAACCTTGGCGGCGGCCGGCCTGGTCCGCGGCGCGAAAGTCGCCGGCGTGCGCCTGCTCGCCAAGGGTGAAATCACGCGCGCGGTACAAATCACCGTCCACGGCGCCTCCGCGGCGGCGATCGCGGCAGTCGAAGCCGCTGGCGGTAAGGTTACTACGGCAGAAGTGAAGTAAGGCGGGGGCTCTGCCCCTCGACCCCGCCAGGAGCGAGGGCCCCTGGACCCCCACGACTTTAGGTTTGGGGGATGGCTCCGGGATTAGGAGACGCTGACGCGCGCGTCAGGGTCTCCTAATCCCGGAGCCATCCCCCAAACCTAAAGTCACGGGTTCCAAGGGCCTCTCGGCCTTTGGCGGGTCCAAGGCAGAGCCCTGGCCTTGCCTTCACTTCTACCCTATTATCTTGACGACAACTGCATCGGATGGACCCTCATGGCATCGGCGGCTGAGCAGCTAGCGGCGAATATGACCCTCGGGTCCTTTTCCAAGGCGACAGAGCTGCACAAGCGGCTGTTGTTCACTTTGGGGGCTCTGATCATCTACCGCATGGGCACTTACATTCCGGTGCCGGGCATTGATGCATCGGTAATGGCCGCGTTGATGACCAAGGCCGGCAGCGGCATCTTGGGCATGTATGACATGTTCACCGGTGGTAGTTTGCGACGCATGACGGTGTTTGCGCTGGCGATCATGCCTTACATCAGCGCGAGCATCATCATCCAGTTGATGACTTCAGCGATCCCGACGTTGGAATCGCTGAAGAAAGAGGGCGAGTCGGGGCGCAAGAAGCTCAATCAATATACCCGGTATCTCACCGTGGTGATCGCGACCTGCCAGGCCTACGGGATTGCCCTGGGGCTAGAATCGCAGTCGGGTCTCGTGCTCAATCCTGGGCTATTCTTCGTTATCACTTGTGTTGTGACGCTGGTCGGCGGCACGGTTTTCCTGATGTGGATCGGCGAGCAGATCACGTCGCGCGGCGTCGGCAACGGCTCGAGCCTGATCATTTTCTCCGGCATCGTGGCCAATTTGCCGACCTCGCTTGCCTCGTTGCTCGAACTCGGCCGCACCGGCGGCATTCCCACGGTGGTGCTGTTGGCGATACCGGTGATGGCGGCGGCGGTGATCGCATTTGTGGTGTTTATGGAAAGCGCGCAGCGACGGGTGCTGGTGCAGTATCCAAAACGCCAGGTCGGCAATAAAGTCTACGGCGGCGATAGCACTCACATGCCGCTCAAGGTGAACGTGTCAGGGGTGATCCCGCCGATTTTTGCGAGTTCCATGCTGCTAATTCCGGCAACATTGTTCAAGTTCGGGGCGGCCAAGGGCATCACCTGGCTGACGCCGATCTCGAATATGCTCTCACGCGGCCAACCGGCTTACCTCCTGCTTTACGCGGCGCTGATCATCTTCTTCACCTTCTTCTACACCGCGGTGGTGTTCAATCCGACCGAGACCGCGGACAATCTGAAGAAGAACGGAGGCTTTATTCCCGGCATTCGGCCGGGCAGCGCCACCGCCGAATATTTCGATCACGTGCTCAGCCGGCTGTCGCTGGTGGGGGCAGGTTACCTGGTCTTGGTCTGTCTTCTGCCGGAAATGCTGATCGATCGGTACAACGTGCCGTTTTATATCGGTGGCACTAGCCTGATGATCATGGTTTCCGTCACCATGGACACGGTGACCCAGGTGCAGTCGCATTTGCTGGCCCACCAATACGAGGGGTTGATCCGCAAGACGCGCGGTAAGAACCGTGGAAGATAATTAGGAGACACGTGTGAATTTGATCCTTCTTGGCCCACCGGGCGCCGGCAAGGGCACCCAGGCGAAGGCGCTGGAGTCGCTCTATCAGATCGCACAGGTCTCGACCGGCGACATGCTGCGGGCCGAAGTGAAAGCCGAGACCGAGATCGGCAAGCAGGCGAAGGCGATCATGGCCTCGGGCGCGCTGGTGCCGGACGCGATGATCATCGAGATGCTGAAGTCGCGGCTGACCCACGATGATTGCGCCGAAGGGTTCATCCTGGACGGATTCCCCCGCACCGTGCCGCAGGCGCAGGCGCTCGATCAGATGCTTGACGCGGCCGGGCTGTCGCTCGACGCCGTAATCGAACTCCAAGTCGATGATGAAGCGCTCACCGAGCGCATCGCCGGCCGTTTTTCCTGCGCCAAATGCGGCGCCGGCTACCACGACGAGTTCAAGCCGACGCTGGCCGACGGCGTGTGCGACGTTTGCGGCAGCACCGAGTTCATTCGCCGCGCCGACGACAATCGCGAGACCGTGGTGGCGCGGCTCGCCGCCTACCACGCCCAGACCGCGCCGCTGCTACCCTATTATGCGGCGCAGGGCCGCTTGCATGAGGTCGACGGCATGGCGTCGATGGAAGAAGTGACAGATCAAATCGAAACCGTATTGTCCGCTCTGCCGCCAAGTTGAAGCAGCTCAGATTTGCACAACGCGCATAATTGATCACGCAAATGTGATCCGTTTGCGTTGACAGGGGTTGGCGCGCCGCTATAGTGCGCGCCCTTGGCGCCTCCTTTCGGGAAGGCGCCGTTTTGTATCTTCTTCGGGTTGGTTCGGCGGTTTTCCGCCATCTGGTTTCGGAGTGTTCCAGCCTTTCGGGGCGCTGACTTGCAGGGAACCGGCGGTTGCCTGCGGATGAGGAGTGATCGGCGTGGCGCGTATTGCCGGCGTAAACATCCCGACCAACAAGCGGGTGACCATCAGCCTTCGCTACATCTACGGCATCGGGCCGGCGAAAGCGCAGGCTATCTGCGACAAGCTTGGCATCCCCGACAGCCGCCGGGTGAACCAGCTTTCCGACGACGAAATCGCGCGCATCCGCGAGACCATCGACCGTGACTACCGCGTCGAGGGCGATCTGCGCCGTGAAGTCGCGATGAACATCAAGCGTCTGATGGATCTCGCCTGCTACCGCGGCTTGCGCCATCGCAAGGGCCTGCCGGTGCGCGGTCAACGCACCCACACCAACGCGCGCACCCGCAAGGGTAAGGCCGTTGCGATCGCCGGCAAGAAGAAGGTCACGAAGTAACTCGCGGCCTCCCAAACCATTCCGTCCGTTTGATCGGGCGGCATCAAACTAGGATAAGAAGCTCATGGCGAAACCCGCCGCTGCCGCGCGTCCCCGTAAAAAGGAACGCAAGAACATTTCCTCCGGCGTCGCGCACGTGATGGCGTCGTTCAACAACACGATGATCACCATTACGGATGCTCAGGGCAACGCGATTTCCTGGTCGTCCTCCGGCAGTTCGGGCTTCAAGGGCAGCCGCAAAAGCACGCCCTACGCCGCCCAGGTTGCCGCCGAGGATGCCGGCCGCAAGGCGCGCGAGCACGGCATGGAGACGCTGGAAATCGAAGTGAGCGGCCCCGGTTCAGGACGCGAGTCGGCGCTGCGGGCTCTGCAATCGGTGGGCTTCGCGATCACCACGATCCGCGACATGACCCCGATCCCGCACAATGGCTGCCGTCCGCGCAAACGCCGGCGGGTCTAACCTTGACCGATTTGACAGTAGCGCGGCGCCTTATCGGCGGCGCGGAGGCCCATTCCGTTGCCGGCATTACGCCGGGAAAGGCTATACCAGTGGTCATCCAAAAGAATTGGCAGTCCCTAATCAAACCCGAAAAGCTCGAAGTTGAGCTCGGCGCCGATCCGACCCGCTTTGCGACCGTGGTGGCCGAACCGCTCGAGCGCGGCTTCGGCATGACGTTAGGCAACGCCATCCGTCGCGTACTGCTGTCGTCGCTGCAAGGTGCGGCGGTGACCGCGATCCAGATCGACGGCGTGCTGCATGAATTCAGCTCGATCCCCGGCGTGCGCGAAGACGTGACCGACATCGTGCTGAACGTGAAGCAGTTGGCGCTGCGCATGCACGGCGACGGCCCGAAGCGGATGGTGTTGACCGCGACCGGCCCCGGCGAGGTACGCGCCGGTCAGATTCAGACCGGCCACGACATCGACATCATGAACCCGGAACTCGTGCTCTGCACGCTCGACGAAGGCGCCAAGCTCGGCATGGAATTTACCGTCCAGCTCGGCAAGGGCTACGTCGCCGCCGCCGCGAACCGTCCGGAAGACGCACCGATCGGGCTGATCCCGATCGACAGCATCTATTCGCCGGTGCGCCGGGTTTCCTACCGCGTCGAGCCGACCCGCGTCGGTCAGGTCACCGACTACGACAAACTTCTGCTGACGCTCGAGACCAACGGCGCCTTCTCTCCCGAGGACGCGGTGGCTCTGGCCGCGCGCATCCTGCAAGACCAGCTGCAGCTCTTCATCAACTTCGACGAGCCGCAACAAGTCCGCCCCGAGGAGCCGCAAGACGACCTGCCATTCAACCGCAATCTGCTGCGCAAGGTCGACGAGCTGGAATTGTCGGTTCGTTCAGCGAACTGCTTGAAGAACGACAATATCGTATATATCGGCGACCTAGTGCTGAAGACCGAACAGGAAATGCTGCGCACCCCGAACTTCGGCCGCAAGTCGCTGAACGAGATCAAGGAGGTTCTTACCGCCATGGGTCTCGCGCTGGGGATGAATGTAACGGGTTGGCCGCCCGAGAATATCGAAGATCTGGCCAAGCGGCTCGACGAGCCGTTCTAGTAGGAGATAGACGATGAGACATGGTGTTGCCGGCCGGAAGCTCGGCGTAACTTCCACGCACCGCCTCGCCATGTTTCGCAACATGGCCGTGGCGCTGATCAAACACGAACAAATCACCACGACACTGCCGAAGGCCAAGGAATTGCGCCCGGTGGTAGAAAAACTGATCACGCTCGGTAAGCGTGGTGGGTTGCATGCGCGCCGCCAGGCGATCTCGCAGCTCCAGGACACCAAGATCGTCGCCAAATTGTTCGATAACCTGGCCGTGCGCTACAAAAGCCGGCCGGGCGGATATGCGCGCGTGCTGAAGGCGGGCATCCGCCACGGCGATGCGGCCGACATGGCGGTAATCGAATTGGTGGATCGTGATCCGGCAGCCAAAGGGCTCGATAGCGGACCGGTGCAGGTGAAAACCGAGGAAGAAGGCGACGCGGAATAAGCGACGCCATCGCAAAAAACCCGCTTTGGGAAACCGAAGCGGGTTTTTTTGTGGGGAAACACCAAAGGGAGAAGTCTTCTTTTTGTGAACAAAAAGAAGCAAAAAAACTTTGTCAATTCAGGTCACTGCCAATTTCGATAGGCCGGGGAATGCAACAATGGGAAATGTGATGGAAACGATCGGGCACGAATTGCACGAGGCGGAAACACGGCTGCTGCGCCAGTTGCGCATTTTTCGACGTGGCGAGCGAACCGTTCAACCCGAGAAACCAACCAATCAACTCACCCTCGGCCAGAAGATCGCCGACCAGGTCGCCGCCACTATGGGATCGTGGAAATTCATCATCATCCAGTCGGTGCTGCTGTTCATCTGGATCGTGCTGAACGTGACCGCCTTCGTCTACAAATGGGACCCGTACCCCTTCATCCTGCTCAACCTGGCACTATCGTTCCAGGCCGCTTACGCAGCTCCCTTCATCATGATGAGCCAAAACCGCCAGCAGGAAATCGACCGCAAAGAGGCCGAAAATGACTACAAGATCAACATCAAGGCCGAACTTGAAATCGAGTTGTTGCACCAAAAACTCGATGAGTTGCGGGAGAAGGAAATTTTGACGCTGACCAAGACGATCGCGGACTTGACCGAAATGTTGAAGCGGGAACAGGTGGCCGCCCATGGCTCTCCCGAACCCCAGGCATAAGAGCGAGGCGACAACAAAAGTAGGGCGGGCAGCGCCCGCCAATTCGGTGGTCATGAAGAGGGAGTTGGGGGAACTTCACCTCGCGCTTAAAGATGATACCAGCGGTCCTATCTCTTGACCGCTGGTATCGCGCGCGGGTTGGCGGGTGGCGCGCGCAAAACAAAGACTCATGACCTGCCGCCCAGACCACCGATCACGAGTCAAAACTTTGGGCGGCTGGTATGAGATCGCTTTGCACTGGGATGCGCTTACCCATCCGAAGCTATCATTGCCGACAATTTGAAGCGAATTGCAGAACGCCATCTCTCTTGGCAACCCTAAGACATGGGCATGAGATTGCCTCATTCGCCGCCATTTGTCCTACGATCCGGCACCGCATCCTCCAACTCCGGCAGCAACACCACCCCTTCCTGCTCATTTGGATCGGTGCGGGCGATCACGGCTATGCAGAATTCGGTGGCGCTCGGATTATACGGCAGGTGCGGCACATTCGCCGGGATGTAGAAGAAACTGCCGGGTGGAACTTCAGTATGGTGCTCCAGATGTTCCCCGTGCCACACGTGAGAAGTGCCACTGATCGCATATATCGCAGTTTCATGTGCCTCATGCTTATGGGCCTTGGCGCGGGCGCCGGGCGGCATGTGCACCACGTGCATGTGAATCCCTGTCGATCCAACGGTTTCGGCCGAGATCGCCGCGGCGTAGGTGAGGCCCTGGCGGGTCATGCTTCCCGCGCCCAGCTGCACGAGCCGGCCCGTCGTCGGGGGATAGGGTATCTTGTTCAACGGTTGTCTCCTCGATACTCGCGCATTGGTTTATCACGGACCTAAGCTGGCGTCAGAAGGTTTCGCAACGCCGCGGTCACCCCATCCGGCTCTTCCAGGGGTGGTAGGTGCCCGCTGCGGGAAAATAGTTGAAATCTCGCGCCGGGGATCAAATCGGCGATCTCACGCCCCAGTTCCGGTGAAACGGTTTGATCCGCCGCACCTGCACCCACGAACGTAGGAGTACGCAGTGTAGGCAGCATTTCGCGGCTATCGGGGCGCGCGAGGATGGCGGTTTGCTGGCGCAGAAAGGCTTCGCGGCCGACATCCCTCGCCATTGTTACCACCAGATCGCACAGGGCTTGATCGGCGAGGCTATCCTGATGCAGCAAGCTGGGCAGCAGGCGGCACGACACGCCGAGGAAGCGGTGCTGGCGGGCGAGGCCGATGAGCCCTTTGCGGCGACGTGCGGCGGCGGCCACGTCGGCGCGCGCCGAGGTGGCGAAGAGTGCGAGGTGGGTGACGCGTTCGGGGGCCTGGCGGAGGATTTCGAACGCGAGGTAGCCCCCCATCGAAAGACCAACGAGGGCGAATTGCGGTGGTGCGTTAGCCAGCACGCGAGTGGCCATGGCGGGAAGTGAGTCGTCTAGTGTGAGGTCTGCGACTTGGCTTTCGGGGAAGTGCGGCAACTGGTGGTGCCAGAGGTGCTGATCGCAAAGCAGTCCAGGAAGAAAGACCATGTTCATACCGCTAATGTAGTCGGCGTATAGGAGAGCTCCAATTCCCAAAAAGTTTTTTGCTTCTTTTTTTCAAAAAAGAAGAGTCTTCCCTTCCTTTCCCAGCCTTGTGTTTGATTAAAGATTGCTTTGCTCTTGATGCGGGTGTAGCTGCCCGCTGATTATGACTTCTCCATGTACAGAGTAAAAACTTGTCCGATTCCGAGATTGATATCGACGAAGCAGAGTCTCCGCCGCCTGAGTTCCCTCCCGAGTTGCTCGAGGTGGAAAACGGCTTTGCCGCATTGGGCCTTTCGCCTCCGATTCTAAAAGCGGTTTTGGAAAAAGGTTATCTCACGCCGACGCCGATCCAGGAGCAGGCGATCCCATTCGTATTGATGGGGCGTGATGTTTTGGGTTGTGCCCAGACCGGCACCGGCAAGACCGCGGGTTTCGTGTTGCCGATGTTGGAGATCCTTGCGGGGTCGCGGGCGCGCGCCAGGATGCCGCGGAGTTTGATCCTGGAGCCGACCCGGGAACTGGCGTTGCAGGTGGCCGAGAATTTCGTGCTCTATGGCAAGTATTTGAAGCTTACGCATGCGCTGTTGATCGGCGGCGAGTCGATGGGCGACCAGAAGGATGTGCTCAACCGTGGCGTTGATGTGCTGATCGCGACGCCTGGGCGCCTCATCGACATGTATGAGCGCGGCGGATTGATGCTGAGCGATTCCAAGATATTGGTGATCGATGAGGCCGACCGGATGCTCGATATGGGGTTCATCCCCGACGTCGAGCGAATCGTCGGGATGCTGCCCAAGATCCGGCAGACGATGTTGTTTTCGGCGACGCTGGCGCCGGAGATTCGCCGCCTAGCCGATGCGTTCCTGTCCAATCCCAAGGAAGTCACGGTTTCGAAATCCGCGTCGGTTGCGACCACCATCACCGCCGGCGTGGCTCTGGTGGCGGAGATCGACAAGCGCGAGGCGTTGCGCAGGCTGATCCGCTCCGAAGATGTGCAAAGCGCGCTGATCTTCTGCAACCGCAAGCGCGACGTGGATATACTGCACAAGTCGCTGTCGAAACACGGTTTCAGTGTCGGCGCGTTGCATGGCGACCTGGCGCAATCGGTGCGGTTCGCGACGCTGGAAAAATTCAAGGCCGGCGAGCTCCGGCTGCTGGTGTGCTCGGACGTGGCGGCGCGCGGCATCGACATCGGCGGGCTTTCACATGTGTTCAATTTCGACGTGCCGCATCGTTCCGAGGATTACGTGCACCGGATCGGCCGCACCGGGCGGGCCGGGAAAGAAGGGCGAGCGTTCACGCTGGCGACCCCGGCCGATCGGCTGGCGGTGGCGGCGATCGAGAAGCTGACCGGATTTCCGATCCCTCGGCTGCAGGTGCCGGGGCTTGATCCGGTTGAGTGGAGCGACGACGCAGCGCGCGGCGGGCGCGGTGCCCGTGGCGGACGAGGGCGAGGCAAGGGCGAGAAGCCGGCGACAAGCGCGCCCAGGCCCGCAGTAGCGCCAACCGAAGGTGCTGCGCCCAACGGCGAAGGGGCGACCAGGGCGCACGAGACGAGGGAAGAGCGCCCTACGCGTGACGGCAGGCAGCGGGACAACCGGCCACCGCGCGACGCCAGACCTCCGCGTGACGTCAGCGCGCATGAAGAAAAGCCGCGTGACTTTAAACCACGCGAAGACCGCCCTCGTGAAGATCGGCCGCGCGAAGATCGCTCACGTGATCGAGGCCACGGGCGGGATGATGATGGACCGGGGGCAGCGGTCGTCGGGTTTGGCGTCGATGTGCCGGCCTTCATGTTGCTCCGGCGCGCAGCCAGGCATGCGCACGTTGAAACCGTCTACGAGGCGGAAAACTGAGATGACCGCAGCGCGGCGGATGTCGCGCGAAGGCGGGACACGGCCCCAAACTACGCAGCTACGGATCGATCAGCTCGGCGCCAACGGCGATGGCCTGGGCCGGTGGCTCGACGGCAGCCCGGCGTTCGTGCCCTTGGCGCTTCCCGGCGATCTGATCGAGGCGGCGCCCACCGAGGCACGCGGCGACGGCTGGGCCGGGGAAATGCTGCGCCTGATCGAGCCCTCGAGCGCCCGTCGCGACAAGCCGTGCGCCGCGTTCGGCGCCTGTGGCGGTTGCAGCGTGCAGCAATGGGATGATGATGCCTACGCAGGCTGGAAACGCGGCCTGCTGGTGGGGGCGTTGCGCCGGGCCGGGTTCGCCGATGCGCCGGTAGCGGAGTTGGTGCGCACCAGCCCGCACACGCGACGGCGGATGGATTTGGCGCTCGCGCGCACCGGCAAACGCGTGGTGGCGGGACTGCATCGCCGTTCAGGCCAGGAAATAATCGACATCTCGCCGTGTCAGGTGCTCGAACCGCGCCTGGTGATGCTAGCCGGCGAATTGGAAGACGCGCTACCGGGCCTCGGGATACTCAGGCGTGAGGGCAGCGCGCTGGTCAATATGACCGACAGTGGTTTCGATCTCCTATTGCGCACCGACAGCGAGCCTGATGCGATGGCGCGCCGGGCGCTGGCGGAATTCGCCGGGCGTGCCGGGGTAGCGCGGATTTCCTGGGCCGCGACAGCCGGCGCCAAAAGCGCGCCCGAAACCCTGTGCCAATTGCGCCTGCCGGCGGTGCGCTTCAACGGCGTCGCGGTGGAACCGCCACCCGGTGCGTTTCTGCAGGCGTCCGAGGCCGGCCAAGCGGCGATCGTCGCCGCGGTATTGGCCGGCGTCCCCGCCAAGCGGCAAGTCAAGGCACGGATTTTCGATCTCTATGCCGGCTGCGGCACGATTTCGTTCGCGTTGGCGGCGCTGGCTCCGGTCCACGCGGTCGAGGGTGACGCCGCATCGCTCGCAGCGTTGCGCAAATCCGCCGGCGGCGGCAAGGTCACCGCCGAGCAGCGCGATCTGGCCCGCCGGCCGATGATGGCGGCGGAATTGAAGAACGCATCGGTGGTGGTGCTCGATCCACCGCACGCTGGGGCGGCGGAGCAGACGGCACAGATCGCGGCAAGCGGCGTGCCCACGGTGATCTACGTAAGCTGCCACCCGGCAAGCCTCGCGCGCGATGCGGCGATGCTGGAAGGCAAGTACGGGGTGACAGCAGCCACGCCGATCGATCAGTTTTTGTGGTCGGCGCGGCTGGAGAGCGTGGTGGTATTTCAGGCAAGAAAAGATCGGTAAAAGGAAACATCTTTTTTGAAAAAAAGAAGCAAGAAACTTTTGCCACCTGGAACACACCGACAACGGCCGGCGCACTCCAATTGACAAAGTTTTTTTGCTTCTTTTTGTTCACAAAAAGAAGACTTCTCCTAACTCTCAACCTATCAAGGCGGCGGTGTACCCGCGGCGGCGCCACCTCCGGGCACTGGCCTGGGCAGGCCACGCCCGATCAGCACGGTGCCATCCTGGGCTTTGGCGGTCACCAGCGAGCCGCCATTGTCGCCGTCGCGCAGCGGGTTATAGGTGACGGTGACGACCTGGCCGGGCATCAGCGTGAAGCGGTTCACTCGCATCCGCATCAGCAGATAGATCGAGCGCGACTCGAAGCTGTATTGGGTCATGCCGCCGCCGGGCTTGGTCACCACCACTTCCAGCCACGAATGCGGGTTGGTCCACTGCCATTCCTTCACCGTACCCGTCAGCGTCGCGGTATGAGCCAGATCGAACATCGCAAATGAGTGATGGGCCTGCGCCACGCCGGCAGATCCGATCATCGCAGCGGCCAAAATCGCCGCGGTTCCAAGCGTGCGAGCCATGTTATTTCCCCAGGATGGTGCTTTGAGTGCCGTCAGGATTGGTGATGTTGCGGTTGTTGTCTTCGCAGACATCCTCGAGCATCTCGTAGTCGGCGTCGCCGCGCTGCCAATAGTATTTCGCGGTCCACGGGTGGGTAAATGCCTTTGGGTCGGAAGCCACTGCATCGACTTCGATGTCATTGGGGCCTTTCAAGATCCAGCGCTCGGTCACGTGCAGCGCGTCGCTGTGCGGCGTTTCGGCTGCGTCCATCGCCGTATCGGCGCGCAATCCGACCACATCCACCACCAGAACGTTGCCCTCCCAATGGCCGACGTTATGGCCGTCGAACCATGGGTCGGGATCTGTCGCCTGCGCGCGGCCATCGGTATAAATGCGGCGCACTTCGTGGCCGGTTTCCTGGATCATGGTGATCTGGCCGGGGGTCTGGATGATCTCCATCGGATCGGGGCCGAACAGCACCCGCGGCACGCCGAGCGCTTTGCATTCCGAGGCGGTATCGGCGTACGGCTTCCCGGCATTCGCGGCGGCGGTGTATTTCTCGTAGAGCTTCAGATACGCGCCCTTCAGCGGCGGATCGCCGATGCCCCACAGCGGTGCCAAACTGCCGAAGCCGGTGCCGCGGCCGTTTGGCGCGGGGCGCTGGATGTTGCCGGGAAACCAGATGCCCGAGATATTGGGCTGATCCGGTGCTCCGTAAAGACGCGTCTGGGGCGTGGTGCCTTCCGGGGTCGCGGCAGTGGCGGCGCCCGTTGCCGCAAGACTTGCGGCGGCCAGGCAGCCGAACAGCAAATTTCTATTCATCTTGTCATTCCGGTGTCTTGGGGAATTCGCCGATTTTCTTCATCGCGAAAATCTTGGTGAGGTTGGCGTCAGCCGGCGTGCAACTGCACCACTGGTCGGTGATCTTGCCGTCCTTCAGCCGCCATACGTCTACGAAGATGCCCTGATACACTGGCTCCGGTCCGCCCGGCCAAGCCCAGTTGCGGTGACGCACCACGACCACGATATCGCCCTCGGCGACTTCCCAATTGATCGGCGACCCGTTGCTGTCCTCAGCCGTTTTGCCCGGCATCATCATGCGGCGCCGCGCTGGCGCCGCGCCACCGCCGGGAGGGGGACCCATCGGCGTGCTGAAGAAATTGAAGAAGGCCGCCGAAGTGCTGGGTTCGGCCGGATCGTGCTGCACGAAGTCGGGGGCGAAGTATTTGTCGCGGTTTGCCGCCGTCCAGGCGCGATGGTCGCTGATCACCTTATAGAAATCCAGCACCACCTGCTTGTTGTGCTCGCGCACGGCGTCCGAGGTGTACGGCAGCGGCAGTGGAGTGGACTGCGGTGTGGTCATATTCTTGCGCTCAAGGAAACCGAGCGTGTCGTCGGCGCGCACCGGTGCTGCGGTGACAAGCAAAAGCGCGGCCGCCCCAGCGAAAAGCATGAATTTCATTGCGATTCCTCCCTCTTTGGGTCGTACGATACACTGACCCCGGAAGAACGCACCAGCCTGAATTAACAAAAGTCTTGCTACTTTTTTGCAAAAAAGAAGACGCTTGCTTTTGTGAGGGTCCGCTCGGAATGATAGTTGGTAAAATCAATAGCTTGAAGGGAAGAAAGTCTTCTTTTTGTGAACAAAAAGAAGCAAAAAAACTTTGTCAATTGGAGCGAGACGTGGCCGCCCTGCTTTTACTTGGGCGGATAAAATTGCTCACTAAAACATAGACGCCCTGGGACTTGGTCCTTTTTTATGCTGTGCGAAGTGTGCGGATTGCGGAAATTGCAACGATCGCCGGGGCGTAGAAAACGGGAGATTATAGCATATGTTAGTTGTAAATGCTAACGTTGATTGCCGGGACCGCCGACGGCGTTCGGGCCTACTGGCCGCCCGGCGCCGGGAACAGCAGGATCGTTATCTCCTCGCCCTGGGCGATCTCAACCGTTGGTGTGCCCAGCGCCGCGATCCGAGTCTTGAACGCATCAAGCCCCTCGCGCTCGCCCAGGCCCGAGCGGCCGTGCACCGCCCATACCCGGCCACCCTGCTTCCAGCGCGCCATCGCCACATTGAAATCGGGAGTGACCAGCGCCGTGGTCTCAAGCGGCATCCCGTTCCTGGGCTGCAATTCGGTAAGCATGGCGGGAGCATACATGTCAGCGGTGTAGACGGTGTCGCCGGGCCGGATCTTGTCCTTAAGCGTGGCGGCAGCCAAATCCCAGCGTGGCTTGGTCTCGGCCTTATAGGTGGGCGCCAGATTGACCGCGCCGAGTAACATCACTCCGGCAACCACCGCAGGCAGGCTCCGGCGCGGCAGCGCGCAAATGCCGAGACCGGCCAGCACGAAAAACGGCGCGGCACTCCAAAGGATGTAACGCGGCAGCAGCATCGGCTTGAACAACGACGTCGCCAAGAAAAGCAACGGCAACACGATGAAAGCCAGCAATAGAATGCGTCCTTCCAACCGCGCGCGCACGCGAAACAACCCGAGGCCACCCAAAAGTGCTACAATCGGTGCCAGTAGCGGCGCCGCGGTGGGCAACAGATCGAAACGAACCAACGCCGCCATCCGCATCAGGTAGACGCTGCCGGCGGAAACCCACACATGCTGCCAGCTCAGCGCCGGGATCCAATCGAATTTTTGCAGCATATTGCCGTCGCTGGCGACCAGGATCAGACCGTAAAAGGGCAGGCAGAACGCCGCAATCACGACCTGAGAGGCGATCCAGTTCCGTCCGAACCCCTTGCGAAAATCGTCGCCTTCGGGCCTCGCCGCAAGCCGCTGGCGGATCAGGAAAAGCGAAATGTTGGCCACGATAAGCCATGGCGCCGCGTCACCGAGAACGTCAAGCGCGCCAACCGTGCCGAGCAGGAAGGTAGCCCAGCCGATCCGCTCGGACCGCGGGTCACGAATGTTGAGCGACGCGGCCTCGCTGTTTTGCGCCAGCCGCACCAGCCCCCACAACCCAACCGTGATTAACAAGGTTTCGAGCGTATAGGAGCGAGCCTCCTGGCCATATTGGACCTGCTGGGGCGAGAGCGCCATCAGCAGGCCGGCCACGATCGCCGCACTTCGCCCGCCGGCCAGGCCCCTGGAGACGCTGCGGGTGATGGCGTAAACCATCGCCGCCGACAAGGCACCGAACAAAGCCGAGGGTAGTCTCAACATCTCGGCAGTGTCGCCGAGCTGGGAGACCATGTGCAGCATCAGAAAATAGCTCGGCATGTGCCGATTGGCGAAGCTGTCGGTGACCACGCCGCCCAGATCGAGATGGATACGGCGGAGGGTCAGAACCTCATCAAGCCAGAACGGCTGGCCGTCGATGTGAAACAACCGGACCCCGAGACCGAGAACCAGCACCGCCGCCATCCAGGCATAATCGCCCGCACGCCACCACTCGCCAGGCCTGGATCGCTCTGTGCCGCTCACGCTCGTATTCCCTTGGTTTAGCCGGCCGGGTTATGAACTTCTGTCGGAGCGCAAGAACGTCTGTCCCTGAACACACTGCTATCTATGCATATTAATTGTGTTGGGATCGAGGCCAGAACGGTCAGTCTTTGTAAAGAATGTTCACGGCCTGGTATCGATTCCTCGTCTCCCGGCGGGGGCGAGCAGGTGGGTGCGCCCGCCTTCTCCTATGGACACAACCGCGAGGCGCGAATTTAGCGCTGCTCATGCGGTGGTTCGCGCGTCAGGATCGCGGCTCACAACCAGGGAAAGGCGGGGCATGAAATGAAGTTGTTGATGATCGCGACGTCGCACGCCGGACTCTGTGCATTGGGTCATCCCACCGGGCTTTGGCTCGAAGAGCTGGCGGTGCCTTACTACGCGTTCGTCGGTGCGGGGTACGAGGTGACGATAGCCTCGGTCAAAGGTGGGCAGGTGCCGCTCGATCCGCTTGGCCTGGAACTGGTCTTGGAGACGCCCGAAGAAGTGGGCCGCTTTATCGTTGATCCCCGCGCACGCGATCTGATCGCGGCAAGCTCGACGCTTGCCGATCTCGATGCGAGCGGTGCGGCAGACCGTTTCCAGGCGGCGTTTCTGCCCGGCGGCTATGGCGCGATGTTCGATTTGCCGGATTGCTTACCGCTGGGACGGATACTGGCGCAGATGCTAGCCGGCGGCAGACTGATCGGGGCGGTGGGACACGGGCTCGCGGGGCTGATATCGGCGCACGATGCGTCGGGTCAGCCGGCGATCGCCGGACGCCGTCTGACCTGTTTTTCCAACGCCGAGGAAGCAGCACTCGGCCTCTGCGACTATGTGCCGTTCCTGCTGGAAACCCGCGTGTGCGAGTTGGGCGCCATTGTGCAAACGGGCCCGGAGTTCAAGGCGTTCGTGTGCCGCGACGGCAATCTGATCACCGGCCAGAACCCGGCGTCGACCAAGCTGGTGGCCGAGGCGATGCTGGGTATCCTCCGGGAGTGAAGGCAGGGGCAGGTAGAAGCATCTTTTTTGAAAAAAAGAAGCAAAAAACTTTTACTCGATTGGTCCGGAGCGCACCGGCCACGGAACCAGCATCGCCATCCTAAATTGACAAAGTTTTTTTGCTTCTTTTTGTTCACAAAAAAGAAGAATCTTCCTTTGCCTTGCCTAAAGATTTCCTCCTTGGGTTGCCAACCCAAAAGCGCGTTCGATCACCTCGCGCGCGGCACCGCGCAATTCGTACGGCCCGAGATCGGCGCGCGGCACGAAGCGGGTTTCGGATACGTCGTCGCCCGCTCGTGGAGTTCCCGCGAGCCAGTGCCCCCAAAAATCGAGAATCGTATAGTGATAGAGGACGCGACCGTGTTCGTCCCGATGGATCGCATCGACGTGGGCGAGCAGTCCGAGCGGGCCGGCTTCCAGGCCGGTTTCCTCGGCTAATTCGCGCCGGGCGGTGGCCTCGGCGGTTTCGCCCAGGTGTTGCGCGCCGCCGGGTAGGCTCCATTCGCCGATGCCGGGCGGGCGGGCGCGGCGCACCAGCAGCACTTCATTTTCGCGCAGCAGAACGACGCCGATCCCGACCCAGGGGCGGGTGGGATACTCGCGTTCCACCTAGGCCCCGATCCGCGCGAGCTTCAGGCCACCCATCAGCCAAATCGCGGTACACGCGGCAGCGGCGGTCAACAGGAAAGGCGCACCGGGCAAATAATAGGCTTGATGCGTGGAAAAGATCGCGAACACCTCGCCCGCAACCAGGGGAGCGACGATATTGGACACTCCCTCCACCGCGGAGAGCGCGCCTTGCGCCTCGCCTTGCCGGTTGGCGGTAGCGGTGCTCGATACCATGGCGCGGATCGCCGGCATGGTGAGCGATCCGCAGCCGGATAGCACGCAGCCGCCCCAAATCATCCAGGCATGCGGGGCGAGTGCGAAGATCAGCGCGCCGGACGCGGTACAGGCGTACCCGACGCGGGCGGCGGTGCGCTCGCCGAACGCGGTCACGAAGCGGCGCGCCAGCAGGGCCTGAACGATTACCTGGGTGAGACCGAACACGGCGATGGCGATGCCGTTCTGCACCGGATTCCACGCGAAGCGCATGATATTGGCGTAGACGAACGCGACCGGAAACGCGCCCATGCCGAACCAGGTCAGGAACCAGCCGGTTCCGAGCCTGGTCAGATCCGACGTCGCAAGCAGCAATTTCAGCGAGGCGAATGGATTTGCCCTCGACCATTCGAAGGCACGCCGGCGGCCGGGTGGCAGGCTTTCGGGCAGCACGAAAATTCCATAGATCAGGTTGGCGCCGCACAATCCCGCCGCCACCCAGAACGGCAGCCGCAGATTGATCACGCAAAGCACGCCACCCATCGCGGGGCCCAGCACGAATGAGCCGCCGATCGCGGCCCCCACCAGTCCGAACCGTTGGGCGCGCTTTTCGGGCGGGGTGACGTCGGCGATGTAGGCGTTGACCGAAACCACGCTGGCGGCGGTAAGGCCGGCGACAATACGCGCGAAGAACAACCAGCCGAGAGTGGGGGCGAGGGCGGTGAGCACATAATCGAAGGTCATGCCGGTGATCGAGATCAGGATCACCTTGCGGCGGCCGAAACGATCCGAGAGCCCGCCCAGGATCGGTGCCGCGAACAGCTGCGCCAGTGCGAACGCGCCCATCATGATGCCAAGCGCTCTAGGGGCGAACAGCGGATCGGCATGGGCCAGGGATTTGACCAGTTGCGGCACCACGGGAATGATGATCCCGACGCTAAGCGCGTCGAGCGACATGGCGATCAGGGCAAAAAGTATCGCGGGCTTACGGGATGACATGTTAGGAGACTAGGTTATTGAATCGGCAATGGCCAGAGAGAGGTCCCCCAATGCCAGAGATAGCGAAGCCTGAAAACGCCAAAACGGTGAAGCCGATCCCCGAGGGCTATCATTCGGTTACCCCCTACATGATCG
>Ga0302314_10002735_pt1 | contig 32680 bp, 24 predicted proteins | sample III_Palsa_N2_3_FD_200533 | JGI IMG/M metagenome (GOLD analysis project Ga0302314, IMG submission 200533) | Peat permafrost microbial communities from Stordalen Mire near Abisko, Sweden - III_Palsa_N2_3 | ecosystem: Environmental > Terrestrial > Soil > Palsa > Peat permafrost | place: Sweden...
GCCCGCTCGCCGAGGTCCTCGGGCAGCAGCGCGAGCGCCGCCCCGAGCGGCGCGGCCACCGCGACCAGGCCGGCCGAGCGGCCCGCGCCGACCGCGGGGCAGCCGTCCGCGGCCGGTGATCCCGGTCCGCCGGTCACGGCGCTGCCCGCGGCGATCAGGCCGCCGGACAGCACGGCGACCTTGATGGCCCGGCCCGGGCGCAGGTCGAACAGGTTGAGCAGGTTCGCGCCGCCCGCGATCAGCCCCGCGTTGATGAGCACGTCGGGCAGGGCGCCGGGAGCCGCGGCGGCGAAGCCGGTCGTGGCGATGCCCCCCAGCTTGACCGTGCCGGTGGTGACCTCGCCGTGGGCGAGGGCGCCCAGGTGGCCGCGGAGACCGCGGCGCTTGCCCGAGCCCGCCAGGTCGTCGACGAGGCCGAAGGCCAGGGCGCCGGCGCCGGCCAGGGACGTGGCCCGGGAGGGGCGGGAGCGGGCCGCGGCGGCGGCGATCAGCTCCGCGGTGATCGCCCCGGCCGAGGCGGCGGGACCCTCGAGAAGGGTGACGACCTCGCCCCGGTGGTTGGTGCGCGTCCAGGTCTTCTCGCCGGCCGGCGGGCGACGGCGCAGCCCGGCGTACGCGGCCCGCGCGGTGCCGGCGGCCACCGCGGCCACGGCCACCGCGCCCAGCGCGCGGTTCACTTCTTCTTCACGGACTTGGTGCCCTTTCCCTTCGCCGTCGGGCGCGGCGTTGGGGTGATGGTCGGCGTCGCGCTTGCCTCCGGCAACGGTACCGGGCTTACCGCGGACGCACCCGTAATACCGTAGCTATTCGGCTTCTCTCCGGCATTCTGCTCCGCGAGGGCCCAGATCGACGAGATCTGGCCGAGGGTGGTGTCGGCGTTGTCCACGCTGGAGACCTGGCTGGACACGCTGCTCGAGCGGAGCACCGAGATCGCGCTGCCGGACGTGGCCGAGCCGGCCGTCGAGCCGACGACGATGGCCGCGGCGCTGGCGTTGGCGAACTGCTGGGCCAGGGCGAGCAGCACCTGGTTGGCCGGGTCGTTCGGGCCGTCGGTGGGGGCGGTCTGCGGGGTGACGATGACGGCGAGCGTGGCCCGCGTCGTCACCGCGCCGCTGACGGTCAGGTAGCCCTGCTGCGCGTAGGCCGACAGCAGCGTCTGCGCGTCGGCGACGGACAGGCCGCCGGCGCTGGCGGCGGCCTTGGTGTCGAGGATCGCGCTGGCGATGAGCTGCGCCGCCTGCTGCTGGTACGCGGTCTGCGAGTCCGCCGCCGGGGCGAGCGTCGTGAGGTCGGTGGCGGCCAGGTCCCCGTTGATCTGGGACAGGCTCGACTGGTTGGTACCGGACAGGTCGTTGAACTTCGGCTGCAGCGCCACCGTGCCGGTGACGGTGGCGCCGGCGATCCCGGCGGCCTGCTTGACGCCGCTGGTCACCGAGTCGGGCGCGCCGGGCTCGGTGATGATGACGACCCGGTCGCCGGCCAGGGCGCCGTCGAGCAGCTTCGGCTCGGCCGTCTGCAGGAACTGCTGGTCGTCGCTGATCTCCTGCTCATTGGTCGCGCGCAGCGCGTCGGCCGCGTTGAGCTTGCTGTTCAGGGAGTTCGACGAGGACCTGAGCACGTCGATGGTGTGACCCTGCAGCTCGGTGGAGCCGAGCACGATGCCGATCGCGAGCGCCAGGAAGACGGCGACGATCGAGACCAGGTGGTAGCGGAAATCGATCACTTGAACAGTCCAGTGAACCAGTAGGCGAAGGTGTGCCAGGTGGCGATGAGATAGTCCCCGAGAATGGGGCCCGCGGGTGAGTAGGCGATCGCGACCCCGATGGTGAACGCCGCGGCGAGGGCCAGCGCGACCAGCGCCCACCCGGAAATCCTGCTCTGGTAGAGCTGGTGCACGCCCCGGGCGTTGACGAGCTTACCGCCGACCCGCAGGTGGGTGAGGAACGTCGAGGCCATGCCGGGGCGCCCCTTGTCGAGGAATTCCTCGACGGTCCAGTGCGTGCCGACGACCGCGATCAGGCTGGCGCCGCAGGCGTCGGCGACGAGCAGGGCCACGTCCTCGCTCGTGCCCGCGGCCGGGAGCTGGACGGCCGGGAGGCCGAGCGCCTGGACGCGGGACAGTCCCGGTGCCCGCCCGTCGGGGTAGGCGTGCACGATGAGCTCGGCCCCGGACCCGAGGGCCTCGTCGGAGACCGAGTCCATGTCCCCGATGATCACGTCGGGCCGGTAGCCGACCGAGAGCAGCGCGTCGGCCCCGCCGTCCACGGCCATCAGGACCGGGCGGTACTCGCGGATGTAGGGCCGCAGTGCCCGCAGGTCCTCGCGGTACCGGTAGCCGCGGACCACGACGAGCACCTGCCGGCCGTCCATGTTGGTGTCGAGGTCGGGGGCGGCGATGCCGTGGGTGATCAGGTCGCGTTCCCGCCGCAGGAACTCGAGGGTGTTCGCGGCGAACGCGTCGATCTGGCTCGGCACCCCGGCGATCGCCTCGTCCATCGCCTGGCCGAGCGTGTCCTCGGTCTGCAGCACGCCCTTGGCGATGACCTGGTCGCCGTTGTAGAGGACGTCGCCGTCGAGCCGGACGGTGGCGCCCTCCTTGACCCGCGAGAGCACCTCCCGGCCCGCGTCGTCGACCAGCGGGATGCCCGCGTCGAGCAGCAGCCGCGGTCCCAGGTTGGGGTAGCGGCCGGTGATCGACTTGGCCGCGTTCACCACCGCGGCCACCCGGCTGGAGATCAGCTCGTCGGCGGACACGCGGTCCAGGTCGGGATGGTCGATGATCGCGATGTCGCCGGGGTCGAGGCGCTTGACCAGGACCTTGGTCCGCACGTCGATACGGGCCACGCCGACGATGCCGGGCGGCTCCTCGGCCTTACCCCGCCTGAACTGCGCGAATCTCAGGGACGGTAGTCTCATTGCCCTTCATCATGGCATCAGTTGGCGACTACATCACGCTATCTGGTGCATCACGGCGTGTTACTCCTGCGCCGGGACTCGTGTCCTGTGGGTTAGCGTGGAGCGGTGACCGCCCAACCTGAATCCGCGCCCGTGCCCGCTCCCGTCCGGCTCACCGCCCTGTCGCACGGCGCCGGATGTGCGTGCAAGCTACCACTCGCGGCTCTCGACGAGCTGATGATCTCCCTGGGGCCTGGCGTTTTCGGCGGGGCCGCGTCGTCAGACCTGCTCGTCGGGGCGGTCGAGGGCGACGACGCGGCCGTGCTCCGGCTCGACGACGAGCGTGCCCTGGTGCTGACCACCGATTTCTTCACCCCGATCGTCGACGACCCGGCGGACTGGGGCCGGATCGCCGCGGCCAACGCCCTCTCCGACGTGTACGCGATGGGCGGCCGGCCGGTCATCGCGCTGAACCTGACCGCCTGGCCGGGCGAGACGCTGCCGCTGTCCATGCTGGCCGACGTGCTCCGCGGCGGCGCGGCGGTCGCCGCCCAGGCCGGCTGCCTGGTGGTCGGCGGGCACACCATCGATGACCCCGAGCCCAAGTACGGGATGGCGGTCGTCGGCTTCGCCGCGCCGGACCGGCTGCTGACCATCGATGCCGCGCGGCCCGGCGACACGCTCGTGCTCACCAAGGCGATCGGCACCGGCGTGATCGCCACCGCGCACAAGCGCGGCGCCGCCCCCGACGAGGTGCTCGCCACCGCCATCGCGTCGATGACCACGCTGAACGCGGCCGCGAGCGAGGCCGCCCTGGCGGCGGGCGTGGTCGCCGCCACCGACGTGACCGGCTTCTCGCTCCTCGGCCACCTGCACCGCATGCTGCGGGCCAGCGGGTGCGGCGCCGTCGTGCACGCCTCGGCGGTGCCGCTGCTGCCCGGCGCCGTCGAGCTGACCGAGGCCGGCTACGTCTCCGGCGGGACCAGGAACAACATGTCCTACCTCAAGCCGTGGCTGTCCGTCTCGCCGGCGGTGCCCGAGTCCCTGGCCGTGCTCCTGCAGGACGCGCAGACCTCCGGCGGCCTGCTGCTCGCCACCCCGGACCCCGACGCCCTGCTCGCCGAGCTCACCGGCCGCGACGCCATCGCCGCGGTCGTCGGGCACGTGCTCGACGGGGACCCTGGCCACATCGAGGTCCTGCTCTAGACCAGGGAGACGCACGGGTGTAATGCTTCCCGCCCAGGACGGACTATAAGGACGCAAGGGGTGCGGCCAGGGTCCGGCAAGGGATGTGGAATAGTGACATGTAACAAATGTGTCTCGATAACCCGCACGGGTATTCGCGCAGGCCAGGCGGTCAACGGGGGCCGGCTGGCCGGGTGTGCGCTGCCCGGGACGGAGCCTGCCCGGCCCCGGGGACGGGGACGGGGCGTCCGGTTTTGTCAGTGGTCGAGGTTACGGTGGCCAAGTGACGATCATCTATGAAGAGCAGGCCGCCGAGCATATCCACGGCATCTGCCTGAAGACCGGCCCGCCCCGCCTGGTCGGTGTCGAGCTCGAGTGGCTGGTGCGCGACGCGCGTGACCCCGCCCTGCCGGTGACGGCGGAGCGGATCTCGGCCGCCGTCGCCGCGTTCGCCCCCGCGCAGAGGCTTTCATCTGGCACAGGGGTTGCGGCCAGCACAGGTGTTCCAGCCAGCACCGGGCTTCCTTCCAGTTCCGAGCCGGGCGTACTGCCGTCCGGAGCCCTGCTCACCGCCGAGCCAGGCGGGCAGCTTGAGGTCAGCTCGCAGCCCGCGGACTCGTTGGCGAGCTGTGTACGTGACACGAGCGCCGATCTCGCGGCGCTTCGCGCGGCGCTCGGCGCCGCCGGGCTTGAGCTCGCCGGGATCGGCCTTGACCCGATCCGCTCCCCGCACCGGATCCTCCACCTGCCGCGTTACGCGGCCATGGAGAAGTTCTTCGACCGGGGCGGCCCGTGGGGCCGCCAGATGATGGGCAGTACCGCGTCGGTCCAGGTGTGCGTGGACGCCGGCGACGAGAGCGACGGCTACCTCGGGTACCGCTGGCGGTGGCGCCTGCTGCACGCCATCGGGCCGGTGCTCGTGGCCGCTTTCGCCAACTCGCCGCTGCGCGACGGGCGTCCCACCGGCTGGCTGTCCTCCCGCCAGCAGGTATGGGCGCACATGGACCCCGGGCGGACCCGGCCTCCCCAGTCCGGGGAACCCGACCCGCGCCCGGGCTGGGTCGAGTACGTGCTCAACGCCCAGGTCATGTGCGTCCGTGACCCGGGCTCCGAGGACTGGTCGGCCCCGCCGGGGCTGACCCTGCGCGACTGGGTGCGCGACCGGCCGCGCGCCGGGAACGGGACCCGGCTGCGGGCGCCCACCGCCGAGGACCTCGCCTATCACGTGTCCACGCTGTTCCCGCCGGTCCGGCCGCACGGGCACCTGGAACTGCGGATGATCGACGCGCAGCCCGGCGACGGCTGGATGGTGCCGCTGGCGCTCACCAGCGCGCTGCTCGGCGACGAGCCGGCATCCGCCGCCGCGATGGCCGCCGCCGAGCGGCTGTGGGCCGGCCACGGCCCGCCCGGCGAATGGCCCGCCAGCCGGCCCGCCGGTACCGGGAACGGGAACGGGAACGGTGTGGGCAACGGGGCCGGCCACGGAAACGGAAACGGGGCACGCGGCGAGAACCCGTGGCCGCGGGCCGCCCGGCTCGGTCCCGCGGACCCGGCCATCGCCCGGGCCAGCCGGGAGTGCTTCGCGGCGGCGCGGTCGGCCCTCGACCGGATGGCGGCCCCGGCCGAGATCACCGCGGCCGTCGACGCCTTCATCGAGCGCTACGTCAGCAAGGACCGCTGCCCGGCGGATGACCTCCTCGAGGCAGCGGATGACCTCCCAGAGACAACCAACCGACCGGAGGAAGCACAGTGACCAGGAACCACCAGACCGAGGACCCCGAGACCGGGAACCCCCAGGGCGGCCGCGCGCTGCGGGACCGCGCCGCCGCCGAGCTGCTCGCGGCCCGTGACCGCACCACCTTGCTGACCACCGCGGTCGACGAGGCGGACCTGCTGAAACAGCACTCTCCGCTGATGTCGCCGCTGGTCTGGGACCTGGCTCACATCGCCAACCAGGAGGAACTCTGGCTGCTGCGCGCGGTCGGCGGGCAGACGCCGATGCGCCCGGAGATCGACCCGCTGTACGACGCGTTCGAGCACCCGCGGGCCGAGCGCCCGACGCTGCCGCTGCTCCCCGTGGCCGAGGCCCGCCGCTACGGCCACGAGGTCCGGGGCCGCGTCCTCGACCAGCTCGACCAGACCAGGTTCCGCGAGGAGCCGGCCACCTTCGGCGAGTCGCTGCACGTCAACGCGTTCGCCTTCGGAATGGTCGCGCAGCACGAGGTGCAGCACGACGAGACGATGCTCGCCACTCACCAGCTCCGGGTCGGGCCGGCGGTGCTGTCGGCGCCCGCGCCGCCGCCCGCGCCGGCCGACGTGACGGCGCTGCCGGCCGAGGTCCTCGTGCCCGGCGGGCCCTTCACCATGGGCACCTCGACCGAGCCGTGGGCGCTGGACAACGAGCGGCCCGCGCACGAGGTGCACGTGCCCGCGTTCCGCCTGGACACCACCCCGGTGACCAACGCGGCCTACGCCGCGTTCATCGCCGACGGCGGCTACGACGACCAGCGCTTGTGGGCCCCCGACGGCTGGGCGCACCGGCGGCGCGCGGGGCTGACCGCCCCGCTGTTCTGGCGCTGGGACGGCGAGTGGGTCAGGACCTCGTTCGGGATCACCGCGCCGATCACCGGGGACGAGCCGGTGCTGCACGTGTGCTGGTACGAGGCGGACGCGTACGCGCGCTGGGCCGGGCGGCGGCTGCCGACCGAGGCCGAGTGGGAGAAGGCGGCCCGCTGGGACCCGGCGAATAGGCGGTCCCGCCGGTTCCCGTGGGGCGACGACGAGCCGACCGAGGCGCGCGCGAACCTGGACCAGCGGCACCTGCGGCCCGCGCCGGCCGGCGCCTATCCCGAGGGCGCCGCGCCCTCGGGGGCCAGGCAGCTCATCGGCGACGTGTGGGAATGGACGAGCTCGGACTTCCTGCCCTACCCGGGGTTCACGGCCTGGCCGTACAAGGAGTACTCCGAGGTGTTCTTCGGCCCGGAGTACAAGGTGCTGCGCGGCGGCGCGTTCAGCGCCTCGCCGGTCGCGACCCGGAGCACGTTCCGGAACTGGGACTACCCGATCAGGCGGCAGATCTTCGCCGGCTTCCGCACCGCGCGGTCGGCGCCGGAGGAAGGCTGATGTGCCGGCACCTGGCCTACCTCGGGCCGCCGGCCACGCTGGCCTCCGTGCTGATCGACCCTCCGCACGGGCTCTACCGCCAGTCCTGGGCACCCCGCAGGCAGCGGCACGGGACGGTGAACGCCGACGGGTTCGGCGTCGGCTGGTACGCCGACGGCGACCCGGTGCCGGCCCGGTACCGCCGGGCGGTGCCAGTCTGGGGTGACCCGTCCCTGCCCGACCTGGCCCGGGTCACCCGGTCGGCCGCGGTGCTGGCGGCGGTGCGCTCGGCCACCGCCGGGACCGCCAGCGGCGAGGAGGCGGCGGCGCCGTTCGGGACCGGCCCCTGGCTGTTCAGCCACAACGGGGTGCTCGACCGGTGGCGGGACCTGGCGGAGCACGGGACCGTTCGGATGACTGGACTGTCGGTTCTCTCCCTCGAGGCGCTGGTCGACTCGGCTTACCTCTGGACGCTGGTGCTGGCCCGGCTCCGGGCCGGCGACCGCCCGGACGCCGCGCTCGCCGCGGCGATCGCCGCGGTCGAGGCGGCCGGCGGGACCGGGCGGTTCAACTTCCTGCTCACCGACGGCCGCGTCATCGCCGCCACCGCCTGCGGCGACACGCTCTGGTACCGGCGGCGCGACGGCGCGGTGACCGTCGCCTCCGAGCCGGGCGACGACGACCGCGGCTGGATAGAGGTTCCCGACCGGCACGTGCTCACCGCCACGCCGACGGCCGTCAGCCTTCTGCCGCTCCACGACGCTCACCTCGACCTTGAAGGGACCACCACCCGATGACCACCACCATCGAGCACCGGCTGCCGTCCGACTACCGGGCCAGGACGCTGCGCGCCGACGCCCGCGCCGGGCTGACCGCGACGCCCAAGTCCCTGCCGCCCAAGTGGTTCTACGACGCCGAGGGCAGCGCGCTCTTCGAGAAGATCACCGAGCTGCCCGAGTACTACCCGACCAGGGCCGAGCGATCGATCCTGCGGGCGGTCGCGCCGCGGATCGCGGCGCTGACCCGGGCGTCCGTGCTCGTCGAGCTCGGCTCGGGGTCGTCGGACAAGACCCGGCTGCTCCTGGACGCGCTGCGCGACGCGGGCACGCTGCGGTCCTACGTCCCGGTCGACGTGAGCGAGTCCGCGCTGGTCCTCGCCGGGGACGCGCTCGCCGTCGACTACCCGGGGCTCGCGGTGAACGCGGTCGTGAGCGACTTCGAGGAGTCGCTCGGACTGCCCGACGTGACCGACGCGACCGACGCCGACCGGGACGAGCCGCGGCTGCTGGCCTTTCTCGGCTCCACGATCGGCAACATGGTGCCGGCCGAGCGCGCGGCGTTCCTGGCCCGGGTCAGGTCGCGGCTCCGCCCGGGCGACGCGTTCCTGCTCGGCACCGACCTGGTCAAGGACCCGGCGGTCCTGGTCGCCGCGTACGACGACGCCGCCGGGGTGACCGCGGCGTTCAACAAGAACGTCCTCGCCGTGCTCAACGCCGAGCTCGGCGCGGACTTCGACCTCGACGCGTTCGAGCACGTCGCGCGGTGGGACCCGGCGAACGAGTGGATCGAGATGCGGCTGCGGTCGACCTGCGACCAGCGGGCACGGGTCCGGGACCTGGACCTGACGGTCCCGTTCGCGGCCGGCGAGGAGATGCGCACGGAGGTGTCGTCGAAGTTCCGCCAGGCCGGGGTGGCGGCCGAGCTCGCGACGGCCGGCCTCGACCTGCGGTCGTGGTGGACGGACACCGACGGCCAGTTCGGGCTGTCGGTGTCGTTCCCCGTGTGAACGCCGGCCACGGTCAGGGAGGGCGGGAGCCGATTCGCTCATCACGATAAGTGACTTTCCGATAGCATCACGTCAATGGGCTTCGTGGCGCGGCGGTCGGGAGGCGCTGGCCGGGCGCTGCTGACGGTCGCCGCGGCGGGTGCCGTGGCGGCCGGGCTGTTCGCCTGCTACCTGCGGCTTTCCGCGACGTTCCCGGTCGGTTCCGACGGGGCGTCCAACGCGCTCGAGGCGTGGTCGCTGCTCCACGGCAACTGGCTGCTGCGCGGCTGGACGCTCACCGATGTCTCGTTCTACACCACCGAGCTGCCCGAGTACGCCGCCGTCGAACTCGCCCGGGGCCTGAACCCGGACGTGGTGCGCACGGCCGCGGCCGTCACCTACACGCTGCTCGTGCTGGCCGCGGCGGCGCTCGCCCGCGGGCGGGCCCGCGGCCGGGAAGGCTGGACCCGCGCGCTGCTGGCCGCCGGGATCATGCTCGCCCCGCAGCTCGGCAACGGCATCCACGTGCTGCTCTCCCAGCCCGACCACATCGGCACCCAGGTGCCGGTCCTCGGCCTCTTCCTCCTGATCGACCGCGGGCCGCGCCGCTGGTACACCGTGGCCGGCGTGTGGGCGCTGCTCACCGTCGTCATCGTCGCCGACAAGATCGCGATCGTGGACGCGGCCGTCCCGCTGGCCTTCGTCGGCCTGCTCCACGCGACCTGGGCGATCGCCCCGGGGCCGGCCGGCCGGCTCCGGGCGCAGTGGTTCGAGCTGTCGCTCGCGGCCGCCGCGGCGGCCGCCACGGCCACGGCCGGGCTGCTCATCGCCGGGGTCAGCAGGCTCGGCGGGTTCTCGGTGCTGCCGGTGCAGACCGGCCTGGCCACGCCCGGCCGGGTGCCGGCCAACCTGTGGCTCGCGCTGCACGGAACCCTCACCCTGTTCGGGGCCGATGTCACGGCGGTCACCCCCGCGGGCGGGCCGGCCGACGCGCAGGCCGCGCTGGCCTGGCTGCACGCCCCGGGGGCCGTGCTGGCGATCGCCGCCTTCGCCGTCGTGGCCTGGCGGGTGCCCTGCCCGCGCGACCTGACCGGCGACGTGCTCGCCGTCGGGATCGTCGTCAACCTGGCCGCGTTCGTCGCCAGCGTCATCCCGGCCACGGCGTTCGACACCCGGGAGATGGCGGCGGTGCTGCCGTTCGGCGCGGTCCTGGCCGGCCGGGTCTTCGGCCCGCGGCTGGCCCGGTCCCCGGTCGCGGTCGCCGGGCTCGCCCTGGCCGGCGCCTGCCAGGCCGCCGCCCTCGGCTACGGGGCGGCCAGGCCGGCCGCCGCCGATCCCGAGCAGGCCCTGGCCGGCTGGCTCGGGGCCCACCACCTCACCAGCGGGCTCGGCACGTTCACCGAAAGCAACGTGACCACCCTGGACAGCGGTGGCACCGTCCGTCTCGCCGCCGTCTCCTGGCTCCCTCCGACCACCCCGGCGGCCTGCCCCCGTCCCTCGGGCGCGCCGGCCTCGTACGACCCGCCCGCCTGCGCCGACACCGCCGGCGGCGCGGTCCCCCGGCTGTACCAGTCCGCCGCGTCCTGGTACGACCCGGCCACGGCGCGGTCGAACTTCGTGGTCACCGGCACCGCCGACGGCTCGGCCGACCTGATACCGCGGGCCGAGATCCTCGCGCTCGCCGGGCCGCCCGACCGCACCTACCGGTTCGCGGACTTCACGATCATGGTCTGGAACAAGAACCTGCTGCCGCTGCTCGGCGGCCCGCCGTCCCCCGCTCCCGGGGACATCGGTCATGCCTGAGCACAGGCCCGCCGCCCGCGAGACGGCGCGGCCCACAGTTTTCCCGATATCTGGCGGCGCAGGTCTTCGATTTTCCGGCGTCAGGAGACAGAATGAAGTTCTTTACCAGAAAGAAGCCAGTCCGGGTGACCCCCGGGCCGGCGACGATCCGCTGAACCCCTGCCGGAGGCCCCGTTGACCATCGAGAGCCACGACGCCGCGACCGTACCCGGACCATCGCGCAGTTCCGCGGTCCCCCGGGCCGACACCGTGGGCAGCCTGCTGCGCGACGACGCGGTGGTCCGGGCCGCCCGCCGGTCCAGCCCCGCGGACAACGCGCTGCTCAACGACGCCGCGCGGGACGCGATCAGGCTGCAGGAGGAAGTCGGGCTCGACGTCATCACCGACGGCGAGGTGCGCCGCGTCTCCTGGGCGCAGACTCCGCGGTTCGTCGACGCGTTCGCGCCGGTCGCCGAGCCCACCCCGCTGAACTGGCGCGGCGCGGGCAAGGGCCGTTCCGGCGCCCCGGCCACGGCCGGGCGCCCGGCCGGGTACCCGGCCGTCATCCGCCAGGTCGCGACCGCGCCGCGGACCGGCGACATGACCGCCGAGTACGAGTTCCTCGCCCGCTACGCCCGGGCCAGGACCAAGTTCACCCTGGCCGCGCCGAGCTACCACCGCCGCTACTGGTCACCCGAGCACTCGGCCGCCGCCTACGACTCGTGCGAGGAGTTCCTGGCCGACGTCCTCGGCTACCTGCGCGGCGTCGTCGACCGCCTCGTCGCCCTCGGCTGCGATTACATTCAGCTCGACGCGCCGAACTACGGCTCGCTCTGCGACCCCGACACCCGGGCCGCCATGGTCGCGGCCGGCCGCGACCCCGACGCGGAGCTGGCCTTCGACGCCGCGCTCGACAACTCGCTGTTCGACGGCCTCACCGGGGTGACGACGGCGCTGCACGTGTGCCGGGGCAACGGCCCGGCCGGGGCGTGGCACTCGGCGGGCGGCTACGGCGTGATCTCCGCGGCCCTGTTCCCGGCCCTGGCGATGGACCGCCTGCTGCTTGAGTACGACTCGGACCGGGACGGCGGGTTCGAGCCGCTCGCCGACATCCCCGGCGGCACGGTGGCCGTGCTCGGCCTGCTCAGCACCAAGTCGCCCCGGCTCGAGCACGCGGCCGACATCCTCGCGCGGATCGGCGAGGCCGCCCGGCACAAGCCCCTGGCCGAGCTCGCGCTCTCCACCCAGTGCGGCTTCGCGTCGGTGCCCATCGCCAACCCGGTCACCCCGGCCGCCCAGCGGGCCAAGCTCGAGCTCGTCGTGAAGCTGGCCGGCCAGGCCTGGCCCGAGTAGGCCCGGCCGGCCGTAGTCGCGGCCGGCCGTAGTCGCGGCCGGCCGTAGTCGCGGCAGGCTCGCGCCCGGCATCCGGCATCAGGCGGCGATGAGCTCGACCTCGAACCCGCCGGTGCTGGCCAGGTAGGCGGCGTAGTGATCCGGCCCGCCCGCGTGCGGGTGCCGGTCGGCGAACAGCAGGGCCCAGCCGCGGGATGGCCCCTCGGCGGCGAGGGCGTCGACGTCGTCCCGGCTGCCCGCGTGGAACGCGAGGTGGTTGAGGCCGGGACGGCAGCGGTCGTGCTCGGCGGCGGTCAGCGCCGGCGACCGCTCGACAACGATGTAGGTATCGCCTAGCCGCCAGCTCCGGCCGTGCTCCCAGTCCTGGAACCGCTCATAGCCGAGCCGCCCGAGCAGCCAGCCCCACTCGGCCGCGGCCCGCTCGAGGTCGGGGACCCAGAGCTCCACGTGGTGCAGGCTTCCGATCATGTCGGCCAGCATAGGCCCGCGACCGCCGCCAGGCCGGGCACAGGCATGCGGCCGCCCCGCCCGTTAGGGGCGGGGCGGCCGCATCGCCCGCGCGCGGGCCCCGCGTACCGGTTCCACCGCACCCATATCTTGCTGTTATCCAGGGTTGCGGCCGGGCCACGGGGTAGCGGGGTGGCGGTGGTGTGGGTGGGTCTGGCCGGGGGCGGTGCTTACGGATTCGGTAGTTGCGGGTTTAGGAGCCGGGAGTGGGGGTCTTGGTGAGGACGATGCCGTTGGGGCCGTAGCCGTCGGCCGACTGGGCCCCGAAGGTGCCGAGGTTGACGCGGCCGACGACGGAATCGTCGGACGTGCGGACCAGGGTCACGTAGGCGAGCGAGGTCTGGCCGACCCAGAGCTGGCTGCCGTCCGGGGTCAGGGCCAGGTTGTCGGGGTCGCCGGGCACGCTGATCGTGGCGGTGACCGTGTTCGTCGCGGTGCTGATCACCGAGACGCTGTCGGAGTCGGGGTTGGCGACGTAGGCGGTCTTGCCGCTGGCCGACAGGACGATCTGCCAGGGCAGGTCGCCGACGCGGATCGTGGCGGTGACCTGGCCGGTGGCGGCGCTGATCACCTGGACGGAGTCGCCGCTCGTGTCGGTCACGTAGAGGGTCTTGCCGTCCTGCGCGACCGCGACCGAGCGGGGGTCGCCGAGCCCGTGGATGACGCCGGTGACCGCGAGGGACCTGGTGCTGAAGGTCCACAGGCCGTCCGCGGTGACCACGTAGGCGTGCGTGCCGTCCGGGGAGAAGGCGACGTCGCTGGGCGCCCCCTTCGTCGCCAGGGTGGCGATGACCTTCTTCTTCGCCGTGCTGACCACGCTGACCGACGTCGGGGACGACGGCGCCGTCTGCGGGCCGGTGTTGGCCACCCACAGCTGCTTGCCGTCCGGGGTGACCGCCACGTCCTCGGGGAACAGGCCGGTGTGGATGTCGGTCTCGGCCGGGTTGTAGTTCTTCGGGTTCAGCTTGGCCGCGTTGATCACCGCGACGGCCGAGTCGCCCGCGTCGGCGAAGTAGAGGATGGAGCCGTGGATGGCCAGGCCCTCGTTGGTCGAGGCGTAGTCGTAGTCCCCGGGGTCGCCGGGAACCGCCGGGTCGCCGACGTTGTAGGTCTGGATGACCGAGCAGTTGGCGGTGTTGATGGCGCTGAAGCCGTCCCACCCGGAGTCGGACACGTAGGCCGCGCCCGCCGGGCCGCCGCAGGAGGACGAGATCAGGTGCTCGGCCTGGGGGCCGGCCGATGCCGCCGGGGTGCCGGCGCCGTGGGTGAGGGTCAGCGTGATGGCGAAGGCGGCGGCCGCGACGACCGCGGTGGTGCCGGCCATGACCGCGCGGCCCCGGGTGCTGGCCGGGATGCGCGGCGGGCCGATCCGCGGGGGAATGAGACGCGGGGGAATGAGACGCGGGGTCATAGCGTCACGCCTCCGCTCGGCGCGGCGGCGGTTCGCCGTCGGTGGACCAGCTTGTGCCCGCTGGGCTGGTCGGGGAAGGTTTGCTTGGACCCGGGGATGGCCGGCAGCGGGAACTCGAGGGTCCGCTTCTCGGCCAGTTCGAGCTGGGCCGTCGTGCCGGGCAGCCGGGGGAAGCGCTGGCTCGGGACGGTCCCGAGCGCGGAGGTGAGGTCGCCGACGGTCTTGCGCCGCCAGGCGCTGATGTTCGGGTTGACCACGCCGGTCACCAGCTCGAGCAGCCGGGTGACCGAGGTGTGGTCGAACGTGTCGTGGCAAACGAACCCGCCCACCGTCCACGGGGAGACGATGATGCACGGCACCCGGATGCCCAGGCCGATCGGCGCGCTTACCTTGTCCACGGTGAGGTACTCGCCGGGAGTCCCGGCCGGGGCCGTCGGCGGCTTGACGTGGTCGAAGAACCCGTCGTTCTCGTCGTAGATGAGGATGAACACCGTCTTCGCCCAGACGTCGGGGTTGGCGGCGATCGCGTTGACCTTGCTGGCCACGTAGTCCGCGCCGGCCGCCGGCATGTAGTCGGGGTGCTCGGACTGGTAGGACGTGGGGACGATCCACGACACGGTGGGCAGGCAGTCGTGCATCGCGTCGTACTCGAACTGCCCGGCCTGGTAGAAGCGCATGCCGTTCTGGTATAGCGGCGAGGACGTGGGCGCGGCCTGGTACTGGTCGAAGTACTCGAGGACGTTCATGCCGTAGTTGTCGTTCTCCTGGTACACCTTCCAGGAGACGCCCGCCTTGGTCAGCATCTCCGGGTACGTCTGCCAGGAGAGGCCCGACTCCGGCACCTCGTTGCTGTAGACCGGGCCGCCGTGGGCACCGGACGGGTCGACCTGCCCGGTCATCAGGTAGAGCCGGTTCGGCCAGGTCGGGCCGAGCATCGAGGCGTGGTACCCGTCGCAGATCGTGAACGCGTCGGCCAGGGCCCACTGGAACGGGATGTCGTTCCGCTTGAAGTAGGCCATCGTGTACTGCCCGCCCACGCCGTCGGACTCGAGGTGGGCGGTCACGAACGAGTCCATCTTGCCGTGGTCCCAGCTGTCGTGCAGCGGGCCCCAGCTGTGGCTGCTCGACGGGATCTGCTCGGCGTTGGTCCTCGTCGTGTCGGCGTGGAACGGGAGCAGGTACCCGTCGGGGTTGCCCGGGTCCTTCTGGTAGAAGAGCTTCTTGGGGACGGTCGGGTCGTTGAAGCCGCGGACGCCGGGCATGGCGCCGAAGTAGTGGTCGAAGGAGCGGTTCTCCTGCATCAGCACGACCACGTGCTCGATGTCGGAGACCGGCGGCACCTTCGAGCGGGCGCTGAGCAGGGATGGGGGTGCGTTGTCCAGAGCCTTGCGCAGGGCGGTGGGCAGGGCGTACGACGCCAGCACCATCCCGCCCATGGACGCCATCAGCTGGCGCCGGCTCACCTCGATCGTCAAGTCGGACCTCCTGTCGCCGAAGCGGGAAGTAGCACTTGCGGTGATCGACTCTATGTCCGAACCAATTGCAGCAGAACAACACGGGCTAAACAACCAAGGAGCATCCCGCCAACGCCGGCCAACCGCCGAACGAAGCCGCGAATGGCGGCATCCGTTCGGCTGGTACTAACCCCGCTGGTAAACGGCGACGTCGCGAACGCGCATGGTCCCGCCCGACGACGTCGTGGCATTCGGGGTCAGGCAATGACAGGCCTGGTCCGGGTAGGAGCCGCCGATGGCGAGATCGAGAATGATCCAGAAGCCATGATCGACGGCTTCGTCCCAGACGGCCGCGCCGACCTCGGTCTCCCGCACGGAAAAGAACTCACGGCCGTCGAGATACCAGCGAATCTGCCCGTCCGACGGGTCGCGGAGGTCGACGATCACGCTGTCGGTATGAAAGCCCGCCTGGCACTGGCCGCAGGGCACGAGGTGGCTGGACAGGCCGGTGTGCTCGTGGCACGGTCCCAGCGTGCCGTCGGCATTGCGCTGAACCAGGTTTCCGCAGTGAAAAGCGCCCGAATGGCCGCTCACGGCGTTGACGTCTTCGGCGATGTCGATCTCGCCGTGTTCCGGCCAGATGCCCTGGCGCAGCGCGGTGATGTCAAGCTCGCCGTCGCCGTTGAGATGGACGTTCCGCGGCGACCTCGACATGGTCTCGACCGATCCGTCGCCGAACGTGCCGGTCCCCGTCTGGTACACCCATTGCGCCGGGTCCGCGCCGGACCCGGCTGGCCCGCGAAAACCGGCGGACCAGACCTTCGCCCACGCATCCGCGGTGACCGCCGCCGGCTGCTTGACCGCCGTGTCGGCGACGCGGTGGTTAACCGCCGCGTCGGCCGAGTGCTGTGCCCGCGCGTAGCCAATGCCCGCCGCCACCGCCAGGACACCCGCTGAGCCGGCGAAGACCAGGCGATTGAGGGACACGCGTGCGTGCCTTCATCCTCCTCTGGGTTACCAGGTGAGCTGGTGGAAGGCCCAGGCGTCGGCGATGATGTCGTCCAGCCGCGGGCGGGCCGGGCGCCAGCCGAGGTCACGGCGGGCCTTGCCGCTCGAGGCCACCGTGTCGGCGGAGTCGCCGGGGCGGCGGGGGGCCAGCTTCACCGGCACGGGGCGGCCGGTGACCTCGCGGACCGTCTCGATGACCTGACGGTTGCTGTATCCGTCGCCGTTGCCGAGGTTGTAGACCTCGTGCGTGGCCGGCTTGATCGCCTCAAGGGCGAGCAGGTGCGCGGTGGCCAGGTCGGCGACGTGGATGTAGTCGCGGACGCAGGTGCCGTCGGGCGTCGGGTAGTCGTCGCCGTACAGCATCAGCTCGTCGCGCTGGCCCGCCGCCACCTGGAGCACGATCGGGATGAGGTGGGACTCCGGGGTGTGCCGCTCGCCCAGCCTGCCGACCGCGCCCGACGCGTTGAAGTAGCGCAGCGACACGGCGCCGAGGCCGAACGCGCCGCACTCCCCGGCCAGCATCAGGTCGACCGCGAGCTTGGTGGCGGCGTAGGGGTTGTTCGGCCGGACGGGGGCATCCTCGGTGAGCTTGCCGCCGACCGGCTGGTACATGGAACCGGTCGACGAGAAGATCATCCGGGGCGTGCCCGCCACCCGGATCGCGGCCAGCAGGGCCATGGTGCCGGCGACGTTGACGTCCCAGTAGAGGTCGGGGCGGGCCACCGACTCGGCGACCTCGATCTTCCCGGCGAAGTGCAGCACGCCGTCGAACCCCGAGTCCGGTGTCAGCACCCGGGCGACCTGGTGCACGGGAAGCTGGTGGAACTCCAGGCCGGCCGGAATGCTGTCGGCGAACCCGGTCGACAGGTCGTCGAGCACGACGACCTGGTGGCCCGCGTCGACCAGAGCGTGCGTCACCACGGCGCCGATGTATCCCGCGCCGCCCGTCACCAGTACCTTCACCCGTGCTCCTCCTCATGCCGCCGGCTCATGCCGCCGATGCCCGCCGGCGCCCGCTGCCCGGGTCCGGCGTGCTCGACGATAGCGCGCGAACTTCGGCCTAGGCGCTGAGAGTATCCGTCACCGCGTCACTACCCGTAGTCACATACGTATCGATAGTTCCCTTAAATCCCGGGGGCAACCGTCGATCACGCTGCGAGGACTGTTCCGGCGCGGCCAAGTCATATACGATCTCCTCGATGGCAGAGCACAGCGCGGCACGCCCCCTGCCCGGGACGGTGCCCTCGAAGATCATTGCCGTGCACCTGAGCTACCGGAGCCGGGCGATGGAGCGGGGACGGCTGCCGCTATGGCCGTCCTACTTCCTCAAGCCGCCCTCCACGCTGGCCGGGGACGGCGACCCGGTCCGGCGGCCGCCCTGGTGCGAGCTGCTCGCCTTCGAGGGCGAGGTCGCGCTGGTCATCGGCACCCGGGCCCGCCGGGTCAGCCCGGCCGACGCGTGGGGGCACGTGCGCTGGGTGACCGCGGCCAACGACTTCGGCGTCTACGACCTGCGGTACGCCGACAACGGGTCCAACGTGCGGTCCAAGGGGATCGACGGGTTCACGCCGATCGGCCCCGGCCTGCTCGACGCGCGGGCCGTCGACCCGGAGAAGATCCGCCTGCGGACCTGGGTCAACGGGGAGCTCGCCCAGGACGCGCTCAGCGGAGACGACCTGCTCTTCTCCTTCGGCGACATCGTCGCCGACATCTCCCGGCTGACCACGCTCGAGCCGGGCGACGTGATCCTCACCGGCACCCCGACCGGGGCCACCGTGGTCCGGCCGGGCGACCTGGTCGAGGTCGAGGTCAGCGCGCCCGCGCCGGACGGCGAGGAGCGGACCTCGGGACGCCTGCACAGCCCGGTCGCCGAGGCCGACTATGACCTCTCGCCCCCGGGCGCCATGCCCAGCGCCGACGACGCCCAGCGCGAGGCCGCCTACGGCGTCCGGGGCGCCCCCGGACCGTCGGACTCCCCCGCCGACCTGCTGCTCGCCATCTCGACGGTCTCCACCGCCACCATCGCCGCCCAGCTCCGCAAGCGCGGCTTCAACCACGTCACGCTGGACCAGCTGCACACCACCAAGCCGAGCCGGAAGATCGCCGGGTTCGCCCGGACACTGCGCTACGTGCCGTTCCGCGAGGACCTGTTCGCCCAGTACGGCACCACCGTCCCCGGCGGCGGCCTCAACGCCCAGAAACGCGCCGTCGAGCAGATCAGGCCGGGCGAGATCCTGGTCATCGAGGCCCGCGGCGACCCCACGGCGGGCACGGTCGGCGACATACTCGCGCTGCGCGCCCAGGTCCGCGGCGCCCGCGGCATCGTCACCGACGGCGCGATCAGGGACAGCGAGACGCTGCGCAACGCCCTCGACATCCCCGTCTACTACAGCGCGACGCACCCCGCCGTGCTCGGGCGGCGGCACGTGCCCTGGGAGGTCAACACGACGATCGCCTGTGCCGGCGTCACGGTGACGCCCGGCGACATCATCGTCGGCGACGGGGACGGCGTCCTCGTCGTGCCCGCGCACCTGGCCATGGAGGTAGCGCGGGACGCCGCCGAGCAGGAGCGGCAGGAGGAGTTCGCGGCCGAGATGGTCGCCCGGGGCGAGTCGGTCGACGGGCTGTACCCCCTCGGCAAGCGCTGGCAGGTCGGCTACGAGGCCTGGCGGGCCGAGAGGGAAGAGAAGGAAGAAAGGGGGCAGTCGTGAGGTTCCGCGGCGACCCGGCCAGCATCCGGGGCTCGATCGCGCCCGTCGTGTCGCCGTTCACCGCCGACGGGGCGCCCGATCCGGACTCCCTGAGATCCCTGATCCGCTGGCAGCTGGAATCCGGCTCCCATGGCATCTCCCTGGGCGGATCGACCGGCGAGCCGTCGGCCCAGTCCACCAGCGAGCGGGCGGCGGCCATCACGACGGCGGCGGACGAGATCGCCGACCGGGTGCCGTTCGTCCCCGGCACCGGCTCGGCCAAGCTCGACGAGACCCTCGAGCTCACCGCCATCGCGGAGCGGGCCGGCGCGGACGCGGTGCTCATCATCACCCCGTATTACGCGCGGCCCACCCAGGACGGGCTGTTCAACTGGTACGACACGGTCGCGCGGGAGTTCCCCGACCTGCCGGTCATCGCCTACAACGTGCCGTCGCGGACCGCGGTCGACATCGCGCCGGAGACCGTCGCGCGGCTGCGGCGCGCGCACCACAACATCGTCGGGGTCAAGGAGACCACCCGGGACTTCGAGCACTTCTCCCGGGTGCTGCACGTCGCCGGCCGGGACACGCTCATCTGGTCGGGGATCGAGCTGCTCTGCCTGCCGCTGCTGTCCCTCGGCGGGGTCGGGTTCGTCTCGGCCACCGCCAACCTCGCGCCCGCGGCCACCGCCCGGATGTACGAGCACTGGATGAACGGGGAGTTCGACTCCGCCCGTGACCTGCACTTCGGGCTGCACCCGGTCACCGACGTGATCTTCACCGAGACCAACCCGGCGGCGGCCAAGTGGGTGCTCGCCCAGGCCGGGCTCATCGCCTCGGGCTTCGTCAGGCCGCCGCTTGTACCGCTCACCGAGGCCGGGCAGGCGACGGCCCGGGCACTGCTGAAAGCGGGCGCTCCCGTGCTCGAGGGCCCAGTCGCCGCGGTCGCCGCGGTCGCTGACCAGACAGTCCCAGGGGGAAGCCGCTGATGCCAGAAAGCCCGTTGCTGCCCGAGAAGATCCTGCACTTCATCGGCGGCCATCACGTGCCGAGCGTGGACGGCACCACGTTCGATGTCGCCGACCCGGTGTCGAACCAGGTGTACGCGCAGGCCGCGGCGGGCGGCGCCGACGACGTCGACCGGGCGGTGGCGGCCGCGGCCGAGGCGTTCACGGCCGGCCCGTGGCCCCGGCTGGCCGCGCGGGCCCGGGCGCGGATCCTGAACAAGATCGCCGACGGGATCGAGGCGCGCGGCGACCAGGTCGCCGTCCTCGAGACGTTCGACACGGGGCTGCCGGTCACCCAGGCGCGCGGGCAGGCGGCCCGGGCGGCGGAGAACTTCCGGTACTTCGCCGACGTGATCGTCGCCCAGCACGAGGAGGCGTTCTCCCAGCCCGGTCAGCTCGGCTACGTGCTGCGCAAGCCCGCCGGGGTCGCCGGGCTGATCACGCCGTGGAACACGCCGTTCATGCTCGAGTCGTGGAAGCTCGCGCCCGCGCTGGCCTCCGGGTGCACGCTCGTGCTCAAGCCGGCCGAGTGGACGCCGCTGTCGGCCTCGCTGCTGCCGGAGATCATGACCGAGGCGGGCGTGCCCGACGGCGTGTTCAACATCGTGCACGGGCTCGGCGAGCAGGCGGGCGCGGCCCTCGTCGCCCACCCGGGCGTGCCGCTAATCTCGTTCACCGGCGAGACCAGCACCGGGCAGACGATCATGCGGTCGGCGTCGGACCATCTCAAGGGCCTGTCGATGGAGCTCGGCGGGAAGTCGCCGTGCGTCATCTTCGCCGACGCCGATCTCGACGCCGCGATCGACTCCGCGCTGTTCGGCGTCATGTCGCTCAACGGGGAGCGCTGCACCGCGGGATCAAGGATCTTGTGCGAACGAGCCGTGTATGACTCCCTGGTCGCACGGCTCGCCGAGCGCGCGGCCCGCGTCAAGGTCGGCGATCCGTCCGACCCGGCGACGGAGATCGGCGCCCTCGTCCACCCCGAGCACTACGACCGGGTGATGTCCTACGTCCGCCTCGGAGTGCGCGAAGGCGCCCGGCTGGTCGCGGGCGGGACCCGCCCGGCCGGGCTCACTAAGGGGAACTACCTGGCGGCGACCGTGTTCGCGGACGTGGGGCCGTCGATGCGGATCTTCCAGGAGGAGATCTTCGGGCCGGTGGTGTGCGTGACCCCGTTCGACACCGAGGACGAGGCGGTCGACCTCGCCAACGCGACCAGGTACGGGCTCGCGGCCTACCTGTGGACCTCGGACCTGACGCGGGCGCACCGGGTGGCCGATCGCGTGGAATCGGGCATGACCTGGATCAACTCGCACAACGTGCGGGACCTGCGCACGCCGTTCGGCGGCGTCAAGGCCAGCGGGCTCGGCCGCGAGGGCGGTCAGCACTCGATCGACTTCTACACCGAGTCGAGGATCGTCCACGTGGCCCTGGGCGAGACCCACGTGCCCCGGTTTGGAGCGTGAGTCACCGTGGATACCCGGCCCGGTCCGGCCCGCGATAACCCCCGCGTTCCCGACATCATCCGGTCGGCGTACGCGACGCTGATCGTCACCGACCTGGCGGAGGCGCGGCGCTTCTGGGTTGACCTGCTGGGGTTCGTCGTGTCCTACGAGGACCCGGGCGCGCTCTACCTGCGCGGCTACGACGAGCTGACCCACCACAACCTCATCCTGCGGGCCGGCCCGGTGGCGGCGGCGGGCGCGCTCGGCTTCCGGGTCCGCTCCGACGCCGACCTCATCAAGGCGGACCGGTACTACGCGGCGCTTGGCTGCCGGACCGAGCGGCTGCCCGCCGGGACGGTGCGCGGCGTCGGCGACATCCTCCGGGTCGAGGACCCGCTCGGTTTCCTCATCGACTTCTTCGCCTGGTCCGCGCACCCCGAGCGGCTTCAGCAGCGCTATGACCTGCGGCGCGGCGCGGAGGTGGCGCGCCTGGACCACTTCAACATCTGCGTGCCCGACGTGGCCCGGGCCTACGAGTACTACTCGGGGCTCGGGTTCGGCCTGTCGGAGACGATCGAGGACGGGCAGACGCTGTACGCCGCCTGGATGTACCGCAAGCAGACCGTGCACGACATGGCGTTCACCGGGGGCGCCGGGCCGCGCCTGCATCACCTCGGGTTCTTCGCCCACGAGGCGCACTCGGTGCTGCGGATGTGCGACATCCTCGGGTCGCTGTCGCTCGAGTCGCACATCGAGCGCGGCCCGGGCCGGCACGGCGTGTCCAACGCGTTCTACGTATACCTGCGCGACCCCGACGGGCACCGGCTCGAGATCTACACCTCCGACTATTACACCGGTGATCCCGACCATCCGGTTGTGCGCTGGTCTGTCCGCGACCCGCGGCGTCGCGATTTCTGGGGAAACGCGGTCATCCCGTCCTGGTACTCGGAGGCGTCATCCGTGCTCGACCTGGACGGCCAGGTCAGGCCGGTCACTGACCTCGCCCAGGCCGCCGAGGTGACCGTCGGCGCGGACGGATTCACCGCCCCCGAGTAGCCGTTCCCATTTCCCGGCCGCGGCCCCGACTCCGCCGGTACTTCGCGGCAAACACCTGTCCTTACGAAGGTGGCATGACAGCGTCGCGTTAACACCTTATGCTCATCAGCGACGGCATAATGCGGTCCGTCACGCAATAAGCGGCGCTGATCCCATATCGGAGGTAGCCGGTGACAGCCGGGGAGCCCAAGACGTCGTTCCGGCCGCGGTCGGCGTATCTGGGTCACCTGGTGGTCGGCAACGGCGACGGCGCGGTGCTCGTCGAGCCGACGGTCGCCGGCGAGCTGCGGATGGCGGCGGCGCTGGCGGGCCAGCGCCCGATGGCGGGACTGCTCTACGGCCACGCCTGGCACGACGACGAGGGCGGCTACACGCTGGTCGACGGCTACGTCCCGGCCGCGTCGGCCGAGACCCTGCCGGTCGACGCGGACCCGGTGGCGGTCCGCGCCCGGCTGCGCGAGGAGGCCGCCCGCAGCTACCCGGGCGCGGCCGAGGTGGGCTGGTGGCGCACGGCCCCCCGGCCCGGCGAGGAAGGCTGGCCCGACCCGGGCGCGTGGCCGCTCGGTGAGCGGCCCGAGGGCGTCGGCCTGGTGGTGTTCGCCGACGGCACCCCGCCGGCCGCGGCCGTTTTGGTCCCGCACCCCGTGGTGCAGGGCAGCGTGATCGAGGACTGGGGCAACCCTGATCCCCCGCGGCCGGAACACGAGCGGCCGGAACACGAGCGGAGGCTGGTCGTGGAGGCCGAACCACTGCAGCAGGCACCGACCCAGGACGAGGGACCGACCCGGGGCGCGAACCGCCCGCGGATCCAGTCGCCCGACCCGGAGATGATGTGGCGGCCCGGGTCGACGCGGCGGCACGAGCCGATGGTGCGCGAGAGGATGGAGCCGACCAAGATGGTCGCGCTGCTCGCCTTCCTGCTCGTCGTGGTGGTCATCGTCGGGGTCGTCGTGCTGGTGTCGCCGCTGTTTTAGAAAGTGACGGCTTTAGGAGCCGGCGTGGCGGTCGAGGAACTCATAGATGTCCACGTCGTCGACGCCGGGGAACGCGCCGCTCGGCAGGACCGACAGGATGTGGGAGTGGGCGCGGGCCGAGGGCCAGGCATTGCCCTCCCACCGCTCGGCCTGGGCGGCCGGGGCACGCTGGCAGCACTCGCCGTCGGGGCACAGCGACTTCGTCCTGGCCGTCGACTCCCGGCCGCGGAACCAGCGGGAGTCGCCGAACGGGACGCCGAGGGTGATCGCGAAGCCGGCCTCGCCGGCTTTCGGGTCGACCTGGGCCACGCAGAAGTAGCTGCCTGACGGCGTGTCCGAGTACTGGTAGCAGGGCGAGAACCGGTCGGCGGCGGCGAAGACCCGGCGGCCCGACCACTGGCGGCACATCCGCTGGCCCTCGATCGCGCCGGTGGCGTCGGCCGGGAAGATCACGCCGTCGTTCTGGTACGCCTTGTAGATGATGCCGCCCGCGTCGTTCTTCACGAAGTGGCAGGGCACACCCAGGTGGTGGGTGATCAGGTTCGTGACCCGGTGCGCGGCCATCTCGTAGGAGACGGAGAAGACGTCGACCAGGTCCTCGACGGCGAGGTCGCGCCGCTCCTTGGCACCGCGCAGGAACGGGACGGCGGCCGACTCGGGCAGCAGCATCGCGGCCGCGAAGTAGTTGGCCTCGACCCGCTGGCGCAGGAAGTCGGCGAAGTCCCGCGGCGTGTCGTGACCGAGCAGGAAGTGCCCGAGAGCCTGGAGGATGACCGCTCGCGGCGAGTGCCCGCCGACCGGCTCCTGCTTGAGGTAGATCCGGTTCGTGCGCAGGTCGGTCAGCGACCGGACCGAGCGCGGCAGGTCGCCGGTGAACCGGACGTCGAACCCGTGGTTGCTGACCACCGAGAGCAGCATGCCCTGCGACAGCGCGCCGCCGGCGTAGCCGGCCTTCTCGAGCGCGGTGGCCGCCGCCCGCTCGATATCGGGGAAGTAGTTGTCGCGCTCGCGCATCGCGCCGCGCAGCGCGGCGTTGGCCGTCCGCGCCTCCTCCGGGGTGGCGGTGGGCTTGGCCCGCTGCGCCCGCAGCTCGCTCGCCAGGGCGACGAGGTGCTCGAGGACCTCGGTCGGCACCCGGGTGCCGACGCGCAGCTCGGGCAGTCCCAGTGCCCGGTAGGAGGGATCCCGCTGCGACTGCTCGAGGGCGATCTCGAGCTGCGCCCGGCGGCTCGGCGGCTGCTTCTTCAGCAGATCGGCGACGGAGACGCCGAGGGCCGCGGCGATCTGCTCGACGAGGATGAGCCTGGGCTCCCGGCGGCCGTTCTCGATGAGTGAGAGCACGGACGGCGTCCGGCCGACCTGGGCGCCGAGCTCGGCCAGGGTGAGTCCTCGCGCCCGCCGCGCGTGCCGGAGCCGCTGGCCGAACAGAGCGAGGTCTAGACCTTCGGTCTCTACCAATTTCTGCGGTTCTTTCATCAAGGAAAAAGTGTAACACGGGACCGTTCGGACAAATTCTTATGTTTTTGACGGGGATCGGGCCTGGGTACCGGAGCGGAGTTACCGCACCGTGGGAGTACGCCCGAACCCGACATAACGAAAGCACGAGGCATAACCATGGACACGATCAGCCAGCAGGCGGCCAACCTGACAGCACAGTGGGAGACCGACCAGCGCTGGTCGACGATCGAGCGAACGTACACGGCGCAGGACGTCATCCGGCTGCGCGGCTCCGTCGTCGAGGAACACACCCTGGCCCGGCGGGGCGCGCGGCGGCTCTGGGAACTGCTGCACACCGAGGACGCGGTGCGCGCGCTCGGCGCGATCACCGGCAACCAGGCGGTGCAGATGGTGAAGGCGGGACTGCAGGCCATCTACCTGTCCGGCTGGCAGGTCGCGGCCGACGGGAACCTGGCCGGGCAGACCTACCCGGACCAGTCGCTCTACCCGGCCAACTCGGTCCCGCAGATGATCAGGCGGATCAACAACGCGCTGCTGCGCGCGGACCAGATCTCCTGGAGTGAACGGACCGTGGACTCCACCGCCCCCCGCCAGCAGTGGCTCGCCCCGATCGTGGCCGACGCCGAGGCCGGCTTCGGCGGCGTCCTGAACGCGTTCGAGCTGATGAAGGCCATGATCGAGGCGGGCGCGGCCGGCGTGCACTTCGAGGACCAGCTCTCGTCGGAGAAGAAGTGCGGCCACCTCGGCGGGAAGGTTCTCATCCCGACCGGGCAGCACGTCAAGACGCTGAACGCCGCCCGGCTCGCCGCCGACGTGTGCGACGTGCCGTCGCTCGTCATCGCGCGGACCGACGCGCACGCCGCGACGCTGCTGACCTCGGACGTGGACGAGCGGGACCAGCGGTTCGTGACCGGGGACCGGACCGCGGAGGGGTTCTACCGGGTCCAGGCCGGGCTGGCGCCGTGCGTCGCCCGGGGGCTCGCCTACGCCCCGTACTCCGACCTGCTGTGGATGGAGACCTCGACGCCCGACCTGGCCGAGGCCCGGGAGTTCGCCGAGGCGATCAAGGCGGAGTACCCCGACCAGCTGCTGGCCTACAACTGCTCGCCGTCGTTCAACTGGCGCGCGCACCTGGACGACGTCACCATCGCCAAGTTCCAGAAGGAACTGGCCGCGATGGGATACCGGTTCCAGTTCATCACCCTGGCCGGATTCCACGCGCTGAACGAGTCGATGTTCTCGCTCGCGCACGGGTACGCCCGGGAGGACATGACGGCCTACGTCCGGCTCCAGGAGGCCGAGTTCGCGGCCGAGCCGCTCGGGTACACCGCGACCCGCCACCAGCGCGAGGCCGGCACCGGGTACTTCGACCTGGTCACGCAGGCGATCTCGCCGAACGCCGAGACGGTGGCCCTCGCCGGGTCGACCGAGCAGGCGCAGTTCGCCGCGTGAGGCTCGCCCCGCGTTACTCGGAGTAGGGGTCCGGGTTCGGGTTGGTGTAGGGCGCGGTCCTGTCCCAGTCGGTGGCGAGCAGCGATGTCGTCTCCGGCGCCGGGTACGCGGCCGCGCCCGACTGGCCCGACTGGTCGGCGAAAGCCGGCCGCGAGCGCCAGCGGGACGGTATGAACAGCGGCACGATCAGGAGCAGGCCCGCCGCCGCCAGCAGCCCGTTGAACAGCAGGGCCTCGAACCCGTTGCCGAACGCGTCGCTCTTCAGCGGGATGTAACGCACCGCGCGGGCGACGTTGAACCCGTACACGACGGTCCAGGCGATCAGCACCAGGCCGGGCAGCCCGGCCGCGAGGGGCGAGACCCGCCGGACGGCGACGCAGATCCCGGCGAGCAGCCCGGTGCCCGCGAGCGCGGCGAAGGCGTACAGGACGTTGGCGTCGTGCAGCAGCGAGCCGCCGCCCGCCGGGAGGGTCGCCGCGGCCCCGTTGACCACGGGCACCCGCAGCAGCCGCAAGTAACCCCAGCTCGCGGCGAAGAAGACTGCCGCCGCCAGCCCCACGGCCAGCGCCACACCAATGACATGCCGCATGTGACTCGCCTCCAATGCGCGTCGCCCATATCGTGCCGCTCTTACCCCCTCATACGGGGCGGAACCCAACAAAAGAAGACGCGCTACCCACCGGGCGCCCCTCTGAACCCAGTCTCAGCAAAGTCTCAGGTATGGATTCGCTATGGTGGGCGGGTGCATGTCGACGACATATTCCGGGCAATCGGCCGGTTCTCCGTTAAGTTCCGCTGGGTAGTACTGGTCGCCTGGATTATCGGGGCGGCGGTGATACCAAGGGCACTGCCGTCACTCGCCAGCGTGACGCAGGGCAACAACAGCGCCTTCCTCCCCGCGAGCGCGCCTGACCAGCAGGCCGCGCAGCTCGCCTCGCCGTTCGGCGGCACCAACCTGGTCCCGGTTCCGGTGATCGCCGCGGTCAGCACCGGCTCGCTCACCTCAGCCGACCAGGCCTGGCTGACCACGCTGGAGACCGACCTCGGCAAGGTCTCGACCGTCGTCAAGGTCCACGACCTCGGCGTGTCGGCCCCGAGCGCGAAGGCCAGCGGCCAGGCCGCGCAGCTCCAGGTGCTGTCCGACGTCTCCCAGAACAACCAGAACGCGCAGACCGACCTGATCGGCAACCTGCGCACCGCGATCAGGGACTCGTCGCCGCCACCGGGCATATCGGTTCACCTGGCCGGCCAGCTCGCGATCCAGGTGGACCAGCAGAACCAGTCGGGCAACACCGGCAACGAGGTACAGAGCGTCGCGTTCATCTTCATCCTCATCCTGCTGTTCCTGATCTTCCGGTCGGTGCTCGCGCCGTTCATCACCGTCATCCCGGCGCTGATGTCCGTCCTGATCGCCGGGCCGCTGGTCGGTGAGCTCGGGCATCACGGGCTCAAGGTCTCGTCGCTCTCCCAGCTGCTGCTGATCGTGCTGGTGCTCGGCGCGGGCACCGACTACGGCCTGTTCCTCGTCTTCCGGGTGAGGGAGAACCTGCGCAACGGCCAGGCCAGCCACGACGCCGTGGTCAACGCGCTGACCAAGGTCGGCGAGTCGATCACGTTCTCCGCCCTCACGGTGATCGCGGCGCTGCTGTCCCTGCTCGCCGCGACCTTCGAGATCTACTCCGACCTCGGCATCCCGCTCGCCATCGGCATCGGCGTGATGCTGCTGGCCGGCCTGACGCTGCTGCCCGCGCTGCTGGCGATCTTCGGCCGGGCCGCCTTCTGGCCGACGAAGAACCGGGCGGGCGCGGCCACGACCGGCGTCTGGGGCAAGATCGCCTCCCGGGTCGTGAAGCGCCCGGCGGTGGCCCTGCTGATCGGCGTGATCGTGTTCGGCGCGCTGTCGTTCGCGGTCACCGCCTACAAGAGCGCCGGCTTCGGCGGCACGATCTCCGCGCCCGCGGGCACCGACTCGGCCAAGGGCACCGACCTGCTGGCCAAGTACTTCCCGGCCAGTTCCGCGAACCCGACCAACCTCGTCTACAAGCTGTCCGAGCCGGTCTGGCAGGACCCGGCCGCGATCCAGGCCGCGACGCAGCAGCTCACGGCCAGCGGGCTGTTCACCGGCGTGCTCGGCCCGCTCAACCCGGTCGGCGGCGCCGGCTTCACCCCGGCCGAGTACACCCAGCTGCACGCCACGCTCGGCAGCGGGACCCTCCCGGCCACCGAGCCGGCCGCGCTGGCCGGCAAGGTCCCGGCGCAGACGTACCAGGAGTACCGGGCGACCGCGCAGTTCGTCGACAGCGCGGGCACCACGATCCAGTTCCAGACGGCGCTGACCGCGGGCGACCCGTCGAGCACGGACGCGATGAACGCGGTCCCGTCGCTGCGGGCCGAGACGACGAAGGTCGCGGCGACCCTGCACGCGACCGCCAACGGCGTCGCGGGCGAGGCACCCGCCTTCTACGACATCAGCTCGATCTCCAACAGCGACCTCGCGCACGTGATCCCGATCGCGATCGTCGTGATCGGCGTGCTGCTGGCGCTGGTCATGCGGTCGCTGGTCGCGCCGCTCTACCTGATCGCGTCAGTGGCGCTGTCCTACTTCGCCGCCCTCGGGCTCGCGGTGATCGTCTTCATCGAGATCGGGGGCTCGGGCGGCATCACCTTCATCCTCCCGTTCCTGTTGTTTATCTTCTTGCTGGCACTCGGAGAGGATTACAACATCCTGGTCATGACCAGGATCCGGGAGGAGGCGCACCGCCTGCCGCTCCGGGAGGCGGTGAGCCGCGCGGTCGGCGCCACCGGCACCACGGTCACCTCGGCCGGCCTGGTCCTCGCCGGGACGTTCGCGGTGTTCGCCGTCGTCGGCGGGGGCGGCTCGGGCGGCTCCCAGATCCGTGACGTCGGCATCGGCCTGGCCGTCGGCGTCATCATGGACACGTTCGTGGTCCGCACCGTGCTCGTGCCCTGCACCGTGGTCCTGCTCGGCAAGTGGAACTGGTGGCCGTCGAAGATCACCATCGACGACGCCCCGGACGCCGTCAGCGCGACCGCCGACGCGCTCGGCCTGGCCACGCCGGAGAAGCCGGGCAACCCGACCGACACTCCGACGGACACCGAGTCACGGAGAAACGTCTGATCGTTACGGCTGGAGTACCCCGCCCGCAGGTCCGTACATGGTAAATGACACCATGATCCTCGGACATGCCGGGCGGGGTGCTTTTATTCTGGCCCCATGACCGGAAGACTCATGTCTTAAGTATTTTCTCGCGGGCAGGCAAGACAGACGTACGACGGGTGCAGCCGCGGGGCAAGGAAAGGGACGCCCATGCAGGAACTGCGCTTCGTCGCGGTCAGCGAGGATGGCAGTTACGCTATTCTCGCCGTCCCGGGGCGGAGCGGGCGTTATGTCTTGCCGATCGACGAGCGGCTCCGCGCCATCGCGAACGGCCAGACCTCCCGGCTCGCCCAGTATGAGATCGAAGTGGAGAGTCCGTTGCGACCCAAGGAGATCCAGGCACGGATCCGCGCCGGAGAGACGGCGGAAGAGATCGCGGATGCCGCAGGCATCCCGGTCGAGCGGGTGCGCTGGTTCGAGGGGCCTGTCCTCGCGGAGCGCGCCTACATCGCTGACCAGGCGCAGACCGCCTCGGTGCGGCGGGCCGGCGACTCGGCCCCGGGGCCGCGGCTGGGCGAGATCGTGCCCGCGCGCCTGACCGCGTCGGGCGCGGACCCCGAGGACGCGCAGTGGGACTCGCGCAAGCGCGGCGACGGCAACTGGCAGGTCACGCTGTCCTTCCCGTCGGCCGGCCGGGTGCACCTGGCCGAATGGGTCTTCGATCCCCGGCGCCGCCACGTCATGCCCGACGACGACAACGCGGCCCGGCTGTCACTGCCCGAGTCGGAACTGCCGTCCGAGCCGGTGTCCATGCCCGGCGAGGCGACCGTCACCCCACTCGCGCCGCGCCTCGGCGCCGCCGCGGGGATGGGCGGCGGCGGCATCGGCGGGCCCGGCGGTTTCGCCAGCGGCGCTTCCGGTGTCGGGGTGCGCTCGTTCCGCCCGGAACGCTCGGTCATCCCCGACCGGTCCCTCAGTGCCGACCGCACCCTAGCTGACCGCACCCTAGCTGACCGCAGCCTGGCCGACCGCAGCCTGGGAGCCGAGCGGGCCCCGGTTATCCCCCGCCCGGGCCAGGACCACACGGTCCACCACGACAGCACCGGCTTCCGCGACCCCGCGCCCGCACGCGACGCGCCCTACCGGGACGCCCCTTACCGCGAGCCCGCCGCCTACCGCGAGCCGATGCCGGAGCTAACGCCGGAACCGGCGCCGTACTTCGACTCGACCCCCGAGCCCGCGGCCCGCCGTGCCCCCGAGCCGGCTCCCTACCGCGAGCCCGCCCGGGAGGCAGCCCCCCGCGAACCGGTCCAGGAAATTCAGTCCCACCGCGCCCCGGTACTCGAGCCGCCGGTCCAGCCGCGGCCGGTTGTCTTCGAGGAGCCCGAGCCGCTGCTGGTCGATGACGTGCCCGCAGTCGTCCCTGACGCGCCGGAGCCTGATCCTGCGCCGGAACCGGTGCTCGTGCTGCCGAAGCCGGAGCCAGTCGTCATCGCGGACCCTGTCTCCGAACCCGCCCGGGCCGCCGCCCCCGTCTCCACGCGTCCGGAGGCGCCGGAGCCAGAGACAGAGCCAGAGACGACAGCGCGCTTCGAGCCGGCCGTCGTCCCGGAACCGGAACCTGACCCGGCCGCGGTGGTGGCGGAACCCGAACCGGTGCCCGCGCCCATCGTCACCCCGGCGGCAACGTCCACGCCGGCTCCCACCCCCGTGCCTTCGCCGGCCACCATCGCGGCCCAGCATGCGGCGGCACGTCAGCCGGCGCCGGTGACGCCGGTGACGCCGGTGACGAAGGCCGAGCCGGCCAGCGTCCCGGCGACATCCCGTCCGGCCGCGGCCCCCGAGCGAGCGACGGCCCAGCCGGAATCGGCCGCACCGGCCACGACGGCCACGACGGCCACGTCGGTCCCCGAGGCGGCAGCGCCTGAGAACACGCCCGGGGCCATCGCGACGCCAGCAGCGGCGGCTCCGGAGGCACCAGCAGCGGCGGCCGAGATACCCGCGGTCGTTCCCGAGGCACCGGCAGCGGCCGAGGTACCCGCGGCCGAGGCGCCGGCAGCGGCCGAGGTTCCGGCGGCGCCGGAGGCAGCGGAGCCTGTTCCGGCCCAGCCCGCGGCCGAGGCCGCGCCGGAGCCGGGCGCGGATGACCAGTCCGGTCGCCCGCGGGCCGGCAGCAAGAAGAACGCGAAGGGCCGTCGTTCTTCGGTGCCGTCCTGGGACGAGATCATGCTCGGCAGCTCCCGCCAGCGCGACTAGCCATCGCGCGGGGCGGGAGCCCTCGCGCGCCGCAAGTCGGCGAGCACAGTGTGAAGCGGCCGGTGTAGCCGCGCCTGGTCAGCGCGGCGTACACCTGCGCGGCCGACGCACAGCTGTTGCGGGTGACGTCGTCCCAGTCGTAGCGGAGCGTCGATCCGATGGTTGCCGTGGCGTCGTTGTCGCGGTCTCGGTCGAGCCTGCGGCGTTCCTCGGGGTGGTAGCGCTTGCCGTCGAGTTCCACGATCAGGCCGTACTTTTCGTAAGACCGGTCACGGCGGCCCTTGGTGCCGTCGGGTTTGGTGAACAGGACCTGCTTGCTCGCCGCCGGAAGCCCGTGGGCGCGTTCCACGTCGCGGTCATAGCGGTACTCGAGGACCGAGTGGGTGCCGCCCGCCGCCTGCGGCACGATCTCGTCGAGATCATCACGCCACCGGAGCCTCTTGCGGGCGGCGATTTCCTTCCGCAGCCGTTCCTCGCTGGTGACATTTCGCGCGAAAGCGCCAGTCACATACGCGACAACGTCATCGCGAAGGGTCGCCGCGTCCACAAGGTCGATAATAGTTTCGTCGACAAAGGTGTGCGGCGGAATCCCGCGCGCGAAGCGCCAGCCCGTCGCCAGGTGCGAGGACAGGTGAATTGCCACGCCCCTGGGCGGCTGCACGCGCCTATTCGCCGGAATCGTCACGTGGATGATCGGCGACCGGCGGTCGGTGAGGCCATGTATCTCCGCCGCTGTCTCGTGACTGAGCTGCGCGCCCGGCC
>Ga0302314_10002736_pt1 | contig 32669 bp, 24 predicted proteins | sample III_Palsa_N2_3_FD_200533 | JGI IMG/M metagenome (GOLD analysis project Ga0302314, IMG submission 200533) | Peat permafrost microbial communities from Stordalen Mire near Abisko, Sweden - III_Palsa_N2_3 | ecosystem: Environmental > Terrestrial > Soil > Palsa > Peat permafrost | place: Sweden...
CCGACCTGTTCTACAATCCCGCCATCCCGACGGCGTTTCAGGCTGCCTATAACCCGACCGCCGCGTCCGGCGCCGATTTCTTCACGGGCGCTACCGGCGGCGGCAACGACCGCTTCACGCTGGCGGTGAACCCCAACGCCTTGTCGCAGGTGAGCACCAACGCCAACTCGCTGGCAAACATCCTCGCCGCCACACCCAGCATCGCCGTCAATGTCGCCCAGACCTTCACCGCGACCACGAGCAACTTCAACGCCGGCGGCGTCTCGATCACCTCGACCAACGTGCTCGGCATCGCCAACGCGATCGCGTCGGATCAGAGCAACGCCGCGGCAAACGCGACCGCCGCCCAGACCACGGCCACCGCCAACAGCAGCGCCGCCCAGCAGGCCTATCGCAACGTCACCGGCGTGTCGTCGGATCAGCAGTTGGCGCAGCTGGTTTCGCTGCAGAACGCCTATTCGGCGGCGGCCAAGATCATCTCGACGGTGCAGGAGCTGGAATCGACCCTGCTTACCGCCGTCGGCGGCTCGTAACGCTTGAGGAGATGAACAGATGAGTGCCATCAGCTCGCTCAGCAGCTTCCTGCAGAATCTCTCGCTGGTTCAGACGTCGCAGAACAACATCGCGAAACTGACCTATCAGGTCGATACCGGCCTGAAATCCCAAGATCTGCAGGGCTACGGCACCGAGGCGAACCAGCTTCTGAACCTGCAAAGCGGGCAGACGACGGAGCAGAACTACGTCTCCAACAACACGCAGACCCAGACCATCACGTCGGCCTATGATTCGACGCTGGGCCAGCTGTCGACCGACGCCACGACTCTGAACGCCTCGCTCGACGCGTTTTCCGCAACCGACACGATCTCGGCGGCGAACCTGAAAACCCTGGTCAACAGCCTGAGTGTCGACATCGCGGCCACGCTCAACACCCAGGTCGGCGACCGCTATCTCTATGGCGGGACGCGCTATGCGACGGCGCCGGTCGGCGACCTCACCGCCTATCTCAACAATGCCGCCAACGTACCGACGATCGTGGCTGCGGTCCCGCCCAGCACCACGCCCACCGTGCAGCCTCTCACGGTCGCCAGCACGACCATTCCGTCGCCGCAGACGGTGCCCCCGACTTTGCCGGTTCCGGGCTACGACAGCCAAGCCGCCACGCTTAACGCATCCCCTGCGCCCAGTGCCGCCGTGTTGGCAGCTGCCGGGCAGACCTATGCGACCCAAACGACCGCAATCGCCAACAATCAGACGGCCACGTACGGCGTCAGCTCAAATGACCCGACGTTCCAGCACCTCGTCTATGCACTGCAGAACGCGCTGGCCGCCGCCAACATCTCGCCGACGACGCCGGCACTCCAGGCCAACCAGCAAGCCTATCTCGATCAGGCGAAAAGCGAGATCGAGACCGTTCTGAACGGGGTCACGGCGGTTGCCGCCGTCGCGGCGAGTGCGGGGCCCCCGGCGGTCGCGGCGGTTGCCGCGGTCGCCGGTGTCTCGGGCATCCCGGGACTGCAGGACACCAACGGGTTGGCCGAGGAGACGATCGCCAACGCCAACACGGTCCACAACCAGACGCTGGCCACCCTGCAATCGCAGATCACCACGATCACCCAGGTCGACCCGGCGACGGTCGCGGCCGAACTATCGGCCGCCCAGACCCAGCTCGAGGGCAGCTATAAGGTCGTTTCCTCGGTTCTGAGCGACACCCTGCTCAACTATTTGAAGTAGGGTCGACGTTAAGCAGTGAAGTTTTAACCCTACCCGGCAACACTCGGGGCTGAGGCGTCAGAGTCCATGTTGGGAACCCAATTAATGTCGGCACTGTCCGATCCGTATCGCGAATTCGACAACAAGTCGGTCCTGGTCACCGGGGGCACCGGCAGCTTCGGCAGACGCTTCATCAAGAACCTGCTCGAGCGCTCGAGCGTGCGGCGCGTGGTCGTCTATTCGCGCGACGAGTTCAAGCAGTACGAGATGCAGGAGCAGTTCCGCGCTTCGGCCGCCGTCATGCGCTTCTTCATCGGCGACGTCCGCGATGGGCAGCGCCTGCAACTGGCCGCGCGCGAGACCGATATCATCGTGCATTCGGCCGCGCTGAAGCAGGTGCCGGCAGCCGAATATAATCCGTTCGAATGCATCCGCACCAATATCATCGGCGCCGAAAACGTCGTGCATGCAGCACTCAACAACGGCGTGGAGAAGGTGCTGGCACTGTCGACCGACAAGGCCGCCAACCCGATCAACCTCTATGGCGCCACCAAGCTGGCGTCCGACAAGATCTTCGTCGCGGCCAACAATCTGTCCGGGTCGATCGGCACGCGCTTCTCCGTCGTGCGCTACGGCAATGTCGTGGGCTCGCGCGGCAGCGTCATGCCGCTGTTCCGCCGCATGATCGCCGACGGCGCCGACCATCTGCCGATCACCGATGCGCGCATGACCCGGTTCTGGATCACGCTGCAGCAGGGCGTCGATTTCGTCGCCTCGTCGATCGCCATGATGCGCGGCGGCGAGATTTTCGTGCCCAAGATCCCCAGCATGCGCATGGTCGATCTGGCGGCCTGCATGGCCCCGGGGCTGCCGATCCGCGAGATCGGCATCCGTCCCGGCGAGAAGCTGCACGAGGTCATGGTCACCGACGATGATTCGCGCCTGACCCTGGAACTGCCCGATCGCTACATCATCGAGCCGGCGTTCAGTTTCTGGGAACGCGAGACCTACCTGAAGTCCGGCGCCGCCTCGGTCAAGGAGGGCTTTCGCTACGCATCCGACACCAACGAGGATTGGCTGACCGGCGAGCGGCTGAAGCGGCTGATGGCCGAGACGATCGAATGAGCGGACCCGACCCGCGCACCCCCTTCCTGCCCTACGGCAGACAAGCCATCGACGAGGCCGATATCGCGGCCGTCGTCGATGTCTTGAAGAGCGATTATCTGACCACCGGCCCCAAGGTCGTCGCGTTCGAGGCGGCGCTGGCCGCCAAGCTGGGCGCGCGCTTCGCCGTTAGCAATTCCAGCGGCACGGCGGCCCTGCATCTCGCCTGCCTGGCGTTGGGCCTTGGCCCTGGCGACGCCGCGATCGTGCCGTCGATCACCTTCCTCGCCACCGCCAACGCCGTCCGCATGGTCGGCGCCAGCGTCGTCTTCGCCGATGTCGACCCGGACAATGGCCTGATGCGGCCGGAAGATCTAGACGAGGCCTTCAGCCGTGCCGCTGCGGCCGGCCTCAGCGTTCGCGCGGTCTTCCCGGTCCATCTGGCCGGCCAATGCGCCGACATGGCGGGTCTGGCCGAACTGGCAAAGCGTCATAACTGCGCCGTCGTCGAGGATGCCTGCCACGCCATCGGCGCCTATCATGCCTGCGGCGACGGTTCGGCCGCCGCGGTCGGCAGCTGCCGGCTGTCCGATATGGCGGTGCTGTCGTTCCACCCGGTCAAGACGGTCGCGGCCGGCGAAGGCGGGGCGGTCACCACCAACGATCCCGACCTCGCCAAGCGCCTGGAGCGGCTGCGCTCCCACGGTATGGTGCGCGACGCCCAGGATTTCGAGCAGGCCGAACTCGCCTTCGACCAGGCCGGCAATGCCAACCCCTGGTACTACGAGATGCCGGAAATCGGCTGGAACTACCGCCTGTCCGACATCCATGCCGCCCTGGCGCTGAGCCAGCTCGAGCGGCTCGATCATTTCGTCGAGGAACGCCGCGCGCTCGCCCATCGTTATGATGATCTGATCGGCCCGCTGGGCAATATGGTCCAGCCGATCCGACGCAGCCGATTTTCGATGCCGGCCTGGCATCTCTATAGTGTGCTGATCGATTTCGACGGCGCCGGGACCGAGCGCGCTCAGGTGATGAACCGGCTGCGCGCCCAGGGCATCGGAACCCAGGTCCATTATATCCCGGTCCATCGGCAGCCCTACTATGCCAGGCTCAATCGGGGGCTCGTGCTGGCGGGCGCCGACGGGTATTATCAGCGGACACTATCGCTGCCGCTGTTCGTGGGCATGAGCCAGGCCGACGTGAAACGGATCGTCGGCGCGCTCGGCGATGTGGTCGGCGACCATCAGGCGCAGGCGGCATCATGACATCGCGAGACAAGGATTTGGTAGAGGAACGGCGATGAAGACCGGATACGCGAAGCAGCAGACCATGGCGATGGAACACGCCAGTCCGGAACAGACCCTGGCCTGGGGTTTGACCACGACGGCGCGCAAGATGCAGGCCGTCGTCGCCCCTGATACGCCGCGCGAGCAGGTGCTCGACGCCGTTCGCTTGAACTGGCGGCTCTGGACCATCATCCAGGCCGAACAGGCCGATCCGGATTGCCAGACGCCGCGCAGCATCCGCGAGGGGCTGCTGAATCTGTCGAACTTCGTCGACAAGCGCTCGGTCGATCTGCTCGCCTCGCCGACACCGGAAAAGCTCGAAGTCCTGATCAACATCAACCGCAATATCGCGGCCGGCCTGCTCGGCACCGACCTCACGCCCGAACAGCGCGCCGAGCGCGATCGCCTGGCCGCGGCGGAGCGCGGCGTCAGCGCTTAATCCTCGGTTTTCGGGGCCTGGGGCGCCTCCGGCGGCACCTCGTAGTGAAACTCCCGCCCGTGCAGTAGCACGCTCATCTTGCCGCCCGGCTGCTCGGCGAAAGCGCGGCGGCGGCGCTCGAATTCCAGCGCATCGATATCGGCCGTCACCCGGCACATGGCTTCCAGATCGGCGCGCCGGGTCTTGGTCCCGCTCCAGCGATCGGTCGACCGCGGCAAGGGCCGGTCATCGTTGATCAGCCACGGCGCCCAGCGGATCATCAGCTGGATCGCGGCCTGATAGGCCCGCATGCCATAAGCGGCCTGCCCGCCGCCCTCTTCCATCTCGAACCATTGCACGTCGACGATCGGGCCCTCGTCGACACGCGGCGCCATCTCATGCAGGGTGGCCCCAAACCGGACGGCACCGTGATAGGCGCCCCAGCATTCCGGATGACGGCCGGGAAAGCTGGGCGGCCCCGGATGGATATTGTAGGACGGTCCCGGCAGCAGGGCCAAGAGCGACGGCGGCACGATGACGCTGGTGCAGAACGCCAGCAGCCGTGTGCCTTCCGTGCCCGACAGGATAGCGCTTTCGAGCTGGGTGCCCAGATGGATCGCTTCGATCCGCGCCTCGGGCGCGTGCCGGGTGAAGAAGGGGACCAGAATGCCGGCCTCGAACTCGCCGGTCAGCAGCAACAGACGCCCGGGCATGACTTGAACGCACCTTCCAGCAACAGCGGCCAGCCATTAGCGCAAACCCTAGCGCGCCTTCCAGCTTGGATCGATTGCTCCACGCCTTTCGGATAGAATCATCCGAACGACGAGAATTCGCGCCAGATGATAGCGTCTGAGCGCGTTTCGATTGCGTGTAATCGAAACACGCTCTTGGGGGCTCAGGGAAGTCCCGAGGCGCGGCGGATCGTCGATATCGGGAAAAGGAACGGTCGGCTTAGGCGCAATTGGAGTCACATCGCGGCCGACCGGCGCGCGATGGAAGCGTCAGTGCTCCGTTACCGCCCAGCACAGAGGTGCGCGGTCAGAACAACAATCGTCACCGAAACCGCGCCAGACTCAAGCCTTTGAGCTGGTTACAGTCTCCGGAACGGGGCTCGTCGGTGCCTGTCCGGGGACATCGACCCGGGACTGACTGACCTGATAAAGCCGTAGCTGAGTCTTCGTCGGCGTCTGATATTCCGCCTCACCCGTCTCGCTATTGCGAAATTCGATCACGAACTGGCCCGTCGCCGGATCGATGGAATCGATCGGACTCGGGTAGAGGTCGGACGCTTTGCCTTGCGTCGTCGACTGGCTTTTAGCCGTCTCATCATTCGAGGCTGTTCCGGCTGTGCTGGAACCGGTTTTTACCGGTGACGCAACCGTCAGCCCCGAGCTTGGCTGGACGGAAATGCTTGACATTTTGCAAACACTCCTTCGGGGGTAGCTCATAATACTCAGTGGCCCGATGATGTCAAGTGGAGGTTGTTGGTTAACCGGACGAGCACCGGCCATCGGGAGTCGCACACTCTCGGAACAACAGTAAACGGACTCGAATATTGGAGAGCATGGGCAGCGAGATCATGCCGTCGCCTGTATTAGAGACTTTAAATTCATCGCCATCATACATTTCAATTCGTTAAAATCCTATATTGACACCAGCCGGCACACCGCGTCGAAGTCGACGGCCGCAACTTACGAATTCATTAACCCTATCAGAGACATAGTCGGGCATCGCGGGGGTCGTTGATCCCGATCCTCGACCGGAGCATCGATGGCCGACGACCAGGACTCTAGGACAGAAGACCCAACCGGTAGGCGCGTCAGCCAGGCGCGCGACCGCGGCCAGGTCGCCATGTCCAAGGACGCGGCGACCGTCGTGCTGCTGATGACCATGACTTTCGCGGTCTACACGGTGTTGCCCTGGTCGATGCGACCGCTGCTGATGCTGATGCGCCGCCTGATCGAACAGCCGGAGCGAATCGAGGTCGGGACCCAGCCGAGCTTCGAGACGCTGCTGAGCGAGGTCGCCCACAAGATGGCCTTTGCGCTGGGCCTGCCGCTGCTGCTGATGATCGCCGCCGCCGCCACCATCGTCTGGGCCCAGGCGGGATTCCTCTGGGCCAGCGGCAAGTTCGATTTCAGCTTGAAATTTCTCAATCCGTTGAACGGCATCGGCAAGCTGTTCTCGGTCAAACAGCTGGTCGAATTCGCCAAAGGCCTGGTCAAGGCCGTGATCGTGACGGTGGTCGCGGCCAGCTATGTCATGCCCGAACTGATGAAGATCGAGGCGATGACCGGCATGGAACCGCTCGCCATGACGCGGGAGCTGTTCTACGTCCTGCTGCACATGATGATCGGCGTGCTGCTGGCGATCGGATCGATCGCGCTGCTCGATTATTTCTATCAGAAATGGTCGACCCTGCAGGGTCTGAAAATGACCAAGCAGGAAGTGAAGGACGAGCATAAGAACGCCGACGGCGATCCGCACATCAAGGGCCGCATGCGGCAGATCCGCATGACGCGCGCGCGCAAGCGCATGATGGCGTCAGTGCCGAAGGCGTCGGTAATCATCACCAACCCGACCCATTATGCGGTGGCCCTGCAATACGAGATCGGCACGTCCGGCGCACCGCGCGTCGTCGCGAAGGGTGTCGATTTCCTGGCCAAGAAAATCCGCGAACTGGCCGCCCAGCACGACATCCCGATCATCGAGAACCCGCCGGTCGCCCGCGCGCTCTATGCCGCGGTTGAGATCGACGAAGAGATCCCGCCGGAGCATTACAAGGCGGTCGCCGAAATCATCGGCTACGTCATGAAGCTCAGAAAGTTCAAGAAGGCTTCTTGACCGCGCGGGCCTTTCCGCCCGATGACGCACGCAACCATGACCGATCCCGCCGGCCTGCTGCCCCACAATCTGCCGATCCGCGATGCCCTGCCCGCCCTGCTGGCAGCGCTCGCGCAAGGGTCGAACGCCGTGCTGCAGGCGCCGCCCGGCGCCGGCAAGACGACCGGCGTGCCGTTGGCGCTGTTGGGCCAGCCCTGGCTCGGCACCGCCAAGATCGTGATGCTGGAGCCGCGGCGCCTGGCCGCCCGCGCCGCCGCGCGTCGTATGGCCGATCTCTTGGGCGAGCCGGTCGGCGAGACCGTGGGCTATCGCGTGCGGCTGGAAACCCGGGTGTCGCGCCGCACCCGGATCGAGGTCGTGACCGACGGCGTCTTCACCCGCATGATCCAAGATTCGCCGGACCTTGCCGGCATCGGCGCCGTGCTGTTCGACGAGTTTCACGAACGGCGCCTGGAGACCGATCTGGGGCTGGCGCTGTCGCTCGACGCCCAAAGCGGGCTTCGGCCCGAACTGCGCCTCGTCGCGATGTCGGCGACGCTCGATGCCGGACCGGTCGCAGCCTTGATGGGCGATGCCCCGGTGATCACATCGGAGGGCCGTGCCTTTCCGGTCGAGATCCGCCACCTGCCCGCCCCAGCCCAGAACCGCCTGGCCGAGGCCGTCGCCGACGCGGTCGATCTGGCGCTGGAACAGCCCGGCGGCTTGCTGGTGTTCCTGCCGGGCGGCGGTGAGATCCGCCGGGTTCAGCGCCTGCTGGAAGCGCGGCGCCTGGGGCCGGAGATCGACCTGCTGCCGCTCTATGGCGATCTGGAGCCGGGCGCCCAGGACAAGGCACTGTCACCGTCACCGCCCGGCCGCCGCAAGATCGTGCTCGCGACCTCGATCGCGGAAACCAGCCTGACCATCGACGGCGTGCGCCAGGTCATCGATGCCGGCCTTGCCCGTGGGCAGCGCTACGACCCACGCACCGGCATGGTTCGGCTGGAAACCACCAAGGTCTCCCAGGCTGCCGCCACCCAGCGCGCCGGCCGTGGCGGCCGCACCGAGCCGGGCATCGCCTGGCGTCTGTGGCCCGAGGCGCAGCACAAGGCGCTGGCCCCTCGGGCCGAGCCGGAAATCGCCATCGCCGACCTGGCGCCGCTGGCGCTCGAACTGGCGCAATGGGGCCTGGCCGACGCGGGTGCGCTGCGCCTGCTCGACCCGCCCAACCCGGCGGCCTTCGCGACGGCCCGGCGCCTGCTGGCCGATCTCGGCGCCTTCGACCCGGATGGCCGCCTGACCGACCATGGCCGGCGGATGGCCGAACTGGGCCTGGCGCCGCGGCCGGCCCATATGGTGCTGGCGGCGGCCGATCAGGGCGACGGCGTGCTGGCGACAGCCATCGCTGCGGCCTTGAGCGAGCGCGACATCGCCGGGCGCGACGCCGACCTGCGCGCCCGCCTGGAACTGATCGAGCGCCCTGCCGGCAACGACGCCGCCCGCCGCGCCCGCGAGATTGCGCGCCGGCTCGCCCGCCAGGTCGATCTGCCCTGGGGGCCCATCGATCCGGCCGGCGCCGGCGCCGTGCTGGCGCTGGCCTATCCCGACCGGATCGCGAAACGACGGGGCGAGACCGGCCGGTTTCGCCTGTCCGGGGGCCAGGGTGCCTACCTGCCGGAGCAGGACCCGCTCGCCGGCGCCGATTTCCTGGTGATCGCCGATCTGGACGGCCAGACGCCCGACGCCCGCATCTGGCTGGCAGCACCCCTGAGCCAGGCCGAGCTGGAACTGGCGCTGGGTGCCCACATCCGCACCGACGACGAGGTCGTGTTCGAACCGGCGACCCGCTCGGTCCAGGCGCGCCGGCGCCGGCGCCTGGGCGCGCTCGTGCTGGGCGATGCGCCGCTGCCGAAACCCAAACCGGAGGCGGTCGCTGCGGCCCTGATCGACGGCATCCGCCAGACCGGGCTGGCGACGCTGCCCTGGACCGAGGCGGCGGAGAACTTCCGTCAGCGCGTGGCATTCGCGGCCCGGATGGAAGGCGAGTGGCCGGCACTCGACGACACTAGTCTGACCGAGGGGCTGGCAGACTGGCTGGCCCCGGCGCTGGATGGCAAGCGCAGCCTGGGCGATCTCGCCAACCTCGATCTGCTGAGCCTGCTGCGCGACCGGCTCGATTGGAACCAGCAGCAGACGCTCGACCGCCTGGCGCCGACCCATTTGACCGTGCCGTCGGGCTCGCGCATCGCCATCGACTATGCCGACAGCGAGGCGCCGGTGCTGGCGGTCAAGCTGCAGGAAATGTTCGGCCTGGCCGAGACTCCGTCGATCGCCGGCGGCCGGGTCCGCCTGAAGCTGCATCTGCTGTCGCCGGCCCGCCGGCCGATCCAGGTGACGAGCGATCTGGGCGGCTTCTGGGCCGGGTCCTACAAGGCGGTGCGCGCCGACCTGCGCGGCCGCTATCCGCGCCACCCCTGGCCGGAAAACCCGTTGGAGGCACTGCCGACCGCCCGGGCCAAACCGCGCGGCACCTAGGCGCGGCGGCGGGCTAGCAGCAGCGCCAAGATCGCGCAAGCGGCAAGGCTGATGAGCGCGTCGGCCAGATAGCAGGCGATCAGGCCGCCCTGGTCATAGGCCTGACCATCGATCGCCTGCATATAGCTTAGCGGCAGCCCCAGGGCCGCGCTGAGCAGGGCGAATTGGGTCGCCGCCAAAGGATTATCCTCGCCATTGGCGCGCAAAATGACGACGTTGGCGGCCGAGACGGCCGCGGCCTGAATGCCGTTCTGTCCGATCATGGCGATGGCGAAGGTGAGCGACGTCAAGGGCAAGGCCAGCTGCGCCACGGTGAAGACGGCACCACCGGCGCCGATCGCCAGATAGAGCCGGTCGGGCGTCAGGCGATGGATCAAGGGCGGCACCACAAGGCTGCCGAGCACGCCTGCGATGGCGACGCCGACCCCGGCGACGGTGCCGACGAATTGCTCCGACGCGCCAAAATCCTTGCCGAGGCCGCTCATCGTGTTGCTGAGCGCGAAGCTGGCCGCCGGCATGGCGAAGAAGAACAGCAGCCAGCGGACGTCTCTTTGGCGGAACAGCGCCAGCACGTCCTTCAGAAATGCCACGAAACCTTCATGCGCGAGCCGCGCATCCGGCGGCGGCGACGGCATGACCAGATAGAGCGGCACCGGCAGCAGCAGCAGCCCCGCCACCGCGGCCGGGCCGATGACCGGCGGCAATGCCCGGATCAGCACGATCGCCACGGCAGCGCCGATGCCGAAGCCCATGACGTTGGCAACGGTGAGCCAGGCGCCGAGCACGCTCTTGTCATCGGCGCCGGTCAGGGACGAGACCCAGCCACCGACCGCCGCCTGATTGAGGGCGACCGCGAACACGGCCAACACCAGCAGCAGGCCCAGCGCCAGCGGATCGTCCAGGTTGAGCAGGCCCGCGAACAGCAGCAGCGCCGCCAGCGAGGTGGTAAGGATCGCGTAGAAGCGCCGGCTGAAGCGCCAGTCGAGCACCGGCGCCAGGATGAAGCTGGCGAACAGCGGGATGAGAGCGGCCGACGTGATCCAGGCGATGGTCGATTCGGGCACCGCGTCGGCCGCAAGCAGCTGCGGCACCGTGACGAGGCCGATGGCGCCACCGAGGCCCAGCGGCAGATTGCAGAAGCCCATGAGCCAGACCGGCAGCGACCTTTGGCGATCCATCAAGATGCTCCCCGCGCCGAACCCAGCGGCGAGCCGGCTCCGCCTTCGATGAAACGATAGCCAGAATGCGGGCTTTGGAGAAGGTTTGGCGCGCGATCCTCCTCGCAACCGGCAGCGGCGGCGGCTAATCTCTTCTCATCGTTTCGTACCGCCTGCCGGGAGCCTGGCCTTTGCGTCACTTCATGCCGTTTCTGTTCGCCCCTGCCCTGCTGCTCGCCGGCTGCCACACCCCCGAGCAGATCCATGCCGAGGTGCAATCGTCACAGAGCACGGCCGCGGCCGCGGGGCCGCTGGTCGCCCGCTGCCAGAGCGAATTCATGAAGTCGCTAGGCGGTCTGCCTGTCACCTCGCTGGGCGGCCCGTCGGTCACCAACTTCGGCGACGCCATCTCGGTCCGGCTCGAAGCTCAGCCGGTCGATCCCAACATCATCGATGCCAAGATCTACAGCTGCGATTTCGAACAGGGCGAGATGACCCACAACGGCCCGGCGTAAGGCCTACTCCGCCGGCGCCGCCTTGCGTGTCAGAAACTTCCACAGCCAATCGATGAGGTGTGGCAGGGCCTTCCGCAGCCAATCGATAAACAGATAGACCGCGGGCGTCGTGTAGATCGTCAGCGCCTGGGACACCAGCAGGCCGCCGATGATGGTGATGCCGAGCGGCTGGCGGATCTCCGAGCCGGCCCCATGGCCGACCGCGATCGGGATCGCACCGAACACGGCGGCGAGCGTCGTCATGGTGATCGGGCGGAAGCGCTGGCGCGCCGCCTGCAGGATCGCTTGCTCGGGCGTCAAGCCCTGGCGCCGTTCCGCCTCCAGCGCGAAATCCACCATCATGATGGCGTTTTTCTTGACCAGGCCGATCAGCAGAATGATGCCGATCATGGCGATGACCGACAGGCTGGTGTGGGTGACGATCAGCGCCAGCAACGCCCCCAGGCTGGCCGACGGGATGGTCGACAGGATCGTCAGCGGATGGGCGTAGCTTTCATAGAGCATGCCCAACACGACATAGACCGCGATCACCGCGCCGAGCAGCAGCAGCGGCATGGAGTTGTTGGAATCCTGGGCGTCGCGCGCATCGCCCTCGAACGAGCCGGTGACGCCCTCGGGGAAGATCGCCTGGGCCTCGGAGCGCTTGATCGCCTCTATGGCGTCGCCGATGGTCACGTCCAGCTTGGTATTGAACGAGATGGTGATGGCCGGGCTGGCGCCCTGGTGGTTGAGCTGGACCGGCGCCGTGCCCGGCTCGGTCTGCACCAGGAAGCTCAACGGCACCTGGGAGGCGCCGGTCCCGGGCACGAAAATATGGCCGAGCGCTTCGACATCGCCCTGGTATTTCGGATCGACTTCGAGCACGACTTTGAACTGGTCGAGCGGCCCGTACATGGTCGCGACCTGACGCTGGCCGAAGGCGTTGTAGAGCGCGTTGTCGATGGCGCTCATGGTCACGCCCAGCCGGCCGGCCCGGGCGCGGTCGATCTTGAGATTGACCTGCAGGCCGGCCTTGTCCTGGTCGGTGCTGACGTCGGCGATCTCCGGCAGCGCCTTCATCCGCTCGCGCATCACCCCGGTCCAATGCTCCAACAGCGCCGTATCATTGGCGTGCAGCGTGTATTGGTAGCGTGCATTGCCCTGCCGGCCGCCGCCGCCGAAATCCTGCACCGGCGACAGGAAGGTCTGGATGCCGTCGACCTTTTCCAGCTGCGGGCGCAGGCGCTCGATGATCTCCTCGACCCGCGGACGCTGGCTCGGATCGACCAGGTTGATGGTGATGCTGCCGTTGTTCAGGCCCTGAAAGCCGTTCGACCCGATGTTGGAGGTGATGCTTTCGACCGCCGGGTCCGTCTCGATGGCCGAGACGACCGCGCGCTGCCGGTCGCTCATGGCACTGAACGAGATGTCGGGCGGTGCCTGGGTCGCCCCGCGGATGACGCCGGTGTCCTGGGTCGGCAGCGCGCCCTTGGGCACGATCACGAACAGATAGCCCGTGCCGACGACGGCACCGAGGGTGACCGCCAGCATCAGCCAGCGATGGCGCAACGCCCAGACCAAAGAGTCGATATAGGCATCGATCGTCTCGTTCAGCATCCGCTCGCAGGCCCGGCCGAACGGCCCGTCGGCCTGGGAGAGGTTGCCGATCGACAGGAAGCGGGCACACATCATCGGCGTCAGCGTCAGCGACACGACCGCCGACATCAGAATCGCCGCACACAGCGTCACGCCGAATTCGCGGAAGAACAGGCCGAAGATGCCCGGCATGAACAGGATCGGGATCAGCGCCGCGATCAGCGAGACGGTGATCGAGACGATGGTGAAGCCCATCTGCCGCGACCCGCGGATCGCGGCCTCGACCGGCGGGTGGCCTTCCTCGATCAGGCGGGTGATGTTCTCGATCATCACGATCGCATCGTCGACCACGAACCCCACCGCCACGATCAGCGCCATCAGCGACAGGTTGTCGAGGCTGTAGTGGAACGCGTACATGACCGCGAACGTCGCCAGCAGCGAGACCGGGATGGTGACGCTGGGGATCATGGTCGCCCAGAAGCGCCGCAAGAAGATCGCGATCACCAGGACGACCAGGCCGATGGTCAGCAGCATGGTGAATTGCACGTCGGCGATCGCGGCGCGGATCATGCGCGTGCGGTCGGCGGTGACATGGACCTGGACCGACGGCGGCATCCAGCGCTTCAGCAGCGGCATGGTCGCCATGATGCGATCGACCGTTTCGACCGTGTTGGCATCCGGCTTCTTGCGGATCGAGACGACGATGCCGCGCTCGTCGCCGAACCAGCCGGCGAGCTTGGTATTGGCGACGCCGTCGGTGACCTGGGCCACGTCCTTGAGCCGCACCGGCGCGCTGTTGCGCCAGGCGACGACGATGTTGCCCCAATCCTCGGCCGTGAACAGCTGATCGGTCGCCGTGATCATCAGCGCGCGATCGTCGCCCTGGATGCTGCCCTTGGGTCCATCGACATTGGCCGACTGGATCGCCGTGCTGATGTCCGAGAGCGCCAGTTTCATGTTGGCGAGCGCCGCCGGATCGACCTCGACCCGCACGGCGCTCTTTTCGGCGCCGTTGATATCGACCTCGGACACGCCTTCGAGCTGGGACAGTTTCTGCGAGACGACCGTATCGGCCAGATCGTAGATCTTGCCCGGCGGCAGCGTGTCCGACGTGAGCGCCAGGGTCAGGATCGGGAAGGCCGCCGGGTTCGCCTTGAAGAAGGTCGGCAGGCGCGGCAGATCCTGCGGCAGGTTCTGGACCGAAGCATTGATCGCCGCCTGCACGTCGCGCGCGGCGTCGTCGACGTTCCGGCTGATCTCGAACTGCAGCATGATCATGGTGCTGCCGAGCGTATTGATCGAGGTGATCTGATTGAGGCCCGAGATCGTGCCGAGCTGGCGTTCCAGCGGCGTCGCGAGCGAGGCCGCCACCGTCTCCGGATCGGCGCCGGGCAGGCTGGCCGACACGCGGATGATCGGCAGATCGACGTTCGGCAGCGACGCCACGGCCAATTGGCGATAGGCCACGATCCCCAGCAGCATGACGCCGATCGCCAGCAGGACCGTGGCCACCGGCCGGCGGATGAAGGGTTCGGAGATGCTCACCGCCCTACTCGGCCGCGTCCGGGTCGCGGACGGCGTTGAACGGCAGCGGCAGCTGCCGGCGCCGCTCGACCTTGGCCTTGAGCCGGCGCCCGACCGTAAGGCGCAGACGCTCGAAGAACAGATAGATCACCGGCGTCGTATAGAGCGTCAGGAACTGCGAGACGATCAGCCCGCCGACGATGGCGATGCCGAGCGGCTGGCGCAGCTCCGAGCCGGTGCCGTTGCCGACCGCAAGCGGCAGAGCGCCCAATAGGGCCGCCATGGTCGTCATCATGATCGGGCGGAAACGCAGCAGGCAGGCCTGATAGATCGATTGTTCCGCACTCATGCCCGTGCGTTCGGCATCGAGCGCGAAGTCGATCATCATGATCGCGTTCTTCTTGACGATGCCGATCAGCAAGATGATGCCGATCAGCGAAATCACGCTCAGATCCTGATGGAACAGCATCAGCGACAACAGCGCGCCGACGCCGGCGGACGGCAGGGTCGACAGGATAGTGATCGGATGGATGTAGCTCTCGTAGAGCACGCCCAGCACGATATAGACCGTCACGATCGCCGCCAGGATCAGGCCGAGCTCGCTATCGAGCGACGAGCGGAATTCGGCGGCGCTGCCGGCAAAGCCGGTCGCGATCGTCTCGGGCAGGCCGATCGCCGCTTCCGACCGCTGGATCGCGGTCAGGGCCGCGCCGAGCGACGTGCCTTCGGGTACGTTGAACGACAGGGTCGTGGCCGGGAACAGGCCCTGGTGGGTCACCAGCAGCGGCGCCAGCTGGGTCACGATGGTCGCGACCGCGCTCAAAGGCACTTCCGTGCCTTTGCCGCTGTTGAGCGAGGTCGTGGTCGCGACATTGCTGGTGGTCTGGCTGCCGTTCGAGGTCGGCGTCGTGCTGGCGACGACGCCGCTCGACAATTGCGTGCCGGTCGAGAGCGTGCCGTTGGTCGCCTCGACATAGATCTTGTCGAGGCCGTTCATGTCTTTCTGGAACGCCGGATCGATGCCCAGGATGACGTGATACTGGTTGAGCTGGGTGTAGATCGTCGCGATCTGCCGTTGACCAAAGGCATCGTAGAGCGTGTCGTCGATCGCCTGCATGCTGACGCCCAGGCGGGCGGCGGCATCGCGGTCGATCTTCACCAGCGCCTGCAGACCGGCGTTCTGCTGGTCGCTGGCGACGTCGGCCAGCTCCGGCTGCTTCTTCATTTCCGCGACCAGTTTCGGCACCCACTGGCCCAGCTCCGCCACGTTCGCGTCCTGCAGCGTGTACTGGTACTGGGTGCGCGACAGGCGGTTGTCGATCTGGATGTCCTGGACCGACTGCATATAAAGCGTAATGCCATGCACGCCGCCGACCAGCCGCTTCAGCCGCTCAATGATCTGATCGGCCGAGGTCGAGCGCTGGTCGCGCGGCTTCAGATTGATATAGAGCCGACCGCTGTTGGGCGTGGTGTTGACCGTGCCGGTGCCGACGAAACTATCGACCGCGGTCACGTCCGGGTCCTTCGCCACCTCGGCCGCGATCGCCTGCTGGCGCTGGGCCATGCCGCTGAACGAGATGTCCTGGGCCGCATCGGTGACGCCGACGATCAGGCCGGTATCCTGCTGCGGCAGGAACCCCTTGGGCACTTCGATATAGAGCAGCACGGTGAGCGCGAGGGTCGCCACACTGAAGATCAAGGTCAGCGTCTGATGGCGCAGCACCCAGCGCAAGCCGCTGTCGTAGCCGTCGCGCATCCAGTCGAAGAACCGCTCGCTCCAGCGGAACAGCGCGCCCGGCCGATGGTCCGGATCTTCCGGCTTCAGCAATTGCGCGCACATCATCGGCGTCAGCGTCAGCGACACCACGGCCGAGATGACGACCGCGGCGCTCAAGGTGATGGCGAATTCGCGGAACAGCCGGCCGATCACGCCGCCCATCAGCAGCAGCGGGATGAAGACCGCGATCAGCGAGACCGTGAGCGAGATGATGGTGAAGCCGATCTGCTTCGCGCCCTTCAGTGCCGCATCGAGCGGCGTCTCGCCCGCCTCGATATAGCGCACGATGTTCTCGATCATGACGATCGCGTCGTCGACCACGAAGCCGGCGGCGATGGTCAGCGCCATCAGCGACAGGTTGTCGAGGCTGAAGCCGCACAGCGACATGATGCCGAAGGTGGCGATCAGCGACACCGGCAGGGTCACGCTCGGGATGACGGTCGCCCAGAACTTGCGCAGGAACAGGAAGATCACCAGCACGACCAGCGCCACGGTCAGCACCAGCGTGAACTGCACGTCGGCGACCGAGGCGCGGATGGTCTGGGTCCGGTCGGTCAGCACGTCGATCTTGATCGACGGCGGCAATGCCGACTGCAGCTTCGGCATCAGCTTGCGGATGGAGGCGACCGTCTCGATGATGTTGGCGCCCGGCTGCCGCTGGATGTCGAGGATCACCGCCGGCTTGCCATTGTACCAGCCGGCGAGCTTGTCGTTCTCGACCCCGTCGACCACCGAGGCGACATCCTTCAGCCGGATCGGCGCGCTGTTGCGATAGGCCAGGATCTGGTTGCGATAGCCCTCGGCATCGAACAGCTGATCGTCGGCGCCGATCTGGAACGATTGCCGGAGCCCGTCGATCGAGCCCTTGGCTAGATCGACGGTCGAGGAGGAAATCGCGGTCCGGACGTCGTCCAAGGCCAGGCCCAGATTGGCGACCTGGGTCGGATTGATCTGGATGCGGACCGCTTCCTTCTGGCCGCCCTCGATCGTCACCACGCCGACACCGTCGACCTGGGACAGCTTCTGCGCCACGACCGTGTCGGTATAATCATTGACCGTCCGGAGCGGCAGCGTGTCCGAGGTCAGCGCCAGAATCAGGATCGGGGTGTCCGCCGGGTTGACCTTGCTGTAGGTCGGCGGGTTCGGCAGCTTCGAGGTCGGAATGATGCCGGCCGCCGCGTTGATCTGCGACTGCACGTCCTGGGCGGCGCTGTCGATGTCGCGCGCCAGATCGAACTGCAGCGTGATCTGGCTGGTGCCGAACGAGCTGGTCGAGCTCATCGAGGTCAGGCCCGAAATCGTGCCCAGCTGATGTTCGAGCGGCGTCGTGATCGAGGACGCCATGATCTCGGGTGCGGCACCCGGGTAGCTGGTCACGACCTGGATCGTCGGGAAATCGACCGACGGCAAGGCCGCCACCGGCAGCAGCCGGTAGCCCAAGCCCCCCAACAGCACCACGCCGATGATCAGGAGCGTGGTGGCGATCGGCCGGAGGATGAAGGGATGGGAGACGTTCACGCTGGGTCCGTCCCGCCCTTGTCGGTCTTGCCGTCCTTGTCCTTGCGCTCGCCCTTATGATGCTCGCCCTTGGCCCCTTCGGCGGTCGGCGGCGGTGGGGCGTCCTGGCCGCCCGCTTCGATCTTGCTGCCGGTCTGCAGGCGATATTGGCCGTCGACCACGACCTGCTCGCCGGCGGCCAGGCCCTTGTCGATCAGCGCCACGTTGTTCTGGGTCTGGGCGACCGCGATGTCGCGCATCTCGACCGTCTTGTCCGGCTTCACCACCCAGACGAAGTCGCCCTTGGGGCCATGCTGCACCACCGTCGCCGCCACGGTCAGGCCGTTGTGGCGGGTCGAGACCAGCACGCTCGTATTGACGAACTGGCCCGGCCAGAGCGCGCCGTCCTCGTTCGGGAAGGTCGCCTTCAGCCGCACCATGCCGGTGGTCTGGTCGATCTGGTTATCGACCAGCTCCAGCACGCCTCGGGCCAGCGCCGTCGTATTGTCGCGCCCGAACGCGATGACCGGCAGCGTGCCCGCACCGAGGCTCTTCGCCACCGCCGGCAGATTGTCGGCCGGGAGCGTGAAGATCACGGTGATCGGGTGGATCTGGGTGATGGTGACGAAGGCGGTGCTGTCGGCCGCGTGGATGACGTTGCCGATATCGAGGTTGCGGATGCCGGTGCGCCCGTCGATCGGCGAGGTGATGTTGGTGTAGTCGAGCTGGGTCTTGTTGTAGTCGGCCGCCGCCTGGTCGGAGGCGACCTGCGCCACATATTGGTCGACCAGCGCCTGCTGGGTATCGAGCGTCTGCGGGCTGACGAACTGCTTGCCGACCAGACCCTGGTCGCGCACCAGATCCTTGCGCGCGTTGTCGAGCAACGACTGATCCTTGGCCTTGGTCGCGACCGCCTGCTTGTACTGGGCGTCATAGGGGCGCGGGTCGATGATCGCCAGCACGTCGCCGGTCTTCACATCCTGGCCTTCCTTGAACAGGATCTTGACCAGCTGGCCATCGACCCGGCTCTTGATCGTGACCGTGTTATAGGCCTGGACTGTGCCCAGGCCGGACAGGTAGAGCGGCACGTCGCCTTGGCTGACCGTGCCGACCACGACCGGGATCGGGTCGTTGCTGATGCCGCTCATCTGCCGCCGGCCGCCGGGCGCGCCCGGCGGTCCGCCCGCGTCATAGCTGCCGCGGCCGCGGTTCGCGGCGATCGTCTTTTCGCCCTCGCGGTAGTGATAATACGCCCCGCCGATACCGGCGATGAGGACGAGGATGACGATCCACTTAATGCGCATGATGTCCCTTACGTCGATCGATGCGCGGGCCGCTGGCGGCGCACCTCTAGGTCCGGGGCGGCGGACGTCAAATCGACCGGCCCGATCCTGCTCCTATAGCACCCGATTTCGGCAGAGCGATGACTATCTGCGGGCTTTCTGTAACATCAGATTGCAACGGAAAGCCGACGCCCTCGCTTTTTCCTTATTCCGTCCCGGGTTTGCCATCATCATATCCGAGGATGCCGCCGCCGTCCCCGTTGCCTGATTCGCGGAGAAACCGTTCTGTACCCGACCGACGTCGCCACCATCGTTCTCGCGGTCGCCAGCCTGCTTCTGGTCGTCAGTGTCGCACAACCGATCGCCGGGCGGTTCGGTCTGCCGACGACCGTGCTGTTGGCGCTGGTCGGCACGGCGATCGGCGGCGGCGCCGCCTTCGTGCTGAATTCGCCCGACATCACCGCGTTCGATGCCATGGCCCGGCCCTTCGCCGAGCCGCCGGTGACCTCGGCCGTGTTCCTCGATGTCTTCCTGCCGATCCTGCTGTTCCAGGCGTCGATCACCATGGATATCCGGCGGCTGCTGGAAGACGCGGTGCCGATCCTGATGCTGGCGGTGCTGGCCGTGCTGGTGACGACCGGCCTCATCGGCTGGAGCCTGTCGCAAGTCTCGGGCGAGCCGCTGATCCCGGCCCTGCTGCTGGGCGCGATCGTGGCGACGACCGATCCGGCCGCCGTCGTCGCGATCTTCCGCGACCTGGGCGCGCCGGCCCGCCTCACCCGTCTGGTCGAGGGCGAGAGCCTGCTGAACGACGCGGCCGCGATCGCGATCTTCAGCATCCTGATCGGCATGCTGAAATCCGGCGGCCATGCCGAGATCGGCAGCGCCGTCGCCCATTTCGTGCTGAATTTCGGCGGCGGCATCCTGCTGGGCAGCGTCGCGGCCCGGCTGGCGACCGCGTGCCTGCCGCTGCTGCACGGCGACCGCGCGGCCGAGATGACGCTGACGCTCGCCTTGCCCTATCTGGTCTTCATCCTGGGGGAAGAGGAACTGCACGTGTCGGGCGTCGTCGCCGTGGTCGCCGCCGGCATCACGTTCGGGTCGACGGCACTGTCGCGCATGTCGCCGTTCAACTGGACCTTCCTGAACGAGCTCTGGGAACAGCTCGCATTCTGGGCTGGGTCCTTCATCTTCATCCTGGCCGCCATCCTGGTGCCGACCCTGCTGATCGACGTTGGCCCGAAGGATCTGCTGCTGCTGGCGGTGGCGCTGGGTGCCGCGCTGGTCGCCCGCGTCGTCGTGCTGTTCGGCGTGCTGCCGCCGTTGACTTGGCTGAAATGGAGCGCCCCGGTGTCGACCGCCTATAAGCTGGTCATCACCTGGGGCGGCTTGCGCGGGGCGGTCACCGTGGCGCTGGCGCTGGCCGTGACCGAGGACGCCGGGCTCGATCCCGAGGTCAAACGCTTCGTCGCGGTGCTGGCGACCGGCTTCGTGCTGTTCACGCTGTTCGTCAACGGCACGACCCTGCGCTTCATCATCCGACTGCTGAAGCTCGACCGACTGAGCCCGCGCGACGAGGCGCTGCGCGACAATGTGCTGGCCCTGTCGCTGGCCGACCTGCGCGATTCGCTGGCGGCGACGGCGGTCGATTACCGGATGAGCGAAGCGGTCGCCGCCGAAACGCTGGCGCGCTATTCGACCCGGATCGCGACGGCGACCCAGCGGCGCCAGAAGCGCGACGCCCAGGAAGGCGAGCGGGCCGAGGTGCTGGAGCGCGACCGGCTGGCGATCGCGCTGGTGGCACTTGCCAGCCACGAGCGGCGGCTGGTGCTCAATCATCATGCCGAGGGCACGGCATCGCGCCGGACGGTCGAGGCGTTGTTGCAGGGCGCCGACGGCATGATGGATGCGGCGCGCATCGACGGCCGCAGCGGCTATATCAAGGCGGTGAAGCGGATCGGCCGGCCGAGTTTCGACTTCAAATGCGCCCATTTCCTGCATCGCCACCTGCGCATCGAAACGCCGCTCGCCAACCGGCTGGCCGAGCGGTTCGAGCGCTTGCTGGTAACCCGCATGCTGCTCGACGAACTGAGCCGTTTCATGGGCCAGAAGCTGGGGCGGTTCCTGGACGACCGGCTGCTGCAGATCGTCAATGACATCCTGACCATCCGGCGCGACCGGACACGGCGCATGCTGGATGCCCTGCAGGCGCAATATCCGGAATATCTGGCGGCGCTGGAACGCCGCATCCTGGAGCAGACGGCGCTGCGCCAAGAGATGCAGGCCTATCACGGCCTCTATGAGGAAGGGCTGATCGGCCAGGAGCTGTACGAGGATCTGAGCCGCCGGCTGCGCAAGCGCCGGGCGGTGACCGAGGCGCGCCCGCGCCTGGATCTGGGCCTGAAGCCCGGCGAACTGATGCGCCGCATCGACCTGTTCCGCGACCTGGCGCCGGATCAGGCCGAGCGGCTGGGCCGGCTCGCCCGGCCGCTGATCGCGGTGCCGGGCGACAAGCTGGTGCGCAAGGGCGAGCGCGGCGACTCGGTATTTTTCATCTCGTCGGGCGCGGTCGAGGTGATTCTGCCGGGCGAACCGGTCACCTTGGGCCGCGGCGACATCTTCGGCGAGATGGCGCTGATGACCGGCGAGCCGCGCCGCGCCGACGTCACCGCGGTCACCTACAGCCAGCTTCTGGTGCTGCATGCCGCGGATTTCCGCCGTTTCCTCGGTTCCAACCCCGATGTCCAGGTCAGCATCCAGAAGATCTTCGACAGCCGGATGGTCGAAGTGGTCGCGCGCGAGGCGCCCGCTCTGTCGGAGCCGTAAGCTTTCGATTAGGCTCGCGTCATGGACGTGAAACCATCGGATAACCGCTGCATGACATCAGCCCAGACCGCCTTCATCGACCGATTCGCGCTCGACCGGCTGCCCCCGCGCGCCGCTTGGCCGGAGCTGATCACCGAACTGCCGGAGCTCGACTATCCCGCCCGGCTGAACGTCGCCAAGGTATTGCTCGACGACCGGGTCGCGGCCGGCGACGGTGCACGCCGCTGTCTGCTCGACGATCATTCAAGCTGGTCCTATGCCGAGCTGCAGGACCGCGTCGACCGTATCGCCCGGGTGCTGCAGGGCGAGGGCGTCGTGCCCGGCAACCGCGTGCTGCTGCGCGCGCCGAACAATCCGATGCTGGCGGCCCAATGGTTCGCGGTCTTGAAGCTGGGCGCGATCGTGGTCACGACCATGCCGCTCTTGCGCCCGCGCGAGCTGGTGCAGGTGATATCCAAGGGCCAGATCAGCCACGCGATCTGCGATGCGCGGCTGGAGGCCGATCTGCGTGCGGCCCAGGCCCAGGCGCCGGTGCTGCGCCATATCCTGATCGCCAATACCGACGCCGCCGACGGGCTCGAGGCGCGCATGGCGGCCGCCCCCGGCCATTTCGAGGCGGTCGATACCGCCGCCGACGATCTGGCGCTGATCGCCTTTACCTCGGGCACGACCGGCGAGCCCAAGGGCTGCATGCATTTCCATCGCGACATCCTGGCGATCACCGACACGTTCTCGGCGCATGTGCTGCAGCCGTCGCCGGACGACCTGTTCTGCGGCAGCCCGCCCCTGGCCTTCACCTTCGGGCTGGGCGGGCTGGTGATCTTTCCGCTGCGAGTGGGCGCCGCGACCCTGCTGCTGGAAAGCGCCGGGCCGGAGGCGCTGATGCAGGCGATCGAAAAGCACCGCGCCACGGTCTGCTTCACCGCCCCCACCGCCTATCGGGCCATGGCGGCGATGAAGGGCCGCTACGACATCGGCAGCCTGAAAAAAGGTGTGTCGGCCGGCGAGGCGCTGCCGCTGGCGACGCGGACCCTGGTCAAGAATTGTTTCGGCATCGATCTGATCGACGGCATCGGATCGACCGAGCTGCTGCATATCTTCATCTCCGCCGCCGGCGACCAGATCCGGCCCGGCGCCACCGGCAAGCCGGTGCCGGGCTTCCGGGCGACCATCCTGGGCGAGGACGGGGCTGAGCTGCCGCCCGGCCAGGTCGGCCGCCTGGCGGTCAAGGGCCCGATCGGCTGTCGCTATCTGGAGGACGCGCGCCAGTCGGTCTATGTCGAAGGCGGCTGGAACGTCACCGGCGACAGCTACCTGATGGATGAAGACGGCTATTTCTGGTTCCAGGCGCGCAGCGACGACATGATCATCTCGGCCGGCTACAACATCTCCGGTCCCGAGGTCGAGCAGGCGGTGCTGTCGCACCCGGCCGTGGCCGAATGCGCCGTGGTGGCCTCGCCCGACGAGGAACGGACCTTCGTGGTCAAGGCCTTCGTCGTGCTGAAGCCGGGCGAGAGCGCCGACGAGGGGCTGGCGAAGGCGATCCAGAACCATGTGAAGGCCGAGATCGCGCCCTACAAATATCCCCGCGCCATCGAGTTCGTCGCGACCCTGCCCCGCACCGAAACCGGCAAGCTGCAACGCTTCCGCCTGCGCCAGCAGGAGCTGGAGCGCGCGGCGAAGGGGTGAAACCAACCATTTCCGTCATTCCCGCTTTCGCGGGAATGACGGAATGAAAGTTGAGGCTTCAGGCCGACAGCACCGTGTTGTAGACCGTCGTCCCGATCGTCACCTTGTCCAGGGTCAGGCCCTGGATGTTGTAGAGATAGATCGGCGTCGTGGTGTTCACCGGCGTGCCGAAGCTCGAGTTGCGGATGGTGACGTTTTCGACCGGGACCACCGTCGGCGGCGGGCTGGTCAACCCGTCGTAGTCGGCCGCGACCGGTCCCTGGACGATGATCGCCTGATAGCAGCTGGCGGTCGCACCCGGCGGGGCCGTGACCGTCACGTTGCTGATGGTGATGTTCTTGATGGTCGGCGGCCGGATGCGGACATTGTCCGAGCCTGGCGAATAGTCGCAATCGAGCGTGATCACCCCACCCTGGTTGGTCGAGACCGTATTGGTCGGAATCGGGCTGCCGGCCAGCGGCTTGTAGAAGCTGGGCGTCAGGTTGATGCCGTTCGGCAGGGTCACGTTGCGCACATGGAAATTCTCGACCGTGCCGCCGCGGTTGAGGTTGGTCTTGACCCGGATCGCGATGTTGAGCGGGTTGGTCGCGTAGTTCTGATTCTCCATGCTCAGGTTCTCGGCGAAGATGTTCTGCACCCCGGCCGACATCTCGCTGCCGAGCGTGATGCCGCCATGGCCGCTGTTCATGGTGCAGTTCCGGATCACGTGGTTCTGCGCCGGGCCATATTCGATGTCGTTGTCCTTGCCCGACTTGATTGCGATGCAATCGTCGCCGGTGTTGAAGGTGACCTGGTCGACCAGCACCTGGTCGCAGGCCTCCGGATCGAAGCCGTCGTTGTTCGGGCCGATGCTGTTCGCATAGACCTTGCGGATGACCAGGTCTTTGCAGGCGATCGGGTGGTGCTGCCAGAACGGCGTGTTGGTGACCTGATAGCCTTCGAGCCAGACGTTTCGGCAGTTGAAGAACTCGATCATGCAGGGCGGCAATTGATGGCCGACGCCGAAGATACGTGCCTGCAACGGGATGTTCGCCTCGGACAGGGCCGGCAGGTAGGAACTGTCCTTGGTATAGCTGGTGCTGGTGCCACCTGTGGCCGAGCCGTACTCGATCAGATTGACCTCCGCCGTCGACAGCGCCGGATTGAGCGGGCCGATCGGCAGGTTGAGCGGGTTGGCCGTGCCCTCGGACGGCTGGCCGGCGACGAAGCCGTCGGCGCCGGCGGTGCCCTTCCAGGTCCACCAGCAATTGGTGGCATTGTAGAGCGTGCCGGCCTGACCGTTGAGGATGCTGGTCCAGTCCTCGCCGGTCAGCGCGATGTTCTCCTGGTCCTTGGCGTAAACCATGGCCGAGAAATTATAGCAGTCGTTGCCCTGCCAGCGGGACTGCACCAGATTGCCGTTGGCGCCGAAATTATACGGCCCGTATTTGGCATAGTCGGCCGGATTGGGGCTGAACCAGATCTGCGCCCCGCTCGCCAGATGGAAATCGACGTTGCTGAGCAGCGTGATCGGGCCGGCGCAATACCAGTTGCCGGCCGGCACCACGACCCGGCCGCCGCCGGCATGATGGCAGGCGGCGATCGCGGCGGCGAAGGCGGCATAGCAGTCGAACGAGCCGGTAGCCGGCGCTGACCCGGCCCCGGACGTGGTCGACGACAGATAGAGGAACGGGATCGCCACGATCTGGCACGGCACCGCGCCATAGGCGGTCACGTGGAACTGATGGAACTCGCGGCCGAGGAATTCCGGCAGCGCGCGCAGGCCTTCCAGGCGGCCGGATATGGCGTGGGCCAGATCCCAGGGATCGTCGGCCGCGAGCGCCCAGACCGGCGGCTTCAGCGCCAGGGTGGCGGCACCCGCCGCAGTTCCGGCCAGCAGCGTGCGCCGGGAAAGGATCATTCGATCATCCGTCATCTTCAGGCACTCCCTAGACTTTTATGGTCTTGTGGAAAGTGCGTGCCTGCCGATTTTTGACGAAACTACCATATCAGTTTGACGAGAGCGAGTGTTCAGACGATTACGAAACCGTGCCGAAACGATAGCCGTTACGGACCGGCGAGCGCCGGCGCCGAGTGCGGGGCACGGCGGCCGGCGGCAGACGCCCGGTCGGGTGATCGCCATCGCCACCGGGCAGGAAATAGCCGGGTACACGGATCCTGAGCTCGTCCAGGATCTTCAGGACCTCGCGCAGATGCCGCCGCATCGCAGCCCCGGCGGCCCGCGCGTCGTGCTCGCCAAGCGCCGCCAGGATTGCCTCGTGCTGGGCGATCGCGACAGCAGGACGGCCCGGGTCCGGCAGCGACAGGCGGCGCACCCGGTCGATCTGCATCTTGGCCTGGTCGACCGCATTCCAGACGCTCGGATGGCCGGACTGGAGCGCGAGCGTGCGGTGGAATTCCTCGTCGAGCGCATGGAAGCGCGCGAGCTCGCCCTCGGCCACGGCTTGGCGCTGGGCGGCGATCAGCGCCGCCAGGGCCGCCAGGTCCGTGTCGGAGATACCGCGCGCCAGATCGGCGACGACGCCGCATTCCAACAGCTCGCGGATATATTGCGCATCGACGACGCCAGCATAGGACAGCGGCGCCACGAAGGAGCCGGACTGCGGCAGGATGGTGATGAGCCCGTCGTCGGCGAGCTTGCTCAGCGCCTCGCGCACGGGCGTGCGGCTGACGCCCAGCAGCGCCGCCAGATCCTTTTCCGACAGGCCGGCGCCCGGGGCGAGCCTGGCGCCGATGATGGCCTGGCGCAGCACGCCATAGACCTGCAGCTTGATCGACGTCGATCGCGCCGGATCGATCGCCCCCTCGTGCCAGGCCGGTTCGTCCACTCTGCTCATGAGCGAATTATAAACAGCCTCGGGGCGATGCCGTCTAGAACAGCAGGCCCTCGACCTCGCGATCGCGGCCCAGTTCCTTCATCAGCTGGACGAAGCGCGGCACGCGCCGGGCGTACTCGGCATGGCGCGCGCGGACGGCCGTGACCAGCGTGCCCTTGCGGCCCAGGATCTCGTCACCCAGCTCGATGATGCGCAGGTTGGGCCAGGTGCGCGAGCGGATGCGTACGATCTCGGCCACGATCTCGTCCGACGGCACGTCGGGCAGGGCCTGGGCCAGCAGCAGGATGGTGAAGGCAGTCGAGCGCGAGATGCCGGCATGGCAATGCACCAGCAGATGGCCGTCGGCTACCGGCAGATCGCGGCCGAACGCCAGCACCTGCCGGATCTGCTCGATCTCGACCATGATCTGGCCCGGCCGGATGTCGATGGTGTCGTGGAAGCGCAGCTGCAGCCGGTGTGTCGGGCTCAACAGCCCCAGGCTTTCCGGCTCCGGAAATTCGGGATCCAGCACCGACAGAAGATGGGTGACACCCTGGGTCGCGAACGGCTCCAGCTCTTCGATGCCGCAGATGGAAATTTCAAAAGGCATAAGCGGCATCGAGGGACCATCCGGCTTCAGGCGAGAGACGGCGGTAGTCTAGCCCAGCCGACGCCGGATCAGCCGTGCCGATCGATGACGACTGCGTTGCGCGGCCCTATTGCTTCGGGCGGGCCACGCTGATGCCGGCGACGGCCTCGTAGACCTTGACCACCGCCGCATCGTCCTCGCCGCCATGACCGGAGCCGGCGGCGGCCAGGAACTGCTGATGGGCGGCCGCCGCGATCGGCAGCGGGAAGCGCAAGGACCGCCCGGTATCGAGCACCAACCCTAGATCTTTGACGAAGATCTCGACCGAGGACAGCGGCGTGAAATCGCCGTCGAGCATATGCGGCACCCGGTTCTGGAACATCCAGGAGCCGCCGGCGCTGTTCGAGATCACCTCGTAGAGCTGGCGCGGATCGGCGCCGGCGCGGGTGCCGAGCGCCATCGCCTCGGCCGCCGCCGCGATATGCACGCCGGCCAGCAGCTGATTGACCGTCTTGACGGTCGAACCGATGCCCGGCCGGTCGCCCAACCGATAGACCGTGGTCGCGACCGCGGCCAAGGCGGGATCGGCGACCTGATAGGCGGCCGACGAGCCCGAAGACATGATGGTCAATTCGCCGGTCTTGGCTTTGGCGGCACCGCCCGAGACCGGCGCGTCGAGCAGCACATGGCCGGTCGCCGCCAGCCGGATATCGAGCGCCTCGGTAAAGGCGGCCGGCACGGTCGAGGACAGCATGACGACGGCACCCTTGGGCAGGGCCGCGACCGCACCCTCGGCACCGAACAGCACCGCTTCGACCTGGGCCTGGTTCACCACCATCAGGATCAGCAGCTGGGCGCCCTCGGCCGCGGCGGCGGGCGTGGCGGCGGCCCGGCCACCGGCCGCGACCAGGCCGTCGACCGCCGACGCGCGGACGTCGCTGCCCGCCACATCATGGCCGGCCTTCACCAGGCTCACCGCCATGCCCATGCCCATCGAGCCCAACCCGATCACGCCGATCCGCATCTCGCCGCCTCCCGCCTAGTCGCTGGGCCGATCCTAGACGGGTTCAAAGCAGCTCGGCCAGTTTCTCGACCGGCCGGCAGATGCGGGCGCCCTTGGGCGTGATCACGATCGGCCGTTCGATCAGGATCGGATGGGCCAGGATCGCCTCGATCAGACGGTCGTCGCCGAGCGCCGGATCGCCCAGGCCCAGAGCGCCATAGATCGCTTCCTTGCGCCGCATCAGGGCACGCGGACCGATGCCGAGCCGACGCAGCAGATCGACCAGCGCCGCGCGATCGGGCGGCTGCTTCAGATAGTCGACGATTTGGATATCGAGGCCCTTGGCCTGCAACTGGCCCAACACGGTGCGGGACGTGTTGCAACGGGGATTGTGGAAGATCGTGACGGTCATCAAGGGCTCGCTCTTGCGTAGGTGGGTACCAAAAATGCCATGGGCCGAACGGCGAACCGAAGGGAATGAAAGCGGGTTCTCAAGCGTACTTCATGTGTACGAACGTGATTGTTCGGAAAAGGAGTTTTGAAAATGCTTCGTCACAAGCTGGCCATCGCCGCCGCCGGTATCGGCCTTGCCGCGACCCTGGGCGCGGCCGCGCCGGCAGAGGCTCGGACCTTCGTTTCCGTGGGCGTCGGCCTGCCGGGCGTCTACTACGCCCCGCCGCCGCCGGTGTATTACGCGCCGCCGCCGCCGCCCCCGGTCTATTACTCCCCGGCCCCCGTCTATTACGGCCCAGGCTACTACCACCCGTACTATCACCACTATTATCGCCACTACTAAGCGGTGATTATGAAGGGCCGCGCCGTGCAAACGGCGCGGCCCTTTCTTCGTCCGGGGTCCAGGCCGACCCGGCATCGCGCGCAACAAAACATCGATCGCGGGTCGCCCGGCTTTGCGGATCGGCCCGTCATGGCGGCATGATTCAACTGCCCCTTGCGTAGCGCAACTTTTTCGTAAAGTCTGCTGCGCCCGCCGGATTCCCGGTCGGAACCGAGGATCCCGATGCCTTCTCTGACCCCGAGAAGCCTTTTTGCCGCCGTGCTGGCGCTCGCTGCCGCACTCGTCCTTCTGGGCGGCATCGTGGTGTGGAATTCCTATCGGACGGCGGTCGGCAAGGCCGAAGGCGCGTCGCGCAATCTGGCGAGCGTGCTCGACGAGCATGCGGCCCATAATCTCGACAATGTCGATCAGCAGCTGCGCATGGTGTTCGACCTTGCCACCGGTGATTTCATCACCCGGCGCGGGGCCGAGGCCTTTACCCGCGTCATGACCCGGATGGCCGACGAGTCGGGCCTGGTGCGCGGCTTTGCGGTCGCCGACGATCAGGGCCGGCTGATCTATGGCCGCGACCGCGATCAGCCGGTCGCCGAGCTGGATGCCTTCACCGAGCAGCGCGACAAAGGGCCGGACAGCCTGTTCATCGGCGCGCCGATGCGGATCGCCGGCGGCGACGGCTGGCAATTGCCGGTCAGCCGCGGCTTTCGCGATGCCGATGGCCACCTGCTGGGCGTCGCCATCGCCTATCTGGATCTCGCCGCATTCGACCGCTTCTATGCCCGGCTGGATCTGGGCACCGGCGGCGCCGTCGCGGTCGCCCGCGCCGACGGCCGGCTGCTCTGGCGCCATCCGATGATCGATCTGGCCAATCCGCCCGCGTTCAAGGCGCCGGACGCCGCGGCCGACGCCTTTTCGCCGGGACAGAGCGGCAATTATCACGCGGCATCTCCGGTCGATGGTGCCAACCGGATCATCGGCTATGTCGTCGATCCCCGGCTGCCGATCTCGGTGTTCGTCGCGATCGACGACACCGGGGCGCTCGCCGACTGGCGGCACGAGACGCTGATGACCGGGCTCGCCGCCGCCGGCCTGGTGCTGTGCCTGGCGCTGCTCGGCTGGCGTCTGCAGCGCGAGATGATCGAGCGTGCCCGCGGCTTCTCCGACCTGGAGCGGCAGGCGGCGGCGCTCGCCGTCAATACCATGCAGCTGGACCTGGCCCGCAACCTGGCCGAGGAGGCCGAGGAGCGGCTGCGCAACGCGCTCGACGCGCTCAGCGAGGGCTTCCTGTTGTGGGATTCCGAGGATCGCCTGGTGCTGTGCAACGACGCCGCCCATGTGCTGGACCCGGACCCCGGCACCCAGGTCGAATTCGGCCAGTCGTTCGGCGAGCTGCTCGACGACCGGTTGGAACGCGGCCTGATCCCGGCGGCGATCGGGCGCGAGGCGGAATATCGCGCGGCCCGTCTCGCCGCCCATCTCAATCCGACCCTGCCGATCGAGTTCGAGACCACCCACGGCCGCATCCTGCGCGTGGTCGAACGCCGGACGACCGAGGGCGGCATCGTCACGCTGCGCAGCGACGTCACCGCCCAGCGCCAGCTGGAGCGCGCGCTGATCGATGCGCGCCAGGAAGCCGAGGCCGGCAGCCGCGCCAAGTCCGAATTTCTCGCCAGCATGAGCCATGAGCTGCGCACGCCGCTGAACGCGGTCATCGGCTTTGCCGAGCTGATTCACGGCGAGATGCTGGGCAGCGACGCCGCCGCCTATCGCCGCTATCGGGAATATGCCGGCGACATCCGCGACAGCGGCAGCCATCTCCTGGGCCTGATCAACGACATCCTGGATTTCTCCAAGACCGAAGCCGGCGAGATGCAGCTGACCCAGGACCCGGTCGATCTGGGCGAGCTGGTCGAAAGTGCCGTGCGCATGCTGAAGCCGCGTGCCGAACGGGCCGGCATCACGCTCGCCGGCCGCGTGTCGGCCGACCTGCCCTCGGTGCTGGGCGACGGCATGCGGCTCCGCCAGGTGCTGCTGAACCTGCTGTCGAACGCGATCAAATACACGCCCGAAGCGGGCCAGGTCTCGGTCACGGTCGAGGCGAGCGGCAACAGCGTGCTGCTGAAGGTCGCCGACACCGGCATCGGCATCGCGCCCGAGGACATGTCGATCGTGCTGGAGCCGTTCCGCCAGATCGACAATGACCTCAATCGCCGCAATCCCGGCACCGGCCTGGGCCTGCCGCTGACCAAACGCCTGGTCGAGCTGCACCAGGGCGTGCTGGAGCTGGAAAGCATCGTCGGCCACGGCACGACCGCCGTGGTGCGCCTGCCCGCCAACGAGGCGCTGCTGGCGGTGGCGGGGTAGGGGCGGCTTTTGGCGCGGCAAGGCACAGGGTAAAGAAGCCCCTTTACCCCGGTCCCCTGAAAGCTACCATGCCGCGGCACGAACCATTCGACATCTGGGGACCGATGATGACGACCATGGAGATCGCGAACAAACTCGTGGCACTTTGCCGCGAGGGGAAGAGCGAGGCAGCCCAAAATCTCCTCTATGCCGACGATGCGGTGAGCGTCGAAGCCGGCGCGCCCCCAGGCCAAGATCCCGAAAGGAAGGGCCGGGCCGCCATCCGGGGCAAAAGCGAATGGTGGCATGCGAACCACGAGGTTCATCAGGTGACGATCACCGGCCCGTGGCCCCATGGCGACCGTTTCATTCTGGGCTTCAAGATCGACGTCACGCCGAAGGCCACAGGCCAACGCTTCCAAATGGAGGAAATGGCGCTCTATACGATCGCCGACGGGAAGATCGTCCGCGAGGAGTTCTTCTACCACATGGGCGGATAGTCCTCGTCGCCTGCACGGACCGGGAGCATGCCCCATGGGTTTCTTCATCTTCGGAAGATTCAAGGCTCGGCAGGGCCACGAAACCGCTCTCCTCGCCGCGATCGAGGAGGTTGCCGAACCGACCCGGCTCGAACCCGGGTGCATCTCGTTTGGCGCCTTCCAATCGAGAAAGGACCTAGCGCTGTTCTACATCCATTCCGAATGGGTCGACGAGGCGGCCTTCGACCACCACGCCGACCTGCCGCACACCCTTCGTTTCATCAAAGCCGCAGAAAAGCTGATCGACCATCCGTTGGATGTGACCCGTGCGGACAAGGTTCTTTAGGTCTCGACCGCCTCGACGGCCTATGGAAAGTTCCAAGTTCGGACCCGGTCAGGTCGGCTACGAGCGGCCGCTTGCGGCCAGCGCCGACCTATAGCCGAATGTCCGCGCTTTAGCGTTTCAGGCTCCGAGGCGGGATCGCAACGATCCGGTCTCCAAGGCAGGCGCCCGGTTTTACTCGCTACTGGCTGGAATCGAGCCTTGACGGTCATTCAGCGTGCTTTTCCGAACGCCCGATTGCAGACCTATTCTCCCGATGCTTTCGCTTGCGATCACAGGTTTCGACGCATAGCGGAACCAGGCAACTTCCCGAAAGAGCGCGACTGGGCTTGCCCAAAGCACGTGTGCGCATAAATGAGATTCAGCCAAACTCAATCCTAGATGGTCGATCGAGATTGAGTCTCGCCAACGGTTAGATGGTTCGTTATCGTCCGCGTGAACGTGGCGTTTCGGGCGTCTGGGCCGGATTCTATAGTGCTTCGGAACGGAAACCCGATCTAAAATGGGGCGGCAAAGTGCTCAAGAATATTTTTTGTGGGTTATTTCTTGTTGCCAGTTTAATTGCCCTGCCAGTTACTGAC
>Ga0302314_10002738_pt1 | contig 32665 bp, 27 predicted proteins | sample III_Palsa_N2_3_FD_200533 | JGI IMG/M metagenome (GOLD analysis project Ga0302314, IMG submission 200533) | Peat permafrost microbial communities from Stordalen Mire near Abisko, Sweden - III_Palsa_N2_3 | ecosystem: Environmental > Terrestrial > Soil > Palsa > Peat permafrost | place: Sweden...
TATCAGCGCCATCGGGTCAAGAAACTCAAACAGCAGGTTGGGCGCGGCTATTAAAGCCAGATCATGATGTTCGACTCGGATCGAAAATCCCTCCATGTGAAGCGGTTATATTGCCTCAGGTCCTAAGCGTGTCCGAGATCGCCTCCCAGCAAGTCTTGAGGCCGGGCCCTGCTTGCATATCGCCAATAGCCTCATATTAACTTCATATTTTTATACAGTAGCAAATCCACTCCCCTAATCCTGCGAACCGGAATTCGTGGGGGCGGGCAAAATGGCACAGCAAAAACGCAATCGGCTCATGATGGCTGCCGTCGTATTCGGCTACCTGATCGCTTATCGCATCGTCCTGTGGATCGTAACGGTGGCCGCTTTGACGGTCTATATGCTCCACATCGGCGTCCACGATCGGGTCGCGATCAAACAACATATCAGGGCAGATTTCGGGGCGAGCCTGTCCTTGTCTCTCCTCGCCCTGGTCTGGGGCGGGCGGATTGGCATCGTGACAATGGCGCGCAAGGGCATGCTACCCGGCACCCGGTTTCCCGGGCAAGCCGCCGAATACGCAGCGGTGTTCGCCAGCGACGTGCCACGCCCGGCACAAAGATTGCCTGAACCCCGCACCCAACCCGCGCCTGTAATCGACCAGCCCGGCCCTGCACGCAAAGTCTTCGGAACGCGCGGCACAACAGCGCCGCAGGTGTAGGCCGCGCCCAAAAATGTACCGCGCGGGCTGAAAATTGCGCACCCGATTGCGGAACGGGACAGGAACGCCCATATTGGCGTGATCCCCCCGTCCCCACCCCCGGAACCGCACCACCGCCATGACCGAACTCGTCATCCGCAGAGGGCTCGCCGAGCCCGATACGTCGGGCAACTTTGTCCCGCACAAGCCGCAGCGACCGGTCAAATCCGAAGGCGGGCGGCCGTTCCGCGTGGTCTCGGACTATCAGCCGGCGGGCGACCAGCCGACCGCCATCGCCGATCTCGTCGCCGCCACACTGGATGGCGACCGCACGCAAGTCCTGCTCGGCGTTACCGGGTCGGGCAAGACGTTCACGATGGCCAAAGTCATCGAGGAATTGCAGCGCCCCGCGCTGATCCTGGCGCCAAACAAGATCCTCGCCGCGCAATTGTACGGCGAATTCAAAAGCTTCTTCCCAGACAATGCGGTCGAATATTTCGTCTCGTACTACGACTATTATCAACCCGAAGCCTACGTCCCGCGCTCCGACACCTACATCGAAAAGGAAAGCTCGGTAAACGAGGCGATCGACCGCATGCGCCATTCGGCGACGCGGTCGCTGCTCGAACGCGACGACGTGATCATCGTCGCCTCGGTCAGTTGCATCTACGGCATCGGCTCGGTCGAAACCTATTCCGCGATGATTTTCGACCTGAAAAAAGGCGACAGCGGCGACATCCGGGAGATCATCCGCAAGCTCGTCGCGCTGCAATACAAGCGCAACGACCACGCCTTTGCGCGCGGCATGTTCCGCGTGCGCGGCGACAGCCTGGAAATCTTCCCTTCGCATTACGAAGACACCGCCTGGCGGATCAGCTTCTTCGGCGACGAAATCGAAGAGATCGCCGAATTCGACCCGCTGACCGGCAAATCGGGCGCGCGGCTCGAAAAAGTGCGCGTCTATGCCAATTCGCACTACGTCACCCCCGGCCCGACGATGAAGCAGGCGGCCGAAGCGATCCGTTTCGAGCTCTCAGTGCGGCTGGAAGAACTGACCGGCGAGGGCAAATTGCTCGAAGCGCAGCGGCTGGAACAGCGCACCAATTTCGACCTGGAAATGATCGCCGCCACCGGTTCCTGCGCAGGCATCGAAAACTACAGCCGCTTCCTGACTGGCCGCCTGCCCGGCGAGCCGCCGCCAACGCTGTTCGAATACCTGCCCGAAAACGCGCTGCTGTTTCTCGACGAAAGCCACCAGACGGTCCCCCAGGTCAGCGCGATGGCGCGCGGCGATCACCGCCGCAAGATGACCCTGGCCGAATACGGCTTTCGCCTGCCGAGCTGTATCGACAATCGCCCCCTGCGCTTCAACGAATGGGACGCGATGCGGCCGCAGACGGTCGCGGTTTCGGCCACGCCCAGCACCTGGGAAATGGAACAGGCCGGCGGCGTCTTCGCCGAACAGGTCATCCGCCCGACGGGCCTGATCGATCCGCCCGTGTTCATCCGCCCGGTCGAGGACCAGGTGCAGGATTGCATCAACGAATGCCGCCTGACCGCGCAGGCCGGATACCGCACTTTGGTCACCACCCTGACCAAGCGCATGTCCGAAGACCTGACCGAATTCATGCACGAGGCAGGTCTGCGCGTGCGCTACATGCATTCCGACGTCGAAACGCTGGAACGCATCGAGCTGATCCGCGATCTGCGCCGCGGGGTCTATGACGTGCTCGTCGGGATCAACCTGCTGCGCGAAGGGCTCGACATCCCCGAATGCGGGCTGGTGTGCATTCTCGACGCCGACAAGGAAGGGTTCCTGCGCAGCGAAACCAGTTTGATCCAGACGATCGGCCGCGCCGCGCGCAATGTCGACGGCCGGGTGATCCTGTATGCCGACCGCATGACCGGATCGATGGAACGCGCGATCGCCGAAACCGACCGCCGCCGCGACCGGCAGCACGCGTACAACATCGAACACAATATCACGCCCGAAACGATCCGGCGCGGCATCGCAGACATTATCGGCGACACCGCCAGCCGCGACGGCGTCCTGGTCGAAATCGAGGATGAAGGCCGCAACAACCTCGTCGGCCACAACTTGCGGTCCTACATCGAGGACCTCGAAAAACGCATGCGCGCCGCCGCTGCCGACCTGGAATTCGAGGAAGCCGGACGCCTGCGCGACGAAATCCGCCGGATGGAAGCAAACGAACTCGGCCTGCCCGATGGTCAACACCCCGACGGATCGCGCGCGCCGATCATCGGCCGCAGCAACGAAGGCAAACCCGGCACGCGCAAGACGCGCTATGGCAAGTCCCAGAAAAAATGGAACAAATGATTCAAAAATGGAACAAATGACAGAACTTGCCTGCCCGCCTGTTCAATGGGTATAGCCGCGGCGTGACCCATATTCGCCCCCGCGCCGCCGCCCTCGCCGCCCTGATCCTGCTGTCCGCGTGCGCCAAACCGGCGCCGCAACAGCAGGTCGAACCCAGCCCGCTCGACGCGCACCGCGTCGCGCTGCCCGCCGCCGACCCGATCCCGTCGAACGCCGATGGCAAAGCGGTCTGGAGCAACGACGGCGGCACCGCGCGGTTCGGTGCACCCGGCGGCGAACCCCTGCTGACCTTGGCCTGCGACAAGGGCCGCCTGGTCGTGACCCGGCCGATCGTCGCCGAACTGGGCGCCGGCGCGCTGTTCGCAATCGAAGGCCCCCGCCGGATCGTGCGCATTCCCGTCGACGCGACCGCAATCCCGGGCCAGCGCGGCTATGTGTGGCAGGGCAGCATGGACGGCACCGACGACAACACCGATGTGTTCACCGGGCCGTTTACCGGCACGCTGCCGGGGGGCGGGTTGATCAAGGTTTCCACGGGCGAGGCAGCGCGCGATGTCGTGCACCGGTGCCATGCGGCGAAGCGTGGTTGAGGTAAATCTCTGAACTGCGCACCAACCAACCCACCCCGCTCATCCTGAGCCCGTCGAAGGATGCGCGCACACGCCCGCCCAATTCTCCGGCGCCAGGCACCAAGCCCACGACCTGCGCGCGTCCTTCGACGGGCTCAGGATGAGCGGGGTTGGGTTAAATGGGGATGGGTATGAGGACGGGGATTGGGTTTTACGGTTTGATCCAAACGCGCATCACCCGATCCTACAACTTCCCGAACTTCGCCTCATACGCAGCCGTATCCCCGCCGCTCAGCAAAGCCGCCTGCTCGACCCACGAATCGCGCGCCGGCCGCCCGGCAAACGACCCCAACTGGGCGTCGATCCCGGCGATATCCGCGTCACTCCACCCGGCAATCTGCGAATAGCTGGTCACGCCCAGATCGTGCAGCACCCGGCTCAATTTCGGCCCGACGCCCTTGATCCGCGTGAGGTCATCACCCTCGACCAGCAAAGGCGCGGGCTCCACCACCGGCGCCACGATCGCCGCCGCAGGGGGCATATCGATCAGGGCAGAATTGCGCTGCGCCGGCCCCGCGCCTTCGGACAGGACATCGTGATAATCGCGCTGCGGCGCAATTCGCCCGCGCCGCGACAGCACCAGCCAGACAAGGCCCAGCAGCACCAGCGCCACACCGGCGCACAACAGCGGATTGGCTTCGAGCCAGGCGATCAATTCAGGCATTCATGCCCCCCTCAAGCAGTTTTTCGGAACAGCACCCGGTCTTCGGGACCGAACCCGACGCGCCAGATAACCATGCTATAGACCGCGATGATCGCGGGCAGACCGACCAGCAGCTCGGCCCATTCGGGCAGGAGCCGCGCGATCATCCCGACCAGGATCGCAGGCGCCGCCGCCCACACGAGCGCCCAGCGCCAGGTGTTGATCGGTTGGTGCAGAATGCGCGCCAGCAATCGCGATTTCAAAAACGAACTCGTTCCCAGCGACAGCACCATCGCCAGCGCGGCGAGCGCCGATTCGCTCGTGGTCAAGCCGAAGCGATACCCCGCCATGATAAACCCGATCGTCAGCAGGCCCTGCATCACGATCGTGCCCAGGCTGATCCACAGGTTGCGCAACCGCGCGACGTAGATCAGCGCGGCCTCGCTGACCACGGCAGGCGCCGCGACGACTTCGGCCGCGAGCAGGAAATACAGCGCCATCGTCCCGCCGACGAACGCCGGCCCGCCCAGCCCCATCAGCCCGATGCCCGGCATCGCCAACGCGATCGCGATCCCGGCCTGCGCCGCGGTGATCCAGAACCCCACCTGGCACACTTGCGCGGCGATCGCGGGCATGTTGTGCGACCGCACATTACGCGTGATCACCGGGCCGAGCACCGGCTCGAAACTGGTTTTCAGCTTCTGTGGCAGCGATGCGAATTGCTGGGCGAAATAATAAATCCCCAGCGGCGCTTCGCCGATGAAAAACCGCAGGATAAACACGTCGATCTTGCGCGTGCCCCATTCGACCGCGTCGGCGCCGGCGAGCGGCATATTCTGCACCGCCAGCCGCAACAGCGGCAGCGGACGCGGCCGCCAACGGCGCGGCAAGCCATAAGCGCGCACCAGCGCGACCAGCGCAACGCCCGTCGCGGCCCCGACCGAGGCGATATACGCCAGCGCCAAACCGCCCTCGGGATAGACAAAATACGCCAGCCCCGCGGTAATCGACAACGTCCACGGCTCGACCACCGCACGCGCGCGCACCGTGGTCGCGACATCGAACCGAAACGCCAACGCGGCCAGCGCGATATCGCCCACCGCCATCATCCACACCGACAGCACCAGCAGGCGCTCGGCCTGGCTGAAATTGCCCTTGGGATACATCGACCCGGGAAACAGCCAGATCAGCACCGACATCGCGACCGCCAGCACAGTGGTCACCAGCAAGGCATCGGCCACGGCATGCGCCGCCGCATCGGGATCCTGGACATAGCTGGGCTGCGCTAACGACGGATCGTTGTGATCGGTTTCGGGCCAGGCGGTTTCGGACAGGCGCTGTGCGAGCCCGCGTTTCTGGCCCAAAGTCGCCATCTGCCCGGCAAATTCGACCATGACCAGCGCCGAGGCAAACCGCCCCAATGCGCTGGCGCCATACAACCGGCTGGCGATGAACAGGAACGGGACCCGCGCGACGAGGCGAATCAGAAACCCGTAGAAATTGGTACGGCCGCCTTTGGCCAGCGCGGCGATATCGCCCGTGCCATCGCCATTGAACACCTCTGCCTGTGGCGCGGGTCCGCCAGCCGCCGCAACGGGTGCGCGCGGCACGATGCCATCACTGCCACTGACAACCGCCTCAGCCAAACTCCGGCTTCCCCATTAACGTCACGCCGTCTTGCCCATTCAATCCCGCTCCGCGCCCCGTGTTCCGCCATCCTGCTCGGAACGCAAAGGCCGCGCCAGCAACGCATTCGCCATATCCCGCGCCGACACCGCGCCTGATACCAGTGCCGCCACCGCATCGGCAATCGGCATCGCAATCCCGCGCGCCCGCGCCAGGTCGGCCAGAACCGGCGCGGTATGCGCGCCCTCGGACACCGTGCGCCGCCCGTTCAACAGGTCGGACGCCGCCGCCCCTTCGCCCAAAGCCCGGCCAAACGAAAAATTGCGGCTCGCCACCGAATTGCACGTCAGCACCAGATCGCCGAGCCCCGAAAGCCCCGTCAATGTTTCCGCCTCTGCCCCGAAAGCGAGGCCAAAGCGAACCATTTCCGCAAACCCCCGGCTGATCAACGCGGCGCGCGCGTTTTGCCCCAGCCCCAGCCCCTCGACCACGCCGCAAGCCAGCGCCAGCACGTTCTTGACCGCGCCGCCTATTTCGGCGCCGATCACATCGCCCGAAAAATACGGGCGAAACGCCGGCCGCGCAAACACTGGCGCCAGCCGCTGCCACTGCGCATCGCCTCCACTGCACGCCAAAGTCACCGCAGTGGGCAACCCAGCAGCAACTTCATGCGCAAATGTCGGCCCCGACAGCACCGCGATCGTCGCACGCGGCCGCGCCGCACGCGCGACATCGGCCATCATGCGCCCGCTGCCCGCCTCGATCCCCTTGGCACACAGCACCAGATCGCCGGTAAAGTCGGGCATCACATCCAGAACACTGGCCATCGCCTGCGCCGGCGTAACCAGCAGAACCACATCGAGCCCGGCCAGGTCGTCCGCAACGCCCGTGGCGCGGATTGTCGGATGCAACGAAACCCCGGGCAAATACGCCGGGTTCTCGCGCGTTTCCTCGATCGTGCGCGCCAACGCCGCATCGCGCGCCCAAATCACGACATCGCGCCCGTCGCTCGCCAGCATCTGCGCCAGCGCCGTGCCCCACGCGCCCGCGCCAACGACGCCGACTGCGCTCACGCCTTCACCCCCGCACCGCGCACCGGCGCCGCATCCGCATCGAGCGGCCAGCGCGGCCGCGCCGCAATATCGAGCGGATCGACCAGCCCGAGCGCAAACCGCTCCGCCCCGGCCCATCCAATCATCGCCGCATTATCGGTACACAGCGCCAGCGGCGGCGCAACCAGCCGCAAACCGGCAGACTCAGCCAACCCCTCCAGTGCAGCGCGCAAGGCCAGATTGGCCGCAACCCCGCCCGCAATCACCAGCGCCGTCACCGGCCCCGACGCGCCGAGCGCAATCCGCGTGCGATCGACAATACAATCGATCGCCGCCTGCTGAAACGATGCGGCCAGATCAGCCGCGCCATATTGCCCCGTCTGATGCGCACGCAGCACCGCGCTTTTCAGCCCGGCGAACGAGAAATGCGGCTCGCCACTGCCGACCAGCGGGCGCGGCAACCGCACAGCGCGCGGATTGCCCTCACGCGCCAGCCGCTCGACTGCAGGCCCACCGGGATAGCCAAGGCCCAGAATCTTCGCCGTCTTGTCGAACGCTTCACCAAGCGCATCGTCGATCGTCGTGGCCAGCCGGCGATAATCGCCCAGCCCGCGCACTTCGAGCACCTGGCAATGCCCGCCCGACACCAGCAGCAACAGATAGGGATATTCCAAGGTCGGGTCGGCCAGACGCGGCGACAGCGCGTGGCCTTCCAGATGATTGACCGCGATCAGCGGTTTGCCCGCCGCCATCGCCAGCGCCTTGCCCGTCACCAGCCCGACCATGACCCCGCCGATCAACCCCGGCCCCGCCGTCGCCGCAATCGCATCGACCGCATCGAGCGCAATCCCGGCATCCGCCAAAGTCGCCGCCACCATCGGCGCCAGCATTTCGACATGCGCACGGGCCGCGATTTCGGGCACGACCCCGCCATACGGCCGATGCGCGGCGTCCTGCGAGGCGATCCGCTGCGCCACCACGCGCGCGTCCAGCGTCGTGCCGCGATCATCGATCACCGCAACCGCCGTTTCGTCGCACGAGGATTCTATTCCGAGGATCAAAGACACGTGAACCGAGGATCAAACAGAGGGAGACGGACGGCGAAAAGCCGCGGATGGCATCGGGAGCTTTCCCTTAGCCAAAATCGCCTATACGACAAGCCGCGCATGACAAACGACACGATAACAGGCGCCGACGATATCCATAGCGCCACACCTCTTCATCGCGCGCCGGTCCCCGCGCGCGCCATCCGCCTCGGCACCCGCCAGTCGCCGCTCGCACTGGCCCAGGCCGAAGAAACCCGCACGCGCCTGTGCGCAGTCCACGGCTGGCCCGATACCGCCGTCGAACTGGTCCCGGTCGTGGCCAGCGGCGATCGCATTCAGGACCGCCCGCTCGCCGATATCGGCGGCAAGGCATTGTGGACTCGCGAACTCGATTTCTGGCTGGCCGAAGGGACGATCGACGCCGCCGTCCATTCGATGAAGGACGTCGAAACGCTGCGCCCCGACGCGCTGACGATCGCCGCCGTGCTGCCCCGCGCCGATGTCCGCGATGTCCTCGTCGGCGCCGACAGCATTGCCGCGATTGCGCCCGGCGCGCGCGTCGGCACCAGCGCGCCGCGCCGCGCCGCGCAGATGCTGCATGCCCGGCCCGACCTCGTCATCGTCGGCATGCGCGGCAATGTCGCCACGCGCCTGGCCAAGCTGGCCCGCGGCGAAGCCGATGTCACCCTGCTCGCCGCCGCCGGGCTCGAACGGCTGGACCAGACCAGCGTCGGCACCGCGCTCGCCGCCGATGTCTGGCTGCCCGCCGCCGCGCAAGGCGCCATCGGCATCGAATGCCTGACTGTGCGCACCGACCTGCGCGCGCTGTTCGCCACGATCGACCATGCCCCAAGCCATACCGCGATCCGCGCCGAACGCGCCTTGCTGCTGGGCCTGGGCGGCACCTGCCACAGCCCGATCGCGGTGCTGACCCGCCACGACGGCGACACGCTGCACCTGACCGCCGCGCTGTTCAGCCCCGATGGCGTCCATCGCGTGGAGATCAGCGGCACCGTCCCCGCCAGCGATCCCGAAGCGGCGGAACGCTTCGCCGCCGATCTGCTCGACCGCGCGCCCGCCCCGATTCGCAATCATTTCCACGGCAAGCCCTGACGCATCATGATACCAGCCCGCAATCGACCCGTGCTGGTGCTGCGCCCCGAACCCGGCAACACCGCGACCTGCCGCGCCGCGCACGCCCACGGGCTCCACACCCACGGCGCCCCGCTGTTCGCCTACACCGCGCTCGACTGGACACTGCCCGGCGGCGCATGGACCGGACTGCTGATCGGCAGCGCCGCCGTCTTCGCCCACGGCGGGCCAGCCCTTGCCGAATTGCACGCCATACCGGTCCATGCCGTCGGCCCGACAACCGCGCGCGCCGCCCAAAATGCCGGCTTTGCCATTGCCGACACGGGCAGCGGCGGCCTCGCCCCGATGGTCGGCACATTGCCGCCAGGGCGGTATCTGCGTGTGGCCGGCGAAGAGCGCGTGCCGCTCATTCCACCGCCCGGCGTCGAAATTGTCGATTTCGTGGTCTACGCCGCGCGCCCCCTGCCGCTGGCGCTAAGCGCGGTCGACCTGATCCACCATGAACCGGTCGTGGCACTGCTCCATTCGGCCCAGGCGGCGCGCCATTTTGCCAAGCAATGCAATGACCTGGATTTGCCGCGCAACGCGATTGCGCTAGCCTGCCTGGCACCGCGAATCGCACACGAGGCAGGCAATGGCTGGCAGGCTGTCGCAATCGCTGCACGACCCGACGACGAAGCATTGCTTCCCTTGGCGCAGCAAATGTGCCAGATAGTGTGACTTCGGGGCAACGGGTAAAGATGAAAACGCACGGATGCAGGAAATGACTTTCAGCCGAATCGCCGATTCAGGAGTTGATTCGCGCCAGTCTGCGGCCCGGTCCCGTCGCGGCCCTGCGGTCCTGCTCGCGATCCTCGTGCTGATCGGCCTGGGCGGCGGCGCATGGTATAGCTGGCACAGCGGATGGCTCCGCGCCGCGCTTCCCAGCATCGGCGCGCCCGCAACCCCGCCCGCCGCAACACCCAGTGCAGCCACCGCCGCAATCGTCGCCCAGGGCAACCTGATCCAGGGCAATATGATCGCCACCAATGTCGCGCTCGCCGATGCCACCGCGCGGCTGACCGCACTCCAAACGCGCCTGGCCGAACTCAACCAACAGGCCCTGTCCGCCTCTGGCCAGGCAACCCGCGCCGAAGCGCTGATGGTCGCATTCGCCGCACGCCGCTCGGTCGAACGCGGCCAACCACTCGGCTATCTGGAAACCGCCCTGCGCACGCGTTTCGGCGAAACCCAGCCAACCGCCGTCGACCAGATCGTCGCCGCCGCGCAAAAACCCGTCACGCTCCCCGGCTTGAACGAAGAATTCACCACCCTGGAACCACGCCTAGCCGGCGGCCCGGCCAACGAACGCACCTGGGACTGGATGTCGCGCCAGCTCGGCAGCCTGTTCATCATCCGCCACGACGACATGCCATCCCCCGCCCCCGAAAGCCGCATCGCCCGCGCCCGCGCCGCCCTCGCCGGCGGCCGCGTCGACCAGGCCATCGCCGAAATCGAACGCCTGCCCGGCAAAGACGCCGCCACCGACTGGCTCGCCCACGCCCGCGACTGGGTCATGACCGAACGCGCGCTGGACCAGATCGAAAGCGCCGCGCTGTCGACGCCTACCGTTGCGCCGATCGCGGTTGTTGCGCCTGCGGAGACCGCGCCGGTTGCGGCGAAAACGAGCCCAGTTCAGCCAGTTGCGGCTGCCACAACCGCTGGGCAATAAACCCAACGACAAGGTGCCCGTCAGGGCCTCCGGCGGCAAAGGGCCAAGGGCCCTTTGAACCCGTTACCGTCCTGAACTGCGCACTGACTATGCCTTTGCACTCTGCCGCGCAGCGAACAAATCGTCTTCCGACGCTGCGGTGGGATGTTACGCTGAACTGACACCCCAACGCGGACGGTAATGGGATGCAAGGGCCCTTGGCCCTTGCCCGCCGGAGGCCCTTAAGCGCCCGCCGGAGGCATAACCCGCAAAATCACCCCTGCAGCAACGCCGGCAAAGTCCCGCTCATCCCGCGCGCTTCATCCATGAAAAACCGCTTCAACGTCGGGCTGCGCTGAACTCCAGCCATGCCCAACCGGCGAATTGCCGAGGGCAACCGCCCGGGAATCCCGAACAACCGCGTCAGGGCATCGGTCGCGCCCGACACCATGAATCCGTCGAGCGCGCGCCACCGCTCATAGCGCGCCAGCAATTGCGCATCGCCCGGATCGAGGCCCATGCGCATCCCTTCGGCCAGCACTTCGACCAGCGCTGCGACATCGCGCAGCCCCAGGTTCAGGCCCTGGCCCGCGATCGGATGCATGCCGTGCGCGGCATCGCCGATCAGCGCCAGGCGCTGCTGCGCCACTTTGGCGGTGTGGTGAAAATCGAGGGGATATGATGCGCGCGCCGTTGCCAACGTGATCTCGCCAAACATCCCGCCCATGCGCCGCACGATCTCGCCGACGAATGCTGCATCGGGCAGGCCCATCACGCCCGCCGCATCCTTTTCCGCGACGGTCCACACCAGCGCGCTGCGGTGGCGCCCCTGGTCATCGTCACGCAGAGGGAGCAGCGCAAATGGGCCTGCCGGGTAGAAAATTTCCCACGCGACATTTTCGTGCGACCGCTCGTGGATCAGCCCGGCCACGACCGCGCGGTGGTGGTAGCTCCAGCGCGCGGGCGTAAACCCGGCCTCATCGCGCGTCGGCGAACGCCGCCCTTCGGCCGCGACCAGCAACCGCCCTTGCAATACGCGCGCGTCGGCCAGCGTCACCGATACGCCATGCGCGCCGCGCTCACGCGTCGTAACGTGCGCATTGGGCAGGAACGTGATCAGCTCCTCGCGCTGCGCGGTCTCGTACATCACCAGCCGCAGATCGCGATTGGCGAACATCCGCCCGAGCGAGCCTTCGCCCTCCTCGGGACGAAAATCGATCCGTCCCGGCTTCATTCCGTCGCTGACCGCAATCGCGGCGATCGGGCACCCGCGGCTGTTCAGCGCATCGGCCATGCCCAGATGGGTATACAGGTTCCAACTCGCGGTCGAAATCGCCGAGGCGCGCCCGTCGAAGCCATCGGCCGTCACCGTTGCCGGATCGGACGAATCGACCACCACGCTGGCAATGCCCTCGCGCGCCAGCCCGATCGCCAAAGTCATGCCGACGAGGCCGCCGCCCAGGATGACGACATCGGCCATCAAAACGTCGCTCATTTTTCCGCTCCACACGTGTCGCCAGGCCCGGCATCGAGATCGAGGCACCGCCCGTCCATCGTTCCCGGCGGCAATTTCAGACCCACCCATGCCGCCAGCGTCGGCGCAATGTCCACCGTTTCCACGCTGTAAGGCTGTTCGAACGGAACCATCCCCTTGCGCCAGAACAGCACCGGCACGCGCCGGTCATAATCCCACGGACTGCCATGCGTGGACACATAGCCCACGCCGGGCGTCGACAACGCCATTACTCCGCGTTTCAGCAGCACGACCAGATCACCCGACCGCGGCGCATAGAACGATGCGCGCACCCGCTGTAGCAGGCCCCAGCGCTCGGGCGACCCGACCGGCATCAGCGCCGCGCCGATTTGCGCTGCGGTAAACACCTCTGCGACTTGCGGCTGGCTCAACAGATCCTCGCGCGCCGCAGTCAACACGGCCGTTTTCTGCTCTTGTGTCAGATCGCGGCGCACCCACAGGTCGCCGGCGGTCCCTTCGCCCTGCAACAACCCCTTGGGATCGATTCCGAGCTTCGCCCCGACCCGTTCGGACAAGGCCTTGGGCGTAAGCGCGACAGACGCACGCGCCGCCTGCGGCACAGCCTGCTGGCGCAAGCGTTCGGGCATGTCGAACCCGCCGTGATCCGCCGTCAGCACGACCGCATAATCGATCCCGCGCGCATCGAGCGCGGCAAAGAAATCGCCCAGCGCAGCATCGACCTGGTGCATCTGAATGCACATTTCCGCGCCTTGGGTGCCATAAGCATGCCCGATGTAATCGGTCGCCGACAGGCTGATCGACAGCACATCGGGCGTCACCCCGCGCCCCAGCTTGTCCGCATCGACCAGCCGCGTCGCCAGATCGAGCACCGCGCGATCGAGCCGCGGCGAAGCGCGAAAGCCCGTTGCATCTCCCACCGCCATCGCAAACCGGCCCGTGCCCACCGTCACAGACCCGGCCGTCACCGGCCGATCTTTCGGCTTGCAGTCCTCTGGCAAGGCATAGCCCGGATCACTCGACGCCAGCGTGGCGTTCACGAGCGCATTCTGTTCGACCGCCACCCGTCCGACGGTTTCGCCAGCCAAAGTGACGAACCCTTTGCTTTTCCACCAATAGGCTTCGTCGATCCGGTGCCCGCCCATCATCAAAGCCGCGCGGTCCTTGCCCGTGACGGCGATATTCCGGCTGCTCGGCCACACCGCCTTGATCCGCTCGCCCAAGGTCGGCACCAGCAGATGCACGGCAGAGGCGACATACTCGCCCGGCGGCGCCGTCTTGGTTTCGTCCTCGGCGCAATAGACCGTCTTGTTCGCGCGCATAATCGACTGGTCGATCCAGTTGTTGGCCATGATCCCGGTGTGCGCCGGGCGCATGCCGGTCATGATCGTCGAATGCCCGGGGCACGTTTCGGTCGCCGCATGCGATTGAAATCCGGCAGGAAACACTGCGCCGCTCGCCATCCGCGCGAGCCCGCCGGTATAATGCGACCGGTATTGCGCAAACAGGTCCGCCGAAAACTGATCGATCGCAATCGCGATGACCAGGCGCGGCGCATCGCGCGCCGGTGCCGGGCCGTGGGGCGCGGCCGCAGGCGCGGGATGATTGCGCGCGATCGCCGGCGTTCCGGCCTGAAACAGCGTCAGGCAGGCGGCAAACAGCATTGCCTTTTGGGCATAGCGCATACGTCTTGGTGCTCCCGGACGGGGACGTCGCTGGACTCGGTGCGACGCGGAACCTATCTGTTGCGCTGATGGCCTCCGACAACGCGCGGTGCAAGGGGGCCTGCACCTTTGTTACCCCCCGGTTCCCCTTGCCCCCGCCAGAGATTGTCACCGATGCCAGCCATGGTCCGTCACCTGTTCACCGCGCTGCTGATGCTGCTGGCGTTCACACCCGCGCACGCCGAAAGCCTGAGCCCGGATGCCCCGACGCACATCCACCCGACACTGGTCGCGGAACGCGCCGCAGCGCCGGGCGAGACGATCACGCTCGCGCTGCTGATGCAGCCGGGCAAGGACTGGCACGGCTATTGGTCGAACCCGGGCGATGCCGGCCTGCCACTGACGCTCGACTGGACTTTGCCAAAGGGCGCGAGCGCGGGCGCATTGCAATTTCCGGTGCCGCAAAAACTGGTCGTCGCCGGGTTGATGAACCATGTCTATGTCCATGATTTCGCAATCCTGATCCCGCTGACGGTGCCCAAAAATGCCAGGCCCGGCACCACAATGCCGATCAGCGCCAAGGCGCAATGGCTGGCCTGCACGACCGCAATCTGCGTCCCCGAAGAAGCCACGATCGCAACCACGATCACGATCAGCGCGCCCGGCGCCACACCCGCCGGCGACCCGCGCTTTGCCGCTTGGCGCACCGCGCTGCCCGCGCCGCTTGACCAGCCCGCCCATTTCGCCACCACCGCCACCGGCTATCGCCTGGCCATCCCGTTCCCCGCGCGCGCCGCGATCACCGATCCGCACGTGTTCCTCGGCACCGACGGCGTGATCAACTACGCCGCGCCACAAACGTTCAGCCGCAACGGCGACACCCTGATCGTCGATCTCGCCCGCGCCGCGTCGCCCCCGGCAACAGCGCCCACCGCGCTGACCGGCGTGCTATCGCTCGGCCCCGATGGCTCGGGCATCAGCCTCGTCGCGCAAGCCGGCCCCGTTCCCGCGCCCGGCGAACCGCTGGCCGGCGCGCCCGCAGCCGCCGGCTTCTCATGGCGCCTGCTCGGCCTGTCCGTGCTCGGTGCGCTGCTCGGCGGCCTGGTGCTCAACATCATGCCCTGCGTGTTCCCGATCCTCAGCCTGAAGGCGCTCGCACTCGCCCGCGGCAACACCAAGAACGCGCATATCGACGCGCTGGCCTACTCCGCCGGCGTGATCCTCGCCTGCCTGATCCTGGGCGGCGTCATGCTCGCCCTGCGCGCGGCGGGCAGCGAAGTGGGCTGGGCGTTCCAGCTCCAGGATCCGGGCGTCGTCGCCGTCCTGCTGCTGCTCGCCGTCGCGATCACCGCCAATTTCGCCGGCCTGTATGAGTTGCCCGGCCTGTCCTTCTCCAGCGGTGCCCCCGGCCAGCACGGCGTGGCCGGCGCATTCGGCACGGGCCTGCTCGCCGCCTTCGTCGCCACACCGTGCACCGGCCCGTTCATGGCCGCCGCCATGGGCGCCGCGCTGGTCCTGCCGACCGTCGCCGCGCTCGCGGTCTTCGGCGCGCTCGGCCTCGGCCTCGCGCTACCGTTCCTGGCGATCGGCTTCATCCCCGCCCTACGCCGCGTCCTGCCCCGCCCCGGCGCATGGATGGTGTGGTTCCGCCACGCGATGGCCGTGCCGATGGGCCTGACCGTGCTCGCGCTGGCGTGGCTGTCATGGCGCCTGGGCGGCGCGACATTTTGCGCCGCCGCCCTCGCGCTCGCGGCCGGTGTCGTCGTCCTCTTGGCGGTCATGGGCAAGTCGCAACATTCGGGCCGCGAAGTCGCCAAATGGATGCTGCCTGCACTGATCGTCCTGGCCGTCGTCGCAGTCATGGGCACCCCGCGCCTCGCCAGCGCAGACCGCCACGAAGACGCCAGCCTGATCGGCGCCCAACCCTTCACCCAGGCCGCCCTCGACGCCGCCCGCGCCGCACACCACCCGGTCTTCGCCTACTTCACCGCCGACTGGTGCCTGTCGTGCAAGGTCAACGAAAACGTAGCGATCGAAACCCAGGCCACCGCCGCCGCCTTCAAAAAGGCCGGCGTAGTCGTCCTGGTCGGCGACTGGACCCGCCGCGACCCAGCCATCACGCGCTTCCTGACCGGCGCCGGCGCTGCCGGCGTGCCGCTATACCTATGGTACCCCGCGGGCGGCGAAGCGCAGAAACTGCAGCAGGTGATGACGCCATCGACGCTGACGACGCTGGCCACACCTGCAGCGGGATAACATCCACGCACTATAACAAATAACAAGACCCGCTCATCCTGAGCCTGTCGAAGGACGCGCGCAACATTTGGGCTTGGTGCTTGGTGCCTGGCGCTGGCGAATTGGGCAGGCGTTGGCGCGCATCCTTCGACAGGCTCAGGATGAGCGAGACCTGTTTGAAAATAACGGGTTATGAAAACTTGTTATCCCGCGGAAACCCATTCGGCGGCAAACGCCCACCAGCCCCGCGCGCGACTTTCCACGGCAGCAAATCCTTTTCGCTCCGCGTGCGCCCGCTACCGCCGCCCATCGGCCACGACAGCCCGTCCTCCAAACGCAAGGTAATCGCATCGGCCATCCCGCCATCGCGATAGCGCTGCAGCCCGACGCCCTGGCCTTTGGCCAAGACCGGCACTTCGTTCAGCGCAAAGATCACCAGCTTGCGATTGTCGCCGATCACCGCAACGTGGTCATGTTCAGGCGCAATCTCGCGCACCACGGTCAGCTTCACGCCCGGCTTGGTCGAAACGACCCCGCGGCCTTTGCGCGTTTCGGCCAGCAATTCGTCCATCTGCGCCGCAAACCCGCGCCCGGTGTTCGCCGCCAGCAGCAATTGCCCGCCGGGCCGGTGCGTGACGATTGCCACGATCTGCGCATCGGGATCGATATCGAGCATCGTACGGATCGGTTCGCCAAACCCGCGCGCGCCCGGCAATTTGTCCACGCCGATCGTGAAAAACCGGCCGGAATCCAGCGCGATCAGCAATTTGTCCGTGGTCTGCGCATGGAACGCAAACGCCGGGCCATCGCCTTCCTTGAACTTGAAATCCGAATCCAGTGCCACATGGCCCTTGGCCGCGCGGATCCAGCTACGCTGCGACATGATCACCGTTACCGGCTCTTTTTCGATCATCGCATCCATGTTGAAATCGCGCGTCGGCGCGGCCTCGGCGATCGTCGTGCGCCGACGGCCCAGCAAAGTATCGGGGCCGTATTCCTTGCGCAGCGCGTTCAGTTCGCGCTTCAGCTTGGTCCGCTGTTTCGCCGGGCTTTCCAGCAGCTTGTTCAATTCGTCCTGCTCGGCGACCAGGCCATCACGCTCGCGCCGCAATTCCATCTCTTCCAGCTTGCGCAGCGAGCGCAGCCGCATGTTGAGAATGGCCTCGGCCTGGCGGTCGGTCAGCGCGAATTCGGCCATCATCACCGGCTTGGGCTCGTCCTCGCCACGGATAATCTCGATGATCCGGTCGAGATTGAGATAGGCGATGATATAGCCATCGAGCAGTTCGAGCCGCGCGGCGATCTTTTCCAGCCGGTGCCGCGCGCGGCGCAGCATGATGTCGATCTGCGACACCACCCATTCCTGCAACAGCAGTTTCAGCCCGAGCACGCCAGGCGTGCGCCGCGCATCGAGCACGTTGAGATTGAGCGAAAACCGCGTTTCCAGATCGGTCAGGCGGTACAGCGATTCCTTCAGCAGGTCGGGATCGACATTTCGGCTCTTGGGCACGAGCACGATGCGGATCGCTTCATCGGATTCGTCGCGGATGTCTTCCAGGATCGGCAGCTTCTTGTCGCCGATCAGGTTGGCGATCTGCTCGATCAGCTTGCCCTTGGCAACCATGTACGGGATTTCGGAAATCACCAGCTGCCACTGCCCGCTGCCGAGCCGCTCGATCCCGCTTTCTTCCCAGTTCCCTGCCTCATCGCGCCCGGTCGAAAACCGTGCGCGCACGCGAATGCCGCCCTTGCCACTGGCATAGGCCGCGCTGATCGATGCCGGGCTGTCCACCACGACACCGCCGGTCGCGAAATCGGGGCCATGAAACACCGTCATCAATTCGGCGTGTTCGACCGCCGGATTGTCGACCAGCATCAGCGTCGCATCGACGATTTCGGCGACATTATGGCTGGGGATCGATGTCGCCATGCCGACCGCGATCCCGATCGAGCCGTTCGCCAGCAGATTGGGAAACAGCCCCGGAAAAATCTCCGGCTCTTCGTCTTCGCCATTGTAGGTCGGGTGATAATTGACCGTGCCGTCTTCCAGGCCCGCCATCAGGCGCATCGCGGTGCGCGTCATCCGCGCCTCGGTATAGCGATACGCAGCGGCATTATCTCCGTCGATATTGCCGAAATTGCCCTGGCCCTCGACGAGCGGATAGCGCAGCGCAAAACTCTGCGCCAGGCGGACCATCGCGTCATAAACCGAGGTATCGCCATGCGGGTGATACTTGCCGATCACATCGCCGACGACGCGCGCCGATTTCTTGAACGCCTGCGTCGGCTCCAGCCGCAACTGGCGCATCGCCCACAACAGCCGGCGGTGAACAGGCTTCAATCCATCGCGCAGATCGGGCAAGGACCGCGCCGTAATCGTCGACAGCGCATAGACCAGATACCGCTCGGACAACGCCGCATCGAACGGCGCATCGATGATGGCATCGAACGGATCAGAATCTTCGCGGGTGGGAGCTTTGGCCATCGTTTGCAGACCCTAGGTGCCGTGCCGGGCGATGACAACCACGCGCAGCGCGTAATCCCCCTCCTAGATCAACGCCCCTGCATATCCCGCGCCTCGTCGGGTATCCGCACTTCCAGGCCATCGAGATCATCGTGCAAAACGATCTGGCACGCCAGCCGACTGGTACGCGTTACGCCGGCAGCCAGGTCGAGCATGTCTTCCTCATCCTCGACCGCAGCAGGCAGGCGATCGAACCATTCCGGCGCAATGATCACATGACACGTCGAACAGGCCATCTGCCCTTCGCACGTCCCTTCCAGCGGCATGCCGATACCCTGCCCCAGTTCGAGCAGGCGCTGGCCGGGTTGACCTTCGGCATCGACCTTGCGGCCACCCGTTTCGACGAAGCAGACTTTGACCATTCGTCCACGGCTCCTCATGCGCTTTGGGGCGTGACCCCTTGCGCCGATGCAGCGGCAAGGATTGCCGCCACCGCCTCGTCCAGTTCCTCTTCCGTTGTATAGCGCCCAAATCCAATGCGGAGCGCGGTTCTGGCAACCCTGTCGGAAAGTCCCAGCGCGCGCAAGACATGGCTGGGCCGGCCGGACCCGCTGGCACAGGCCGATCCCGCAGAAATGGCGACACTGCGACATTCCGACAACACTCGCGCAACATCGAGCCCGTCGATCCGCACATTCAGATTGCCGCGCCAGCGCTCGGTCGCGCTGCCGTTCAAAGCCCACCCCGCAAAGCCGGCGCGCGCGCGCGCCCACAACGCATCGACATGCGCCGCATCGCTTTCGCGCATGGTGGCACACAACCGCGCGGCCGCACCAAACCCCGCCGCCAGCGCCGGGCTAAGCGTGCCCGACCGCTTACCGTGTTCCTGCCCACCCCCGGTAATCAGCGGATCGATTGCAACCCCATCGCGCACCCACAGCGCGCCAATCCCCTTGGGCCCGTACAATTTATGCGCCGACACCGCGATCAGGTCGGCCTCGACCGGCGCGCCCAATTTGCCCACGCCCTGCACCGCATCGCACAGAAATAGCGCGCCCATCGCCCACGCCCGCCGCGCAATCGCATCGACAGGCTGCACCGTGCCGATCTCGTTGTTGACCTGCATCACCGCGACCAGTCCGGTGCCCTCCGGGATCGGCACCGCCGAATCGACCAGGCCGTCACTATCGACCGCCAGCAGGCTCAGCCCAGGATCGATCGCCCGCGCGGTATCCAAAACCGCCGCATGCTCGATCGCCGACACCGCCAACCGCCGCGTGCCCGATCCACGCAACGCCATGTTCAACGCCTCGGTCGCCCCCGACGTAAAGATCACACGCCCCCCGGGCGGCAACAACGCGGCAACCGCATCGCGCGCCACTTCGATCGCCGCCGCCGCCGCACGCCCGGCGCGATTGGGGCTATGCGGATTGGCAAACCCGTCGCTGCCCGGCCCGCCAAGCCAAGGCAGCATCGCATCGAGCGCCTCTGGCGCAAGCGGCGTCGTCGCCTGATAATCGAGGTAGATCATCGCGCGACAATGCCCTGATAGGCCGCAACAAACCGATCGATCGCCGCCTCATCGGTTTCGCGCCCGATCGACACCCGAATCACTTCATTGGCCCCCGCCACGCCCATCGCGGTCAGGACATGGCTCGTCCGCAAAGATCCCGACGAACACGCACTCCCCGCCGATACCGCAATCCCCATCGCATCCAGCCGGATCAGCAGCGCATTCGCCGAAAGCCCAGGCATGCGACACGCGCCAATCGTCGCAATGCGCGGAGCATCGCCGGCAATCACTTCGCCGCCAGCGGCAACAATCCCCGCCTCCAACCGCGCGCGCAACACCGCCGCCCGCGCCATCCACTCCGAGCCGACTTCCAACGCCGCCGCCATCGCCAGCGCGCCCGGCATATTCTCGGTCCCCCCGCGATACCCGCGCTCCTGACCACCGGTCGGCCGCAACAGCGCCCAATCGCGCACCAGCAAAGCGCCAATCCCGATCGGCCCGCCAAACTTGTGCGCAGAAATCGCGATCAGATCCGCATCAGGCAAAGCCAGCTTGCCCGCACTCTGCGCACAATCGGCCAGCACCACCCCGCCGGCCGCACGCACCCGCTCCATCACCCCGTCAAACGCCTGAACAACCCCGGTCTCATTGTTCACATGCTGGATCGCAACCAGCCCGCCCAGCGCCGCATCGCCCAGCGTGACCGCGCCCGCGCCATCGGTGCCCAACTGCACCGCCCCGCCCGCATGCCGCAAAACCGCCTCATGCTCGACGCTGGAAACCGCAACCACCGGCAAATGCGCCCGCGCCATCGCCAGCGCAATCGCCTCACTCGCCCCGCTGGTCAGAATAACCTCGCCCTGCCAGCCCAACGCCTCGGCAATCCGCGCCCGCGCATCCTCCAGCGCAGCCCGCGCCCCGCGCCCCGCCCGGTGCGGCGAAGAAGGATTCGCCCAAATCGCAAAGCCATGCTCAAGCGCCCCGCGCGCCTCCACACACAGCGGCGTCGTCGCCGCATGGTCGAGATAAACGCCGCCGTCGGCCTGAATGCGCGGTAGTGACAATGGAGATCCTGCTATCATGATTGCTTTCGCGCACTTCGTTTCTATATAGCCGATGTTTGAATTTCGGCTTGCGCATATTTGGCGCAACCGGAAAACCCCGTTATCATCAGGATCCCCGATGCCCGCAGTCATCTTCCCCGGTCCAGAAGGCCGCCTCGAAGGCCGGTTTCAACCAGCCCTGCGCGCCCGCGCCCCGATCGCCATGATTCTCCACCCGCACCCCCAGGCCGGCGGCACGATGAACGACCGCATCACGCAGTCGCTCTATCGCACCTTCGTCGCCCGCGGTTTCGCCGTCCTGCGCTTCAATTTCCGCGGCGTCGGCCGCAGCCAGGGCAGCTTCGACAACGGCATCGGCGAACTGTCCGACGCCGCCGCAGCCCTCGACTGGGTGCAGCAAATCCACCCCGAAGCCTCCAGCACCTGGATCGCCGGATACTCGTTCGGCGCCCTGATCGGCATGCAACTCCTGATGCGCCGCCCAGAAGTGCGCGGCTTCATCTCCGTCTCGCCACCCGCCAACATGTACGATTTCAGCTTCCTCGCACCATGCCCATCCTCGGGCATCATCATCCAGGGCGCCGCCGACACCGTCGTCACCCCGAATGCCGTGCAGAAACTGGTCGACAAACTTCGCACCCAAAAACACATCACCATCCACCACGACGAAATCCCGCGCGCCAACCATTTCTATGAGCACGAACTGGATGAGATGATGCGGGCGGCGGATACGTATCTGGATATGCGGTTGTCGCCGGATTGTCCGATTAAGTAAAAGTGTGCCTCCGGCGGGCGTTTAAGGGCCTCCGGCGGCCAAGGGCCAGGGGCCCTTGGATCCCGTTACCGTCTTGAACGGTACGCCGCCCGGGCCTTTGCGTCCCGCCGCGAAGCGGCTTAAATCACTGCCGCTTCGCGGCGGGACGCCAACGCAGCATAAGCGCGCAGTTCAGGACGGTAACGGGTTCCTAGGGCAATGGCCCTAGGCCGCCGGAGGCCCTTAAGCGCCCGCCGGAGGCCCTACTACTCAATCACAAAGCCCCATAAACCAACTTCCCCCCGACGATAGTCGCCGACACCCGCGCGCTGGAAATCTCCGCCTTCGGCAAATCCAGCACATTTCGCGTCAGCACGACGATATCCGCCAGTTTGCCCGGCTCCAGCGTGCCCAGCTTTGTCTCGGTGTGGTTCGCATAGGCCGCGTTGCGGGTATAGGCGATCAGCGCTTCTTCGGCGGTGAGTGCCTGTTCGGGTTGGTGGTCGTGCTTCAGCGGGGTCAGTGGGCCGTGCAGGCCGAAGTGGCGATAGTCCCAGCGGTTGACCGCCTCCTCGATGCCGGCGATCGGGGACGGGGGCCATGAGCAGGGCCAGTCGCTGTCGAACACCATGTGTGTGCCGCTGTCCCAGACGGTGCGCCAGGGGTTTTCCATTTTGACGAAGTCGCCGCCGTATTCGCAGCAGAATGCTGGTTGGGTGCTGAGCACCAGGTGCAATTTGGCCAGGCGGGGCAGGTCTTCGGGGTTTATGCGCTGGCCGTGGGTCAGGCGCATGCGTGCATCGTGTTCGCCGTTCGCGGTTTCGGCTGCCTGGTAGCCGTCGAGCACCATTTTCACGCCTATGGTCGTCAGCGCGTGGGTGGCGACATAATACCCGCGGCGGTCCAGTTCGGTGACGATCGCGTTGTAATCGCTGGCGGTGTACAGCGGCGGCGTCGGATCGCCGTCCATGAAGAACTTGACGAGATTGGCCGATAGCCAGTCGTCGTGCCAGGTGCTGCGTGCAGTTTCGAGATCGGCGAAGAACTGCGGTGTCATGTGATGGTTGACCGCGACTGCGCCGAACGACTGGCGCACGCGCAAGGTCAGTTCGCCGCGCTGGCGCACGGCGTCCCACGCGCGCAATTCGCTTAAGCCCCCGGTCATCGCGACCACGCTCGTGATGCCCAGGCTGTTCAGGTAGTGCTCGCTTGCCTCCATGATGCGCACTTGCTCGTCCATCGGCATCGGCGGCAGCGCGCGCTCCATGACTTCCTGCGCGGCTTCGTCGAACACGCCGGTGGGATGGCCCTGGGCGTCGCGCTCGATATAGCTTTCCTCCAGTGGGTCGGGCAGCGGCTTGTCGGTGACCCCGGCCAACGCCAGCGCTTTGGAATTGACCCATAGCCAGTGCTCATCGACATTGTGGATCACCAGCGGCCGATCGGGCACGGCCTCGTCGAGCATGGCCAGCCCGGGCCCGGGGTGGCGGTCGAATTCGGAGCGGGCGAACACCACCGGCTCGTTGGGGTGCGCCGCCGCATAGGCCTTGATCCGCGCGATAAACAGCGCGCGGTCGTGATCCGGACGGATGTTTTCCTCTGGCGTCGACAGGTTGAGATGGGTCAGCGCCAGGCCGCCGAACCAGGGATGGGTGTGATTGTCGGTGATCCCGGGGATCACCATCTGGCCTTTCAGGTCGACCACCCGCGTGGCCGCCGTCCTGGTCCTGAGCACATCGGCAGCGCTGCCGACGGCTTCGATGCGATCGCCGGTCACGGCGATCGCATCGGCCCATTTGGGGACCCCTGCGGGGCCCCCATTCGGCGCGGCCGCGGTATAGATCCGGCCATTCAGCAGGATCATGTCGCTCGCCCGCGCCCCGGGCGCGGCCAGGATGCTGCCCAGCAGCAACCCGGCCGTCAGTATTTTAGCAAAACGCATTGTCATGATCCCAATCAGAACCGGTGTGTGGCGTTGAGGCCGATCACGCGCGGCCGCAGCGTCGAGGTTTTGAGGTAGGCCGCGCCGCCATTGGTATAATTGGCGAGGCGCGGATGCTGATCGAGCAGGTTGTTGCCGAACACCGCAAAATCGATGCCCGAAACGGTCAGGCCCAGGCGCGCGCTGAGCAGGGTATACGACTGTTCCGGCGGCACGGCCGACTGATAGCTGGACGTGCCCGCATCGAGCGCCGGCGTGATCACGTGGCCGCCGATGAAGTTGTAATCGAACCGGAGAAACCCGTCCCTGGCAAAGGCCCGGAAATCGTATTGGCCGCCCAGCACCACGGTCCAGGGCAATTCCTGAAGCTGATCCCCGGCGCGCACGATCGGCAAAGTGCCGGTGTCGCCGCTGACCGACAAGGTCTCGGTATAATGCGCATTGGTGTAACCAATCTGGCCCGTCAGCGTGAATGCCTTGCCCAGTTTCTGGGTCAGTTGCAGGTCGAAACCGTTGCTCTGGGCCTTGCCCAGGTTGGCGGTGAACTGCAGCCCGCAATCGGGCATGTAGACATTGCGCTGGATGTTGTTCCACACGACGTGGAACACGCTGGCATCGACCTGCAACGATCCGAACAGCCGGCTCTTCACCCCGACTTCATAGCTCCACAGGCTGTCGGGATTATAACCGGTCGGCGCCGAGGAAAAGCCCCGCACGGCCAGGTCGGCGGCGCAGGCATCGCTGTTCACCGGCACGTTGCCGCCACCCACGCGATAGCCCTTGGCCGCGGTGAAATAGACCATGTCGTGGGGATCGATCTGCCAGTTGACCCCGAACTTGGGCGAGAGCGGATGGCCCTTGCCATGGGTCGAACCCTGCACCGTGGCGAAATTGAACGGGCCGGTGACGTAGAAATCGGTCTTGTACCAGGGGATCGCTTCACGCGCGCCAGCGCTCAAGTGGACACCTTTGACGACCTCGTAATTGAGATCGCCAAACACCGCGAATTCCTGATCGACGGTGTGAAAGTTCTGCAAATAGGAATATTTACCGTCGATCAGCGACTGCCCGGTGACGTTTTGCAGCGTGTTGCCATAGGCATATTCGATGATGTCGCCGAAATCGGGATCGATGATCTGTTCGCCGGCATATTGGCTGAGATGGCTGTAATAGGCCCCCGCCACCCAGTGCAGCCGCGCCTTGGGATCGGAGGACTGCACGCGCAATTCCTGCACGAACGACCGGTAGCGGTTTTCCAGATTGGCGGTCGCGCGATAGTTCGGAAGCGCCGAAAGATAGGCCTGGCCCGCAAATGCGCCCGGCACCACGGTCGAATAATCGGGGTCGAACGTGTTGTTGCGGATGTAATACGACGAGTTCGAGATCACATCGAAACCGGTGCCGTGGTATTCGATTTTCAACGCCGGCAGGTAAAACTGGTCACGATCGGGCTGGGCCTGCGGCTGGCCCGCGACGAGTTTGTTTTGCGACGGGTCCGACAAGGCCAGCAGGAACTGGTTCGAATCGGCCAGCAGCGTTTTCTGCCACAACATCGATGCGGTGATATGCAGCGCGTCCGACGGCGCGAACAGCAGCGCGCCGCGCACGACATAGGCATCCTGCGAATTCGAATTTTTCGCCAGCACCTCGTGGGTAAAATAGTCTTCGCGGTCGATATAGCCGCCATCGTGCCGGTAATAGGCGCTGACCCGGAAACCGATCTTGTCCTTCACGATCGGCCCGCCGACTGCGGCACCCACTTCGTAGTTCGCACTGCCGCCGCTGGTGGCCGACACTTCGGCGCGGCTATAGCCGGACCACGATTCCAGGCCCGGTTGCGGCGTCAGGTAGCGGATCGTGCCGCCTTCCGAGCTGCCGCCAAACAGGGTGCCCTGCGGCCCGCGCAGCACTTCGACGCGCTCCAGGTCGAACAGCCGCGGATAGACGTTGCCATTGCCATAGCCGAAGCTTTTCGCCTGGATCGGGGTGTCGTCGACGTAGATGCCGGTGGTGCCCGATCCGACGTCGGAATTGATACCGCGGATCGAGATATTGCTGACATTGCCCCAGGTCTGGGTGAAGTTCAGCCCCGGGGTAAAGCGCACGGTGTCTTCGATACTGCGTATGCCGCGCGCATCGAGCGCGGCCTGGTTATAGACGCTGAGGCTGATCGGGACGCGGCTGGCGCTTTGCGCGTGGCGCGTTGCCGTCACCACGATATCGCCGCTTTCGGCCCCGACCGTCGACGGCGGGGTCGACGATGGCGATGACGAAGCTGCGGGCGCCGGCGCCGGCGCGACCACCGCACCCAGCGTCGTGTTCGACGCCAGTTGCATGGTGCCGCCGCGTTCGGAATTGCGCGACATCGTCCGCAGCGTGATGACCGAGCCATTGTCCGATGCGATCGTCAGGCCGGTGTTGCGGATCAGCTTGCGCAGGACGGCGCGCGCGTCGAATTCCCCCATGATCGCCGGCGTGCGCACACCGCGCAAAGTTTCGGCCGGCGCGACGATCTGCAGCCCGCTTTGCCGCGCGAATGCAGGGATGACATCGATGGCATCGCCCGATGCCAGGGTAAAGTTGCGTGGCTGGGCCATCGCAGGTGTGGTGACGGCGAGCGCCGCGCTCAAAGCCAGTGCGGTACACACGTAAAAACGAGACTTCGGCGTAAATAGACGATTGGACATGTGTGCTCCCTGTTCCGCCCCATGCGGCTGTCCCGTCGGCCTCCTCCCCCTTGCGGACTTCGCCCGCGCCTCTTGCAACCAAGCCCCCGCGACCGATCCTGACGATCGGCACCACGGTCGTTGCAGGGCACGACGTTTCCGCTTTCATCAACAGGATGCACGGTCACGTTCTTTCCTCAGGTCGCTCGCTGCGCGGCTTTTGGCGTATTGACAGATCGCGCAAATGCCGAACGGGCACGTGCCGATCTGGTGAAACTGGTGGACTTGTGCGCAAGCCAAACTTGCGCAATCATGCGGGGCATGGGTGATAGTGGGGAACGATCGATCTGGCTCGCGCGCCATGTCCTGCCGCATGAGCCGGCGCTGCGCGCGTGGCTGCGCCGGCGCGTCGGTTTCGGTTTCGACATCGACGACATCATTCAGGAAACCTATGCGATCCTCGCGACCCTGGGCAGCGTCGACCATATCCTGAATCCGCGCGCCTATCTGTTCAAGGCGGCCAGTTCGGTCATCCTGATGGAAGTGCGCCGCGCCAAGATCGTGCCGATCGAATCGATCGAACAGGCCGAACAGCTCGAGATCGAATCCACCGAACCCCTGCAGGATCGCCAGCTCGAATCACGCCAGGAGTTGCGCCTGGTCGCCGACGCGATCGAAAGCCTGCCACAGCGCTGCCGGCAGGTTTTCGTCTTGCGCAAAGTCCGCGGCCTGTCGCAAAGGGACATCGCCCAAGAGCTTGGAATCTCGGAAAGTACGGTTGAAAAACACGTTGCCCGCGGCATCCAGGAATTGATGGCGATATTTGGCCGAGGGGGCCAAGGGCGTGGAGGAAAAGGTGCCCGTTCCGCATCTGGGGATCAGGAGCTGAGCGAAACAGACCATGACAAGCCACGAAACGAGTTCAGAAGTCGATGAAGCGGCTGCGCAATGGGCGGCCCGCCTCGATCGCGCTCAACCCGGCGCGATCGATCAGGCGGCGCTCGACCGCTGGCTAGCCGAAAGCAGCCGGCATGTCGGTGCGCTGGCGCGCGCCCAGGCCATTCTCGCCCGGCTGGACATGGCGAGTGCGCTCGGCGGTGATTTCGGCGCAGACGAAGCGCGTGCGCCGCTCCTGTCACGGCGGGCAGTGCTCGGCGCCGGCGCGGCCGGTGCCGCGATCGCTGCGAGCGCTGCCTGGTTCGTGTTTCGCCCCACATTTACCACCTACACCACCGGCAAAGGCGAAGTCCGCCTGATCCCGCTGGCCGATGGCTCGGTCATCACGCTCAACACCGCCAGCCGCGTCGATGTGCACCTGGGGCGTCACCGGCGCGATTTGCGCCTGGTGGCGGGCGAAGCGCTGTTCGAAGTCGCCAAGGACAGCCAGCGCCCGTTCCTGGTCGAAGCGGGCCCGACTTCCGTCGAAGCGACCGGCACAGCCTTTACCGTGCGCCACACCCAGGATCGGCTGGTCGTCGATGTCCAGGAAGGCAGCGTCCAGATGAAAAGCACCGAAGCCAGCTTCGAACCGCAAAACCTGGGCGCCAGCATGCGCGCAGAGGCGCAGTTGCGCGATGGCGTGCTGCGCGTGAGCAAAGTCGATCCGGCCCAGCAGATCGACGATCTTGCCTGGCGCGACGGCCGCATCGCGTTCCGCGGCGAAACCTTGCGCGAAGCGGCCGACGAACTCGCCCGTTACAGCGATACGCAAATCGTGTTTGCCGACAAGGACGCGGCGGCACGGACCATCACCGGGTATTTTTCCGCAACCGACGTGATCGGCTTTGCCAGGGCGGCCAGCGAGAGCCTCAACCTGACAATGCGCGTCGAAACCGGCAAAGTTGTGTTTTCAAGCAAGGACGGTGAAGCGCACCAGGTCTGACGATCAGCCCGGTTTGGCGGCCTGTTCCAGCGCAGCAATCCGGATCTTCAACGCCTCGACTTCCTCGCGCGCGCTCGCGGCCAGGTCTTTCACTGCATCGAATTCTTCGCGGCTGACGAAATCCAGGCCGCCGAAGGTGGCTTTGGCGCGGTCGCGCATGGTTTCGCCTGCTTCGCGGCCCATGCCGGCGACGGTGCCGGCGGCGCTGTTGAGCAGTTTGACGAAATCGGCAATCAGCGGGTTTTCGCTTTGCATGTCTGGCCCCATCACGTGTGGTGTGTGGGGGTTACATGGGGATCGGGCAGCGCTGCGGCAAGGGTCTCGTCAGAGTTGTACCCGTACTGTCGATCCTGATCCGTCGGCGCCTTCGGCACCGGGATTCATCTCGAGCAGTTGCAGATTGAGCACCGAGGCGAAGCAGATCCACACCAGGTAGGGCAGCAGCAGCGCGGCGGCCGAGCGGCGCACGCGCCAGGCAAAGGCGATTGTCAGGATGACGAGCACGATCAGCGCGTACATGATTTCGAGCGCCAGGGTCATGCGGTGCAGCGAGAAGAACACCGGGCTCCAGCTCAGGTTTACGGCCAGTTGCACGACGAATATGCCGACCGCGAGGCCCCGCCCGCGCGCGCCGCGCGCCGATGCGATCAGCGCGAGTGCCAGGCCCATCATCACGTACAGCACGCTCCACACGATCGGGAACGTCAATGGCGGCGGATAGAGGTCCGGTTTGTCGAGTGTTTCGAACCACGGGTTGGTCGCGATGCTGCCTGCCGCGCGGCCCGAGAGGAAACCCAGCCCGAGACACAGCGGAACGGTAAACAACGCCCAGCGCATGACACTGGCACGAAGCTGAGCGGACGAGGCAATCTGTTGCATAGCACCTGCGGTTGCGCCGCCCCTGCCCCCGGCCAACGGCCCGGCACGCAAGGGACTTGCGATTCGCCGTGGATATTGGCCGCGCATCGCCCCCGACGCAACGGCCCTGAAACCACTATTGACCCGACACTGGAACCAATACAGCCGCGATCAGGAATTCGACATTGCCTTCGGGGCCGGTGATCGGGCTTTCGACTATGCCGTCGACTTGCCAGCCTTCGCCCGTCAACCAGTCGCGCACATCGTCGCATACGCGTGTGTGCAGCACCGGATCGCGCACCACGCCGCCCTTGCCGACTTCACCGCGGCCGACCTCGAACTGCGGCTTGATCAGCGCGACCAGGCGCGTGGGGCGCGCGGCCAGCGCCAGCGGGACTTCCAGCACTTTGCGCAGGCCGATGAAGCTGGCATCGCACACCACCCAGGTCGGCGGGGCAACGCCTTGTACTTCAAGCATTTGCGGGGTCAGCACGCGCGCGCTCGTCTGTTCGAGCACGGTCACGCGCGGGTCGTTGCGCAGTTTCCACGCGAGCTGGTTGGTGCCCGAATCCACCGCGAACACATGCACGGCGCCGTGTTGCAACAGGACATCGGTAAAGCCGCCGGTGGAACTGCCAATGTCCATTGCCACCACTCCGGATGGATCAAGCGCGAAATGATCGAGCGCATGCGCCAGCTTGATCCCGCCGCGCGACACCCACGGATGATCGCGCCCGCGCACCGTAATATCGGCATCGGCCGCCACCGCGTGGCCCGCCTTGGTCAGTTTTGTCTCACCCTGGTACACGAGCCCCGCCAGAATAAGCGCCTGCGCGCGCGCGCGGCTTTCGACCAGGCCGCGCTCGACCAACAGTTGATCGATACGTGTTTTGGGCAATTTGGGTTCGCGGCTTGAGCTCATCGCCCGTCTCTTCCATAGTCGGGCCATGCAGATCAACCGCGCTTTCCCGCAAATCGTACCGATCCTGGCCGTCACGCTCTCGCTGGCCGCCTGCGGAGAGCCTGCGCCGCGCGCCGGCGACAGCCGCCCGACCGTGCCTGCGTACACGCGCGCGCAGCCCTATCCGCCGCCGCCAGTGGCGCGGCGACCCCCACCGCCCGCGGTCGCACCCTATACGCAGCCCGCGCGTCCTGCCCCCACATACGCCGCGCCGCAGACCGCCTATGCGCCCACCACCGGGTCCGACTGGCGCGATGTGCCGCTGCCTGCCGGCGACTGGGCCTGGGCCCCGCGCGCCAGCGGCAGCGAAGCGCGCTATGGCCCCGGCGGATCGCCGCCGATCGCGATCATGGTCTGCGACCGCGCGGCCGGCGTCGTGCGGCTGGCGCTGACCCTGCCCTATGCCGACCCGCAGCAGAATCCGGCGACGCGATCGGCCACGATCACGACATCGACCGCCACCAGCACCTTTGTTGCAGGGCCCCAGGGCATCGACGCGCTCCAAACCCTTGCCGTGACCCTGCCCGTGTCGAACCGCATTCTCGACGCCATGGCCTATAGCCGCGGCCGGTTCCGCATCGAAATCGGCGGAATGGCGCCGGTTGTGCTGCCGTCGTGGTCCGAAGTCGGGCGCGTGGTGGAGGATTGCCGGGGCCAGGGCTGACGCTCCGTCTGGCGCCGCCGGGAGGACGAATACTGACGCGAATTTTTTTTAGTTCAAGACTTGTTGTTCGCCCCCGAATGAATCATCTTGAGCCCAAGGCAGCAGCGGGTTCGAACACCCTGAAGCGGTCCCAGTCGGATCAGGTGAGGCCCACCTGGACGGCGTATTTGGCTCAACAGCGCGAAAGGAGGTGATCCGATGTCTCATGGTTCAGCACAGAGGTCGGATGTCCGCAGCCCGAGGCATTATCGCTGATTGTCGAAATGACGCGATAAAGGCTTCGTGAGCGGCACTCCAGGCCGCTGACCATGCGAAGGGCCGTTTCCCATCGGGAAGCGGCCCTTCACATTTGTTTCAAACAGATTGTCTTTCGCGCAACAATAGTACAAAGCGGCGCAATTGCGGTAGCGAGTCGCTAGCCGAACAAGATTTACCGAGAAGGATTTGCCATGGCGACGTCCGCCAGCCTGGAATTTGCGCGCAGCCCCCATCCCGCCCCGCGCGGTATCGATGAACGCACCGCAGTCCTCACCAACCCGGGCTTCGGCACAGCCTTCTCCGATCACATGGTCGAAATCGATTTCGACGCAGAACAGGGCTGGCACAACCCACGCGTCGTCCCTTACGGCCCGATCGCGCTCGATCCCGCCGCCGCCGTGCTGCATTATGCACAGGAAATCTTCGAAGGCCTCAAAGCCTACCGCCTCCACGACGGCGGCATCGCCCTGTTCCGCCCGGAGGCAAACGCCGCGCGCTTCAACGCCTCCGCCCGCCGCCTGGCCATGCCCGAAATCCACCCCGACCTGTTCGTCGAAGCCGTCCGCCAGCAAGTCCTGGCCGACGCCGACTGGTTCCCCACCGTCGACGGCGGATCGCTCTACCTGCGCCCCTTCATGTTCGCATCCGAACCCTTCCTCGGCGTGCGCCCCGCCCGCGCCTATAAATTCCTCGTCATCGCCAGCCCCGCCGGCAACTACTTCAAATCCGGCGCCCCCGCCGTCTCGCTCTGGGTCAGCGAATACACCCGCGCCGCCCCCGGCGGCACCGGCGCCGCCAAATGCGGCGGCAACTACGCCAGCAGCCTCGTCCCCACCGCCGAAGCCTTCGCCCGCGGCCACGACCAAGTCCTGTTTCTCGATGCCGCCGAACACAAATGGGTCGAAGAACTGGGCGGCATGAACCTGTTCTTCGTCAAATCCGACGGCTCACTGGTCACACCCCCCCTCGGCGGCACAATCCTGCCCGGCATCACCCGCGACAGCCTGATGACCCTCGCCCGCGAAGAAGGTCTGACCGTCCGCGAAGAACCCTACTCCCTCGACCAATGGCGCGCCGAAGCCGCCAACGGCACCCTGATCGAAACCTTCGCCTGCGGCACCGCCGCCGTCGTCACCCCGGTCGGCAAAGTCGCCGACGCGGATGGCGAATTCGTAATCGGCACCGGCGGCCCTGGCCAGTTGACCCAGCGCCTGCGCCAACGCCTGGTATCGATCCAACGCGGCGAAGCGCCCGATACGCACGGATGGGTGCACCGCATCGGCTATTAGCCGCTTCGTACCCCCACGTCATCCCGGGCTTGACCCGGGTGTGGATTCACATTCGAAGTGCAACGGGTTGAAGACTTCTGCGGGAGTTTGGAAGCTGAGGCACTTACGGGGCGTGTTGTTGTGATTGGCGACGATGGCGTCGAGGGTGGCGGAAGGCAAGT
>Ga0302314_10002739_pt1 | contig 32660 bp, 30 predicted proteins | sample III_Palsa_N2_3_FD_200533 | JGI IMG/M metagenome (GOLD analysis project Ga0302314, IMG submission 200533) | Peat permafrost microbial communities from Stordalen Mire near Abisko, Sweden - III_Palsa_N2_3 | ecosystem: Environmental > Terrestrial > Soil > Palsa > Peat permafrost | place: Sweden...
ATGTCCACGTACCACATTTTCAGGTAGCCGCTGACCCTGGCGTGGATCACCGCGTCGTAATTGGCCTGCACGTCGCCTGGCAAGGTCAGCGCCTGATCGCCGCCGTTTACGATCGGCCGGATCAGGTTCACGGTGGGCACAGCGTCCGTCAGGTTGGTGGTTTTGAGCTGTTGGCCCGCCAAGCCCCGGCTGATCAGGCCGATGGCGACCACCACCACGACGATGACAATCGCGATCATGCCGGCGCGGCGCAGGCGGCTGTGGTCCGCCGCCGGCGGATGATCGGGCGGCGTTTGATCAGCGGACATAGGCTTCACCAAGGCTGGGGTCGTGGGGCGCTTCCGGCTCGGCTGCGTGCGCCTTGCGGCCGTGGGCGATGGCGAACACCACGGGCACGAAGAGGAGTGTAGCGACAGTCGCGAACAGCAATCCGCCGATTACGGCGCGGCCCAGCGGCGCGTTCTGCTCGCCGCCTTCGCCGAGGCCGAGCGCCATCGGCGCCATGCCGATCATCATCGCCAGCGCCGTCATCAGCACCGGGCGGAAGCGGGTGAAGCCCGCCTCGAGTGCGGCCTTCAACGCATCACCCCCGGCCTCCAGCCGCTCGCGGGCGAAGCTGACCACCAGGATGCTGTTGGCGGTCGCCACCCCCATGCACATGATCGCGCCGGTGAGCGCCGGGACCGACAGCGGCGTGCCAGTGGTGAACAGCATCCAGACGATTCCCGCCAGCGCCGCCGGCAGGGCGGTGATGATGATGAAGGGATCGATCCAGGACTGAAAGTTGACCACGATGATCAGGTAGATCAGGACGATGGCGCCCAGCAGACCGAACAGCAGGCCGGCAAAGGCGCTGTTCATGGTCGTGACCTGGCCGCGCAGGGTGACGATGGAGCCTTTGGGCCGGTCCTTGGCGGTGGTCTTCAGGATGTGCTGGACGGCGCTCGCCACCCCGCCCAGGTCGCGGCCTTGGGTGGTGGCGTAGAGGTCGAAGGACGGCTGGATGTCGTAGTGCGAAACCAGGGCGTCGGAATCTGCACGGTCGATCTCGCTGACGCCACCCAGGATCACCGCATCGCCAGGCTTGCCGGTCTTCACCGGCAGGTTTTCAAGCTTCGACAGGCTGTCCACCTGCGCCTGCGGGGTCTGGATCACGATCGGATAGGAGACGCCGTTCTTGGGGTTCAGCCAGAAGGTGGGCGCCACCTGCGAGCTGCCGGCCAGGCTGGTGACCAGGCTGTTGGTGACGTCCTGCTCTTCGACGCCATAGGCCGCGGCCTGGGTGCGGTTCACCTTCACCCGGAAGGTTGGATAGTGGCTGGACTGTTGCAGCCGCGCGTCGACCAGGCCGGGAACCAGCTTCATTTGTCCGAGAACCTCCTGCGCGTAGGCCTCATTCGCCGCGCTATTTGGGCCGCCAATTTGGACGTCGAGGGGCGCCGGCGCGCCGAAGTTCAGGATCTGGCTGATGATGTCGGCGGGCAGGAAGGCGAAGTCGACGCCCGGAAACTGTTTGGGCAGGCGCGTCCGCAACTCGGCCATGTATTGGGCGGTTGGTCGGTGATGTTCCTCAAGGGTGACATAGATGTCGCCGTCCTGCGGGCCGATCGTGCCGCTGTTGGCGTAGGCCATGTTGATGCTGCTGACGGTCATGCCGATGTTGTCGACAATGGACTTCAGCTCATCGGGCGGGACAGTCTGGCGGATGGATTGCTCAATGTGATCGAACAGGGCGGCGGTGTCTTCCCGTCGAGTGCCGATCGGGGCGCGGACATGCAGCGTCATCGCGCCGGAATCCACGGTCGGGAAGAAGTTGCGGCCGAGGAAGAAGGTCAGCAGGAACGACGCCAGCACAAAGGCCATAAAGCCGACCACGAAGCGGCGCTGGTTCGCCAGCGCCAGCGTGAGCAGCCCGTGATAGCCGCGCCGGATGTCCGCGAAGCGGCCCTCGAAGGCGTGCTGGAGGCGCACGAAGGGATTGGTCTGGCGCGGCGGGGGCGAGCCGTTGCCGTGGGACTCCATGTCGTATTCGGTGTGGCCGATGTCGTGCGGTTTGAGCAGATACATGGCCATGGTCGGCACCAGGGTCCGCGACAGCACGAAGGAGGCGATCATGGCGAACATCACCGCCTCGGCCATGGGCACGAACAGAAACTTGGCCACACCCACCAGGAAGAACATCGGCACGAAGACGATGCAGATACACAGCAGCGATACGAAGGCTGGCGTCACGATCTGATGCGCCCCGTCCATGATCGCGGTGCGGACATCCTTGCCTTGTTCCAGGTGCCAGTTGATGTTCTCGATGGTCACCGTGGCGTCATCAACCAGGATGCCGACGGCGAGCGACAGGCCGCCCAGTGTCATGATGTTCAGCGTCTGCCCCAGGGCGGACAGTGCGGTAATCGACGAGAGGATCGCCAGCGGGATCGAGATGGCGATGATCACCGTCGAACGCCAGCTGCCGAGGAACAGCAGGATCATCAGGCTGGTCAGCGCCGCGGCGATCACCCCTTCCTTGACCACGCCGGAGATCGCCGCCTTCACGAACAGCGACTGGTCGTTGAGGAAGGCGATGTGCAGCGACGGCGGCAGCGTCTCCTGCAGCCTGGGCAGGATCGCCTTCACGCCCTCGATGATCGCCAGGGTCGAGGCCGAGCCGGTCTTGAGCACGCTCATCAGGACCGCGCGCCGGCCGTCGACCCGCACCTCGTTGGTCTGCGGCGGATAGCCGTCGCGGACGTGGGCGACGTCGCGCATGTAGATGGTAGCCCCGTTGACGACCTTGATCGGCAGGTCATTCAGCTCCTCGAACGCCTGCGGGCTGTTGTTCAGGGCGATGTCGTATTCAAACCCGCCGATCTTGGCCGTGCCGGCCGGGATGATCTGGTTCTGCGCCGCCAGAGCGTGGGCGACATCCTCGGCGGTGAGACCCTTGGACTGCAAGGCCGCCGGATCCAGGTCGACCTGGATCTGCCGCACCTTGCCGCCGTAGGGTGACGGAACGGCAGAGCCGGGCACGGCGGACAAGGCCGGGCGGATGAAGTTCTGGCCCGCGTCGAACAGCTGCTGCTCCGACATGGTCTTGCTGGACATCGCCAGCTGCAGGATCGGAACGGTGGAGGCGTTGTAGTTCAGGATCAGCGGCGGGGTGATGCCCGGCGGCATCTGCTTCAGCACCGTCTGCGAGATCGATGTGACCTGGGCGGTGGCGGTGCGGATGTCGACGTTGGGCTGGAAGAAGATCTTCACCACGCCCACGCCAGTCAGGGACTGGCTTTCGATATGCTCGATGTCGTTGACGTTCGAGGAGAGTTGCCGTTCGTAGTAGTAGATCACCCGCCCCGACATGTCGTCGGGCGGCAGGCCCTGGTAGGACCAGACCACCGCGATCACCGGGATCTTGATGTCGGGGAAGATGTCGGTGGGCGTGCGCATCGCGGCCAGAGGGCCGAGGATCACGATCAGGATCGCCAGAACGACAAAGGTGTACGGCCGCCGCAGTGCAAGCCGCACGATCGCCAGCATCTAGTAGAGCTCCGCCTTCAGATGATCGCGAGGGAGCCGGAGCGCCGCCCTGGTGTCGAGGGGTGGGGGCTGCGGGCAGCGCCCGGCGACGGCCAAATTACGCCGGGCCGCGCGAGGAGCCAGTGAATTAAGTTTCACGGGATCGGGGCGACTGGGATGGGGCGAGGCCATATTCGTCACAGACCGCAAGTGATCACCGCGCGCAGGCCCGGCCCCGCGTCGCTCAAGGTCAACGTAAAGCCATGCAGTCGCACGATCGCGGACACGATGGTCAGGCCCAAGCCTGAACCGGGTATCAGCCGGTCGCGCTCACCACGATAGAAACGCTGCAGCACCGTCACGCGTTCCTCGGCGGGAATCCCGGGGCCGTTGTCCTCGACCACGATGCGCGGCGCCCCGCCGCTGGTCTCAAGCCGGACCTGCACCACGCCCCCGGCGCCGGTGAACTTGATCGCGTTGTCGATCAGGTTGCTGGCGGCCTCGAACAGCAGCTTGGCGTCGGCGTCCACGACCGCGGGGTGATCGGCCGCCAGGATCAGGCGCACGTCTCCGTCCTCCGCCAGTGGCTGATACAGCTCCACGGCCTGACCGAGCACCTGCGCTAGGTCGGTCGGGGCGAATCCCGCGTGACGACCCCGCGCCTCCAGCTCCGAGATGCGCATCAGCGCGCGGAACCGTTCCAGCACCTCGTCGATTTCGGCGGTGACGCGGGCGATCTCGTCGCGATCCGGATGCTCGGCTTGCTGCAGGCGGTGTAGTTGCGAGCGCGCGCGGGTGAGCGGCGTGCGCAGATCGTGGGCGATGGTGTCGGTAGACCCCTTCACCTCGGCCATGAGCCGTTCGATCTCGCTCATCATCGAATTGACCGTGCCGGCGAACAGGTCGAGCTCGTCGTTGCGGTGGCTGATCGGCATGCGGCGGGTCAGGTTGCCCGCGGCGATGTCGCGCCCGACGGCCTGCAGCACTCTGAGGCGGCGGATCGGCGCAAGGCTCAGCGCCGTACCGCTGGCGATGCCGACAATCAGGATCAGCGCGCCGCTCCAGACCAGGGCGTAGGCAATGATGGCGCGCATCTCGCGAAGCTGATTGACGTCCCGGCCGACCACCAGCTCCTCGCCGGAGGGCAGGCGCCGCGCGATCAGCCGCGCATGGGCGGGAAAGGCGTCGGTGGGCGGGATTTCGATCGGCTTGCCGTCCACCGCGAGCTTTGGCGGGAGGCTGTGAAGATTTCCGGCGACCCATCCGCCGTTCGCGGAGAACAGGGCAAAGACGTTTGTCTGCGGGCCGCTTAGCAGCAGGTCAGTGGCGATCCGATCAGGAAGCGCCGCCGGCGGCGACGCGGCCAGGGCGGCGGCTTCGGTATTCAATATGCCGTCGACCCGGCGCGTCAGATAGACGGCGGACTGGAGATAGACCATGCCGAGCAGGGCGACCACGCCCACCGCGAACACCAGCCCGTAGACCAGGGTCAGCCGGAACGTGGTGGTGCGCCAGAGCTCGCTAAGCCGCATCGAGGACGTAGCCTACGCCGCGCTCGGTGCGGAACAGCGGCCGGGTTCCCGGAAAGTCGATCTTGCGACGAAGCTTGCCCACGTGCACGTCGATCAGGTTGGTGCCAGGGTCGAAGTAATACTCCCAAACCTGCTCGAAGATCATCCGCCGGCTTAAGGTCTGGCCGGCGTTGCGCATCATGAATTCGAGCAGCTTGAACTCCATCGGCAGAAGCTCGATGCGACGGCCCTCCCGCTCGGCCTCCCGCGCCACCAGATCCAGCTTCAGGTCGGCGACCTGTAGCGCGAGCTCCGGCTTGGCCGAAGCCCGATGGCGTCGCAGCAGCACCTCCAGGCGTGCGACCAGCTCCGCCGGTGCGAAGGGCTTGACCAGATAGTCGTCACCGCCGGCGCGCAGGCCGGTGACCCGGTCGTCGACGTCGCTCAGCGCGCTGACCATCAACACCGGGATTTCGGAACCCTGTTCGCGCAGCGTGCGCACCACCTCCAGCCCGTCCAGACCGGGCAGCATGCGGTCCAGGGTAATGGCGTCGAACGGCTCACCTGAGGCGCGATCCAGGCCAGCCTGCCCGTCGAAACACTGTTCGGCCTCAAATCCACTGGCGATCAGGCAGTCAGCGATCTCGGCCGCGGTGTCGACGTCGTCCTCGATCACAAGAATTCTGGCCATCAGCGAGCCTTCAGGCGCGAACCGCCGTGCGTTCCAGTCGGCTAATTCACCGGATGCTCTGGCTTGTGAAGCCTATTGACGCCTGGGCGTAGGACCAGTGAATAAAATTTCACCGGTTTCATGGTCTTGCACGGTGGACTCACCCCGTCGGTCTGCCGTCCCCGGCGCAACTGGACCCGGCGCGGCGCGACCTAGCCATCCAGCGGATTTCACGCGACAATCCGGGCCGCGCCCTTAACCTTTGGCGACCCAGCGCCCATATGTGGCCGACAAAATCCAGGGACGCCTCCATGAAATACAATCAGCTCGGCCGCACCGGCCTGTTCGTGTCCGAAATCTGCCTGGGCGCCATGACCTTCGGCGGCGAGAGCGGCGCGGGGATGTGGAAGGCGATCGGCGGCCTGAACCAGAACGAAGTCAATGAGGTCGTTGGCAAGGCGCTGAAGGGCGGCGTCAACTTCATCGACACGGCCGATGTCTACTCCTTCGGCCAGTCCGAGCGCCGCGTCGGCCAGGCGCTGAAGGACATCGGGGTTCCGCGCAAGGACGTGGTGCTCGCCACCAAGGTGTTCGGCGAGATGGGCCCCGGACCCAACGATCGCGGCGCCTCGCGCGGACACATCATGGACTCGGTCTACGGCAGCCTGGAGCGGCTGCAGACCGACCACATCGATCTCTACCAGATTCACGGCAACGACACCGTCACCCCGATCGACGAGACCCTGCGCGCGCTGGACGACCTGACCCGCCAGGGCCTGGTCCGCTATGTCGGCGTCTCCAACTGGGCGGCGTGGAAGATCGCCAAGGCGCTGGGCCGCAGCGAGGCCGCCGGCTACGCCCGCTTCGAGACGCTGCAGGCCTACTACTCCATCGCCGGCCGCGACCTGGAGCGGGACCTGGTCCCGATGCTCTCGGAAGGGAAGCTCGGCCTGATGGTCTGGTCCCCCCTGGCCGGGGGCCTGCTGTCCGGCAAGTTCGGCCCCGGGGCGCCGACGGTGGAGGGCGCGCGGCGCACCACCTTCGACTTCCCACCGGTGGACAAGGACCGCGCCTGGGCCTGCGTCGCCGCCATGCGCGAGGTGGGCGAGGCGCACGGTGTCTCGGTCGCCCGGGTCGCCCTGGCCTGGCTGCTGTCCAAGCCGCATGTGATGAGCATCATCATCGGCGCCAAGACGGTGGAGCAGTTGGATGACAACCTGGCCGCCGCCGAGCTTGAGCTGACGCCGGATGAGATCGCCAAGCTGGACGAGGTCAGCGCCCTGCCGCCGGAGTACCCGGGCTGGATGTTCGCCCGTCAGGGCGGCGGCCGGACGCCCAAGCCGTTCACCCCCGCCGACGCCTGACCGGCGCATACGCCGGCGATGACCGCCCAAGCTTCGCCGACCGACCTGGCGTTGCTGCTCCGCGAGGGGCAGGCGCACCATCTGGCCGGTCGGCTGGCTGAGGCCAAGACCGCCTATTGCGCCGTGCTGGACCAGAACCCCGAGCATGCGCAGGCGCTGGGCCTGCTGGCGCTCGCCCATGCCGGGGACCTGGACGCGCCGGAGACCGAGGCGGTCGTCCAGCGCCACCTGGCCCTGCGGCCCTTCGACGGGGCGAGCCTGCACCTGCTCGGCCAGATAAGGGCAAGGCAAGGTGATGATGCGGAGGCGGCCGGGCTGCTGGAACGCGCGGCCAATTGGCTGCCGAAGCTGGCGCCCATCCACAACGATCTAGGCGTCTCGCTGCATCGGCTGGGCCGAACCGAGGCGGCGCTGGCTGCGCTCGACCGGGCGATCGCGCTCAATCCGGCCTTCGCCACCGCCCAGGCCAATCGTGGCGACGTGCTGCACGCCGCTGGCCGGTCCGATGAGGCCCTTGACGCCTATCTGACCGCGCTGAACCTGGCTGCCCAGGCGCCGGCCAGCGAGCGGGCGTCGATCCTACACGCCGCGACCAAGGCCGCCGCCAAGGCCGGGCGCCTCGCGGCGGTCGCCGCGGTGGCCGAGGCGGAATTGGCGCGGGAGGACGACCCTGACCTTGCCGAGCAGACGGCCTCGATTCTGGATGGCGTCGGCCGCCGGCACGAAGCGCTGGCCATCCGCAATCGCCAGGCCCGCGCCGCCGGACTGCGCTTTGCGGGTCCTGCTGACGGCGCCGGGGCCCGCGTCCTGGTCCTCGGCGGCGTGGGCGCGGGCCACGTGCCGGTGCGGTATCTGCTGGATACGTCCCGGCTGGAGACCTGGTCCCTCGGGATGCTGTCTCCCGATCAGGCCGACGCGCCGCTGGGTTCGGTGGATCTCGAAACGCTCCACGGCGTCGACCTGGTGTTCAACACCCTGGGGGACATCGACCGAGACGGCGGCCAGCATCAGTCGGCCCGCGCCCTTTGCGCGCGCCTTGGCAAGCCGGTGCTCAATCCGCCGGACAGCATCGCGAACACCGGTCGCGACAACGCGCCTGCGCTGTTCGGGGACGTCGAAGGCCTGATCGTCCCCGATGTTCGCAGAACGACGCCAGAAGCCCTGGCCGCCGTCGGCGTGGATGCGCCGATGCTGGTTCGCCCCGCGGGCGACCATGGGGGCGACAACCTTACGCTGCTTCGAAGCGCCTCCGACCGCGACGCTTATTTGGCGGCGGGTCCCGTAAACGACCTAGTCGAGACCCGCTTCCATGACTTCCGCTCGGCGGACGGCCATTGGCGCAAGTACCGGTTCATCTTCGTGGACCGACAGGCCTTCCCCTATCACTTGGCCATCGGCGACGATTGGCTGGTCCACTACTGGCGCGCCGAGATGGGTCGCCACGACTGGAAGAAGGCCGAGGAGGAGCGGTTCCTGGCCGACTGGCGCGGCGTGTTTGGCGCGCGGGGCGTGGCGGCGGTGGATGGCGTCGCCCGCCGGCTGGACCTGGACTATGGCGGCATGGACTGCGCGCTTCTTGACGACGGCCGGGTGCTGTTCTTCGAGGCCAACGCCTGCATTCTCGTCCATCTGGACGAGCCGCCGCGGGCCTTCCCCTACAAGCACCGCTTCGTGCCGCCCATCCGCGAAGCCTTCACGCGCTTGGTGCTGGAGCGCGCCGGCAGGCCGGTTGCATGAACGGCGGCTAAACGACCTGCTCAAGCCCCACTCAGCCGCAAAGGTTCATCCTCCCCTCCAACAGCCGCGATCCGCGCGGCGTCGGGATTGCCAGGATGGGCCAGATGCGTGTCGATTGGATGCTGTTGAACGGCCTGGGAACCGAGCCCGCCAGGGTAGGCGATCTGGTCTCCGCCGACGCCGGCGGCCTGCCGACCTACCGCGTTGTGGCGCTGGATGGCGGCCTTGCCCACCTGCGCGATGAAGAGCACAGCCGCGAAGAGATTTCGCCTTTGAGCCGTTTTCGCTGGAAAGCCTGCCCATCGGCGTCCTAATGGCGTTTGAAACGCCGGCGTCGGCGCTGCCTTCGCCCCCGGCGCCACCTGACAAACCCCAACGCCAAGGACATTCCGTGAAGAGACAAACCCTCGGGCTTCTATGCGCCGCCGCCGCCGCTCTTGCAGCGCCCGTCTCGGTCCAGGCCGCTCCAACCCACGCCACAAGCCACGCCAGTAGTTCGGACACCGACGTCCGCTGCCTGATCTTCGCCATGAACATGGCGGCGTCGCAGGACCAGGGGGCCAAGACGGTGGGCTTCCTGGGCGTCGCCTACTACATGGGCCGGCTCGACACAGCCGCCGGCCATGGCGATCTCGAGGCGCGCATGGAAGCCCAGATCACCCAGATGAAGGGCATGAACGTCCAGCCCATCGCCCAGGGCTGCGGTGAGACCCTGTCTGGCCGCATGAAGGCGGTCAGCACCATCGGCCAGCAGCTGCAGCAGAAGTTCGCTCCGGCGGCCTCGGCGCCGGCGCCGGCGGCGCAGCAGCCGCTGGTGCTCAAGCCGATCCCCTCGCCGGGGTCGCACTAAGCCCTCGACGCATCCATCGGTTTTGATGCGCGTTCCGCAGCGGTCAGCCTTCTGGGCGGGTCGTGGGGGCGGCTCTTCTTGAGGGGATCCTCGAAGGAGCACGGAACATGAAAAAGACCCTCACGGCCCTCGGCCTCACCGTCGGCCTGCTCGGCATGAGCGCTTGCGCGAGCGGGCCCTACGGTTACGCCGGCGGCTATGGCCCGGAGCCCGTCGCCTATGACGGCTATTACGACGACTTCTATGGGCCGTTCTACGATGGCTATTGGGCCGGCGACGGCGGCTACTACTACACCGACGCGCCGGGACACGCCTATCACCGGGACACCGCCGGCCACTTCCGGCGCGATCAGGCGGCGGGCTTCCACGCCGTGCACGGTACAGGCGCCGGCCGCCACCACGGCTAGGACGGCTCAGCAAGGCCCCCGTATAGCGCCGCCATGATCGATCCCGCGTGGGCGGTGATGGCGGCGCGATCGGCGTCCGTAAGCTCGGCCGGCGCGATGTATTGCGTGGGCGAAAAGCCGCGCGCCTCGTCGCCCTGGAAGGTGTTGACCTTCACGTCGAACACATCCGCCTTGAGTCCGCCCGCGCCGGTAAAGGCCTCCACCGCCGCGACGGCCGCTGCGCGGTCGGCGATCAGGTTCTCGTACTTCAGGAACAGCACCCGTGCGTCGGAGCGCAGGTCGGCGACCTCGCGCATATTGGTCGACCACTTGGCGCAGAAGGCGGCGACCTCTTCGTCGGTGGTGACGAACCGCCGCGCCTTGGCCGATTTCAGCGCTTCATTGAGGTCACGGTACACATAGATGATGCGCGCCTTCGGCATCAGCGTCAGGAAGGCCTTCAGCATGTCGCGGGCGTAGTCCGGTCCCTTGAAGCCCCAGATCGGCCGGCCGATACTCGCCCCGAAGTCGGCCAGCGCGGAGGGGATCTGGTAGTAGGTCTCGATCCAGGCCTTGAGCATCACCGCGGTCGGCGGCATCAGGCCGGGGCGCCAGTCGTCTTGCGAGCCGGCCAACGCCCGCTCGAACTCGGCGTCCGCCGCGGCGCCGTCGCGGCCGAATTGCTGGATCAGGCCGATCAGATAGCCGGTCAGGGTGCGGATGTGCAGGCCCACCTCCTCACCGTAGAGGAAGCTGTTGGCGCCGGTGCATAGCAACCGCTGCACCAGGGTCGTGCCGCAGCGGGCGGTGGGCGCGGTGATGATCACCGGCGACAGAGAGAGGTAGCGGTTGGGAATGTCGAGCTGCATCGGGCCTTCCGGGCGAATCGCGGAACACGCCAAGACAGACGGACCAACGCCCGCGCGGTCAAGCGATGCGGCGGGCTGACGAGGGCCCCGGCTCTCTGCAAAGCCGGGGCCTTCCAGGTTCCGGACCGTTGGGGTGGGGGGCAATCTGGCCCGGAACGCCGATGCATGCTGCGCGCGCTGCTTTGCAAGCGGATGTCCGGTTTGCCGCATCTGGTCACGTTCGCGTTGCAATCGCTACGAACTGACATCTTGCAAACGTCGTTCATTAGACTAGTCTTCGAACTAGTCAGATAGGATCAATTCGATGAAATCATGGCCGGTTCAGGACGCCAAGGCCCGCTTCAGCGAACTGCTGGAGACGTGCCTGAAACACGGCCCCCAAGTCGTCACCAAGCGGGGTGCTGAGGCTGCTGTCCTCGTGCCAGTCGGCGACTGGCGCCGGCTGCAGCAGGCGGCGCGGCCGACCTTGAAATCCTTGCTGTTATCGCCACACGGGCGCGGCGACATTCCCGTTCCAGAGCGCGGGCGGCTCCGGCGGCGGCCGCCGCGCGCTCTGGATTAGCCACATGTATCTGCTCGATACTAACGTCCTGTCCGAACTACGCCGAGTTCGGCCTCACGGGGCGGTTCTCGCGTGGCTGAATAGTGTGGACGACAAGGACCTACACCTGTCCGCCGTGACGGTCGGTGAGTTGCAAGCTGGCGTCGAGATCACGCGTGAGCAGGATCCAGCCAAGGCCGCCGAGATCGAAGCTTGGCTCGATTTGGTCGCTGACAGTTACAACATTCTGCCCATGGACACGGGAGCCTTTCGAATCTGGGCGCGCTTGATGCACACCCGCTCTAACGACTTGATCGATGACGTAATGATCGCGGCGACCGCCAAGGCGCATGGCCTGACGGTCGTCACACGCAACGTCCGCGACTTTGCGGGCCTGGGCGTCGATGTCCTAAATCCGTTCGAGCCACCCGCCTAAAACACCAGCACCTTGGCTTCCTTCACGTGGGGCAGGGCTTCGACCTTGGCCAGCAGGACGGGCGTCAGGGCCTGGTCCACGCCGACCAGGGCGATGGCGTCGTCGCCGGCGTCGCGGCGGCCGAGGTTGAAGGTGGCGATGTTGACGTCCGCCGCCGACAGCAGTTGGCCCAGGGCGCCGATGAAGCCGGGCTTGTCCAGGTTGTTGACGTAGAGCATGGCCGGCAGAAAGGGCGAATCCAGCTCCATGCCCTTGACCTCCACCACGCGCGGCTTGCCGCCGACCACCGCGCCGGCGAAGGCTCGCTTGCCCAGCTCGGTGGTCACGGTGATGCGCATCAGGCTGTCGTAGACCGGCGAGTTATCCTGCCGGGACTCCGAGACGGTGATGCCGCGCTCCTTGGCCACCGCCGGGGCGGAGACCATGTTGATCTCGGCCAGCATCGGCCGCATGACCCCGGCCAGCGCCGTTGCGGTCATCGGCTTGACGTTCAGGTGCGAGACTTCACCCTCATATGCGATGTCGACGCCCTTGATGCCCACATCCACCATCTGGCCGGCGAAGGCGCCGAGCTTTTCCGCCAAGGCGATGAAGGGCTTCAGCCGCGGCGCTTCCTCGGCGTTCACCGAGGGGCTGTTGAGCGCGTTGGCGACCGCGCCGGTCAGCAGATAGTCGCTGATCTGCTCGGCCACCTGCAGGGCGACATTCTCCTGCGCTTCGTTGGTGGAGGCGCCCAGGTGGGGGGTGGCCACCACCTTGTCGGACCCGAACAGGGGGTTTTCCTTGGCCGGCTCGGTGACAAACACGTCGAAGGCGGCGCCCCCGATATGGCCCTCGTCGATCAGCTTGCGCAGGGCGACTTCATCGACCAGTCCGCCACGGGCGCAGTTGATGATGCGCACGCCCTTCTTGGTCTTGGCCAGGTTCTCGGCCGACAGGATGTTGCGGGTCTTGTCGGTGAGCGGTGTGTGCAATGTGATGAAGTCGGCGCGGGCCAGCAAGTCTTCCAGCTCCACCTTCTCGACGCCGATCTCGGTGGCGCGCTCGGGCGACAGGAAGGGGTCGTAGGCGATGACCTTCATCTTCAGGCCCAGGGCGCGGTCGGCGACGATGGAGCCGATGTTGCCGGCGCCGATCAGGCCCAGGGTCTTGGCGTAGAGCTCGACGCCCATGAAGCGGTTCTTCTCCCACTTGCCGGCCTGGGTGGAGGTGTCGGCGGCGGGCAGATCGCGGGCGATGGCGAACATCATCGCGATGGCGTGTTCGGCGGTGGTGATGGAGTTGCCGAACGGGGTGTTCATGACGATCACGCCCTTGGCGGTGGCGGCGGGGATGTCGACGTTGTCGACGCCGATGCCGGCTCGGGCGATCACCTTCAGCCTCGTGGCGGCGGCGATGACGTCCTTGTCGATCTTGGCGCCGGAGCGGATGGCGAAGGCGTCGTAGTCGCCGGCGACGGCGATCAGTTCATCCTTGGTCAGACCGACCTTGATGTCGAAGTCCAGGCCGCGCTGCTTGAAGATGTCGACGGCGGCGGGGGAGAGTTTGTCAGCGATGAGTACGCGGGGAGCCATGGGAAAGGGTCTTTCGAATGGGGGAATAGGAGAATTTTCGGGGCTGAGGCCGAGCGCGTGAGTCCTTCGAGACGGCCCAAGAGGGCCTCCTCAGAGGGCCTCCTCAGGATGACGAGTTTGGGTGAACTTCACCCCACTTCGTCATGGTGAGGAGCGCCCGCTTGGGCGCGTCTCGAACCACGCAATCAGGCGGCTTGCAGCAGCTCGTCGGCGACGGTGGCGAAGGCCCAGTCCAGCCAGGGGGTCAGGGCTTCCAGGTCCGAATGCTCCACCGCGCCGCCGCACCAGATGCGGATGCCCGGAGGCGCGTCGCGGTAGCCGCCGGCGTCGAGCGCGACGCCTTCCTTCTCCAGCAGGTCCGACAGCTTCTTGGCGAATTCGGCCTGCTTGTCCGCCGGCAGGGCGGTGACCCGGGGGTCGACCACTTTCATGCAGACGCTGGTGTTGGAGCGCGTCGCCGCAACCTCGGCCAGGGGCGCGACCCAGGGGGTCTTGGCGGCCCAGTCGTAGAGAACCGCAGCGTTGCGGTCGGCCCGGCGGTGCAACTCATTGAGCCCGCCGATCGAGGAGGCCCACTTCAGCGCGTCGAGATAGTCCTCGGCGGCCAGCATGGACGGGGTGTTGATGGTCGCGCCTTCGAAGATATCCTTGGCGACCTTGCCCTTGCTCTTCATGCGGAAGATCTTCGGCATCGGCCACGGCGGATCGTAGCTTTCCAGCCGGGCGACCGCGCGGGGCGACAGGATCAGCATGCCATGCGCGGCCTCTCCGCCCAGCACCTTCTGCCAGGAGAAGGTGACCACATCGAGCTTGGCCCAATCCAGCGGCTGCGCGAACGCGGCGCTGGTGGCGTCGCAGATGGTGATCCCGGTGCGATCCTTGGCGATGAAGTCCGCGTTGGGCACCTTCACGCCCGAGGTGGTGCCGTTCCAGGCGAATACCAGATCGGCGTCGGGGTGAACCTTGGTCAGGTCGGGCAGCGCGCCGTAGCCGGCGGACAGGACCTCGACATTGGGCAGCTTCAGCTGGTCGACCACGTCGCCGACCCAATCCTTGGAAAAGCTCTCCCAGGCCAGCACCTGGACCGGCAGCGGGCCGAGCAGCGACCACATGGCCATCTCGACGGCGCCGGTGTCCGAGGCCGGCACGATGCCGATCAGGAAATCGTCGGGAACCCGCAGCACCTCGCGGGTGCGGTCGATCGCCTCCTTTAGCCGTCCCTTGCCGAGCTTGGAGCGGTGCGAGCGACCGAGCACGGCGCCTTGCAGGTCGGAGAGCTTCCAACCCGGGTGCTTGACCGTCGGTCCTGAGGAAAATTCGGGGCGAGCCGGACGCATCGCCGGCTTGGCGAGGGTATTCATGATGTCTCCCATCCTTGCAGATGAGCAGCGCCCCGTTGGGGGGGCGTGGCCCGTCGCGGGGGATACACGCTCCTGGCCGGAACGCCAGTGAATTTTCATCGTTAAGCTGTCAGCGGCATTGAAAAGCGCCGCCCTGACGATCGTTTCACCCTTCGTTCATTCCGGTTTCATGTGCGTTGGCCTCAAATGGGGCGTGCGCCACCGGTGTGGCGACGCATTGAACTTTAAGGAAGCACCATGAAGACCCTTCTTGTGACCCTGGCGGCCGTGGGCGCGCTGGCGGTGGCGACGTCGGCCTCCGCTCATCCGCACTACTGGCACCACCACTGGCACCACTGGCATCACCATCATTGGCACTAATCGCCACTTGGTGGACGGATGGCCCCTTCCCGGAGACGGGAAGGGGTTTTCCGAATCGGTCGGAGCCGCAAGCGGCTCTCGACCATGGTGACTGCCCGCCCGCCCAGGGCGACGCGATCGCCTTTCAGTTCAACCGTTATATCGCCGCCCCGCCCGGGGTAGGCTTGATGGCAATTGAGGCGCGGCTGGCCCAGCTTTTCGCAAAACAGCGCGGCGATGATGCAGTGGGCCGAACCCGTGGCCGGATCCTCGGGAATGCCGGAACCCGGCGCGAAGAACCGGCTGACGACATCGTAGCCCGATCCGGCGTCGGCTGTGGCGGACACCAGCGCGTTGCCGCGCTCGCAGCCCTCCCCGACGCAGATCGCCTCGACCTTGGCCAAATTCGGCCTCAGCTCGCGCACGGTGGTCTCGTCGGGTAGCACGGCCAGCAGGTAGGCGGCGCGCCAGACCTCCAGCGGCTCGGCGCCGAGCGCGTCGGCGAACCCGGCGGGAGTCTCGATCCGAACCGGGCGCGGCGCGGGAAAGTCCATCTCATAGCCGTCACCCAGCCGCTTGACCGACAATGCGCCCGACTTTCGGGTATCGAACCGCAGCGTGTCGGCCGCAACGCCCAGTTCACTCAGCAACACATGCGCCGAGGCCAGGGTCGCATGACCGCATAGGGGAACCTCCACGGTCGGCGTCATCCAGCGCAGGCCGAACCGGCCGGGCTCTGAGGTCTTGAGCAGAAAGGCGGTCTCGGCCTGGTTGTTCTCAGCCGCCAGAGCATGCATCCAGGCGTCCTCGGGCCAGACATCAAAGGGCTCGACCACGCAGGCCGGATTGCCCTTGAACGGGCCAGAGGCGAAGGCGTCGACAGTCCACTGGCGCATCATGCGGTCTCCTGGGCGGGGTTGGGTTGAAAGGCGGCGAGGCGCGCCAGCAGGCCATCGCGCACGCCCGGCCATTCCTCGCGGACGATCGAGAAATAGACCGTGTCGCGCAGGCTGCCGTCGGGCCGGATCATGTGGGCCCGAAAGACACCCTCGCGCTGGGCGCCGAGCTTGGCGATGGCGGCTTGGGAGCGGGTGTTGGCGATGTCGGTTTTCAGCTCGATCCGGTTCAGGCCCAAGGCCTCGAAGCCGTATTGCAGCAGGGCCAGCTTGCATGCCGGATTGACCGGGCCGGCCCAGACCGTGGGGCTGTACCAGGTGTGGCCGATCTCGACGCGCTTGTGGGCCGCCTCGATGTTCAGGTAGCGGGTCGAGCCCACCAGGGCGCCGTCGGCCAAGGTACGCACCGCCCATGCCTTCTCGGCGGGCGTCTCGCAGATTTTGAGCGTCCAATCGAACCAGGGATCGAAGCCTGCGCCCAGGGCCGGGGTCGGCATGTGCGTCCAGATCGCCGGCGCCTGGGCGGCGATGCGCAGGCCCTCGCGATGCTCCTCCTCCAGCGGCTCCAGCCGTACGCCCGCCGTTTCCAGAACAGCGGCTCTGATGTCGGTCGGCATGGCGCGGCCCTCCAATGTCCGGCCGTCAGCCGTGACAATCCGGCTCAATAATCCGATTGATCATGCGGTCAATATCTATATTGTCACGATGACAATATGAGGGCGAGCATGGGCGACTGGCGGCCGCGGATCGAATTCGGCGACGGCTTCATCCATCAGCGCATCGTCCAGGCGCTGGAGGCTGATATCGCATCTGGCCAGCTAACGCCGGACACCCGACTGCCCACGCATCGCCGCTTGGCGGAGCAGCTTGGCGTCGGCGTCGGCGCGGTGACCCGGGCCTATGCCGAGGCGGAAGTGCGCGGCCTGGTCACGGCGCATGTGGGACGCGGCAGCTTCGTCGCGCGCCCGCCCGAACGGCTGTCGCCGGTGGGCGAGGGGCCGATCAATCTCGGCCTCAACCTGCCGCCGTCCGCCGCCGCCGAGAGCCGGCTTTCGGACAGCCTGGCTCGCCTGCGCCGGCGCGGCGACCTGATGGATCATCTGGATTACGGCCCGGCTGCGGGGTTCGAGAGCCATCGCCGGGCTGGCGCGGCCTGGCTCGGCGCCACCGCAGGCTGGACCGACCTCGACTGGCGCCGGATCGTCTGCTGCGGCGGCGCTCAGCAGGCCATCGCCGCGTCCCTGGCTGCTTGCATCCGGCCCGGCGAGCCACTGATCGTCGAGGAGGCCACCTTCACCGGCGTCAAGGCGCTGGCGGCGCACATGAATTACCAACTGGTCGGCGCGAACCTTGACGAAGAGGGGCTGACGCCCGAGGGGCTGGATGAGGCCGCCGCGCGCACCGGCGCCCGCGCCGCCTATATCCAGCCGCTGCAGAACCCCACCGGTCGGATCATGAGTCGGGATCGCCGCAAGGCGATCCTCGAGGTCGCTGGTCGGCGCGGGATCATAATCGTCGAGGACGATCTCTATTCCGCCTATGCCCGCGATGTCGGCGCCGCTCCCCTGGCCATGCTCGCGCCGGACCAGGTCTTCTACGTCAACGGCCTGTCCAAAAGCCTGACGCCGGGTCTGCGCGTTGGGTATTGCCTTCCGCCTCTCGGCGGCGAGTGGGCCGCAAGGGCGCTGGACGCGCTGCGGGCCATCGCCTTTGGGCCGCCGGGGATCGGCGGTCTGGTCGCCGCGCAATGGATCGAGGATGGAACCGCCGCCGATGTCCTCGCCGCGCACCGGGCGGAGTTGACCGAGCGCGCGAAGATCGCCCTTGCGGCGCTGGGCCCGGCGGTCGAACGGCCGGCCAATGCCGCCGCGACCCACCTCTGGCTGCCCATGAGCGAGCTTGAGGCGGAGCGCACGGCCGCCCGCGCCCAGCGTGAGGGCGTATTGGTGACCCCGCCGCAGGCCCCGCAGACGGCCGGCTCGCGCGAGCACGGCTTGCGCGTCTGCCTCGGTGGTCCGCCCAATCGCGCCGCGCTGGAGGAGGGCTTGCGGCGTCTGGATCGCGCCCTCAGCGGCGCGTCCGATCGGACCTTCGGGGTGGTGTGATGACGGCGATCTAGCTCGCCGCCGCGCTTACGGCGACGACAGCCTCGTCCGGACGATCGGCCAATGCGGCGATGGCGCTGATCAGTTGCGCCGGCGAGAACGGTTTGGCCACAACCCCGTCCATGCCGGCTTTCGCATAGGCCTTGTGCTGGTGGTTCATGACGTCGGCGGTGAGAGCGACGATGGGGATGGCGGCGACGGCCGAGGGCAGGGCGCGGATGCGGCGCGTGGCTTCGAGCCCGTCCATCTCCGGCATGTTCACATCCATCAGGACGAGATCGAAGGCCGTCTGAACGACCGCCTCGATCGCCGCCTGGCCGCTGTCGACGGCTTCCGCCTCCGCCCCCAGGGCTTCGAGCGATTTGACCGCGACGATGCGGTTGATCCGGTTGTCGTCGACCACCAGCACCCGCAAGCCCTCAAGCGGGGTGGCCGAAAGGTCTTCGATTTCGGCCGTCTCAGGTGTAGCCGCTGTTGGCGCCGAGACCTCAAGCCAGAAGGTCGAGCCAACGCAGGGCTCGCTGTTGTAGTCCAGCTCTCCACCCATCATTCGCGCGAGCTTGCGGGAGATGGCCAGGCCCAGGCCGGTGCCGCCAAATCGGCGGGTGGTTGTGGCGTCGGCCTGCTGGAACTGGCCGAACATGGTCGCGCGCGCTGACTCGGGCACGCCGATGCCTGTGTCCCGCACCTCGCAGCGAAGCACCCGCTCGGCGCCTTCGCCTCGCGTGGACACCCGGACTTCCACGCCGCCGGTCTCGGTGAATTTCACCGCATTGCCGATGACGTTGAACAGGCATTGGCGCAGGCGCACCGAGTCGATCTCGGCGTGGCCGATGTCCGGTTCGGTGATCAGGCGCAGATAGAGGCCCTTGTCCGTCGCCTGGGGCCGCAGAAGGTTGGTCACGCCCTCGGCGATGGCCCGCGGCGCATCAATGGTCGGCGCCAACTCCAACTTGCCCGCCTCGATCTTGCTAAAGTCCAGCACGTCGTTGATCAACTGGGCCAGCATCTCGCTGCAGCCCACCGCCTCCGCCAGCAAGCTTCGGCCCTCTTCCGTCAGGTTCTCGCGGCGCAGCAGATTGAGCACCCCGACGATGCCGTTCATGGGCGTACGGATTTCGTGGCTGACCGAGGCCAGGAAGGTCGACTTGGCCGCCGTGGCCGCCTCGGCGATCCGCCGCGCCTCCTCCAGCGCCAGCTCCTGGCGCTTCTGCTCGTCGATATCCAGCATCAGGCCGACGCCACGAACAGGCTCGCCGGCCTCGTTGTGCACCACCTCCAGCGACAGGCGCACCCAGCGCTCGCCATCGGGATGGGCGAGGCGAACGTCGACCGGTGCGGTGGCGCCATCGGCCATGGCGCGGCGGCGCAGACCCTGAACGATCGGATGGTCTTCGAGGTTGTAGAAGTCGAGGGTCTGTTCGATCGATTCGGGCGGCGCGCGGCCCGTTAGCTGGTGGATTTCAGGCGAACCCCAGAAGGTGTTCTTGCGATAGTCGAACTCGCACACCCCCGCCTTGGCGCTGGTGAGCGCTAGCTTGAGGCGCGAGGCGACGGCGCTGGCCTCGTCGCGGGCATTGGCCAGTGGGGTGATATTCTGGCTGATGCCGAGCAGTTCGTAGAGGCCGTCGGGCCGCATGCGGCCTGAACGATAATGGACGTTGAGGTGCTGCCACGAGCCCGACGCATGCCAGTAGCGCATCTCCGCTTCCGCAACTCCGCCGTTGCAGATGATCCTTTCGCGGATCTCGAGGTCCGTCTCCGCGTCGCGCGGGTGCTGGATCCGGCGCAGCACGTCGGCCGGCACCCGCGAGTCGGAGCCCGGATAGCCGAGGTTGAGCGCGTGCGAGAAGACGAAGGAGTCGTCGCCGGGATCGTAGTTCCAGACGCCGACCTCGGCATCGAACATCAGCTGGTCGCGAATCCAGTTGGTCGCATTCATATCGGCCAACACCCGTCGCTCGGCGCTGATGTCGGCGAAGGTGGCCAGGGCCTCGTCGTCGGTCGATGCGATTGTCAGCCGCAGCCAGGTCTCGGCGGCCTCAGATCGCAGATGGACCACCGCGCCGGCGTCATCCTCCTCGATCTCGCCCCCGGCGTCCGTGACCGCCTGGGTCAGAGAGACGCCGGCAAGCTTTTCGCGGTTGACGCGCAACAGGCTTGCAAGGGCGGCGTTGGCCCAGCGGATCGCAAACCTGGCGTCGACCACGGCGAGCGCGATCGGCAGAGCGTCGAGCGCCGCGCGCGCGCCGTTGGTCCGCAAAGTGCCTGCCGCTGCAGCCATTCCCCTGGATTTCTCCGTCCCCAACGGCCCAGCATGCGCCCAGCGTCTTTAAGGGACCCTTACGGGTTGATGGATGGCCCCTCGACAACGACGTCTGGCCAGCGTGTCAGAATGCCGCGCGAAACTGACGCCCAGCCTTTCGCCAGCGGGCGATGGGGGTTGGGGCGCAGCCTCATGGCGAACAGGTCGTCCAGGCCGAACGGCGCGGCGATGTCCAGCCGTCCATCGCGCTCCAGCCGCACGCCGACGGCGCAGGACGACGATACAAACCGCGATATCGCCTCATCGGAACAGGAAAGCGGCGCGTAGGGTTCGCCGAAGTGGGCCTCGAACCACAGGTGCACGCGGGCCTGGTTGCGCACCTCGACCAGGGGCGACAGGTCCGGCGGATAGGCCGCCGCGGCGCGCTTGATCACCACGTCCTCGGCGTCATAGGACAGGTCCGAGCCGTCGAAGTAGAACAGGTCGTAGTCCCTGATCCCGTAGTCCGGCTGGCGGCCGGTGAGGGTATTCCAGACCGTCTGGTAGATGGCCCCAGAGACGATCCGCCAGTCCGGCAGGTCGAGGTCGCGGGCGATCTTGAGCACGCGCATCAGGCGAGGGCTTGCGCGGACGATGGCGTCGAGGCGGACGGGAAGGGGTAGGTTCGGCGAGTCAGTCATCGAACAAAACACGAACACAATCGGGCCCGTCGATCAAGTCCTGTCGAGCAGCATCCAGCCATGGCCCAGCGGCCCCGCGCCGGCGCCCAGGCCTGGCGCGTTGCGTATGGCCTCGGCGACATAGGCCCAGGCGCGGGCGACCGCATCTTCCAGGGGCAGGCCCTGCGCGAGGCCAGCGGCGCAGGCGGAGGCCAGGGTGCAGCCGGTGCCGTGGGTGTTGCGGGTGTCGATGCGGGGGCCGGAGAATGTGGTCTCCCCGGCGGGGGTCATCAGCACGTCCGTCAGGGTCTCGCCGGCGATGTGGCCGCCCTTCATCAGCACCGCCTGGGCGCCCAGCGTCAGCAGGGCCTCGCCGGCCCTGCGAAGGTCGTCGGTGGTCACAACGTCGAACCCGGTCAGGGCGGCGGCTTCCGGCGCGTTGGGCGTGAGCAGGGCGGCGCGGCCGATCAGCAGGCTCTTCAGAGCCGAAACCGCGTCGGCCTCGATCAGCCGCGCGCCGCTGGTGGCGACCATCACCGGGTCGATGACCGCCGGCGCGCCCGCTTCGTCGATCAGGACGGCCGCGGCCTCGATGATGTCGACCGCGGCCAGCATGCCGGTCTTGACGGCGTCGGTCCCGATGTCGGCCAGCACCACCCGGCCCTGGGCCAGCACCATCTCGGCGGGGATGGCATGGACGCCAAAGACGCCCAGGGTGTTCTGCGCGGTGATCGCGGTGATCGCGGTGGTCGCATAGCCGCCCAGGGCCATCACCGTCTTGAGATCGGCCTGCACGCCCGCGCCGCCGCCGGAATCCGAGCCGGCGATGATCAGGACGCGGCCGTTCATGGCTGAGCCGCCTCGGCCTCGATCGCCGCCTGCACCGCCAGCGCCTGGCGGGTCTCGCGCACATCGTGCACCCGCACCATCGCCGCGCCGGCCCGGGCCGCGGCCAGGGCGAAGGCGATCGATCCGCCAAGCCGGTGATCCGGATCGGCGGCGCTGGGATCGATGCGGACGAGGCTGCTCTTGCGGCTTGCGCCATAAAGGATCGGAAAGCCAAGCGCCGCCAGTTCGTCCAGCCTCCGCAACAGGGCGAGGTTGTGCGCCAAGGTCTTACCGAAGCCGATGCCGGGATCGAGCCAGATTCGCGCCCTAGCCACGCCGGCCGCCATGGCCGCCTCGGCCCGGCTCAGCAGATATTCGCCCACCTCCCGGACCACGTCGTCATAGCGCGGATCGTCCTGCATGGTGCAGGACTCCCCCTTCTTGTGCATCAGCACCACCTCGCAGCCGAGGGCGGCGGCGACGGCTGGGCTGTCGGGCGACCAGGTCAAGGCGGAGACATCATTCCACAGGGTTGCGCCGGCCTCGACCGCGGCGCGGGCGACGTCAGGCTTCATGGTGTCGATGGAGACTGGGATGTCGGACTCGGCCCGTAGCGCCACAATCAGCGGGATCGTGCGAGCCATCTCCTCGGCCTCGGAGACCGGCGCCGCGCCGGGCCGGGTCGACTCGCCGCCGATATCGAGGATGTCCGCGCCCTCGGCGATCAGCCGGCGGGCATGCGCCAGGGCGACGGCGTGATCGAGATACCGCCCACCATCGGAAAAGCTGTCCGGCGTGACATTGACGATGCCCATGATGCGGCAGGGGGTCATGGGGGCGGGGCCGTCCTCATAAGCCCTCCCCTCGATGGGGAAGGGTGGGGTGGGGGTGTAGCCGCAAGGTTGAGCCGCATTGCGCAGATCGGCTCAGGCGCCCATCAGCGTTTCAGCCGTTACCGTCGGCGCGAACACCCCAACCCTATCCTTCCCCCATCGAGGGGGAAGGGTTTTGTCAGGCCGGTTCCGGATCAGGACTGGGCGACAGCGGCACGGACACGCGCGGGCCGGTGAGTTGCTTGGGCTCAGCGTCGTCGCGGTTCGGCTTGACGCCCTTGATCACGCCGATGATTTCGTCGCCGGACAAGGTCTCGTATTCGATCAGCGCCTTGGCCACCGTATGCAGGTCTTCCAGCTTGGTGGTGAGGATGTTCTTGGCTTCCTCATAACCGGCCTGCGACAGCCGCTTGACCTCAGAATCGATGACCTTGGCCGTCTCTTCGGAGACATTCTGGGTGCGGGACACCGAGTGGCCGAGGAAGACCTCGTCCTGGTTCTCGCCATAGGACACCATGCCCAACTGCTCGGAATAACCCCACTTGGTGACCATCGCCCGCGCCAGGCGGGTGGCCTGTTCGATATCCGACGAGGCGCCCGAGGTGATCTTGTTCTTGCCGAAGATCAGCTCCTCGGCGACCCGGCCGGCCATCAGAATGGCCAGCCGCGAGGTCATCTGCTCATAGCTCATGGACAACTGGTCGCGCTCCGGCAACTGCATGACCATGCCCAAGGCGCGGCCGCGCGGAATGATGGTGGCCTTGTGCACCGGATCGGTGGCGGCGACGTTCAGCGCCACCAGGGCGTGGCCGCCCTCGTGGTAGGCGGTCATGCGCTTCTCGTCGTCGGTCATGACCATGGACTTGCGCTCGGCGCCCATCATCACCTTGTCCTTGGCCATCTCGAAGTCGGACTGGGTGACCATGCGGCGGTTCTTGCGCGCCGCCATCAGCGCCGCCTCGTTGACCAGGTTGGACAGGTCCGCGCCGGAGAAGCCGGGGGTGCCGCGGGCGATCACCCGCACGTCGACGTCGGAGGACAGGGGCACATTGCGCATGTGCACCCGCAGGATCTTCTCGCGGCCGGTGACGTCCGGGTTCGGCACCACCACCTGCCGGTCGAACCGGCCGGGTCGCAGCAGCGCCGGATCCAGCACATCTGGCCGGTTGGTGGAGGCGACGACGATGATGCTCTCGTTGGGATCAAAGCCGTCCATCTCGACCAGCAGCTGGTTCAGCGTCTGCTCGCGCTCGTCGTTGCCGCCGCCCAGGCCCGCGCCACGGTGGCGGCCGACGGCGTCGATTTCGTCGATGAAGATGATGCAGGGGGCGTTCTTCTTGGCCTGCTCGAACATGTCGCGCACGCGGCTGGCGCCGACGCCGACGAACATTTCCACGAAGTCGGACCCGGAGATGTAGAAGAAGGGCACGCCGGCCTCGCCGGCCACCGCGCGGCCGAGCAGGGTCTTGCCGGTGCCGGGAGGGCCGACCATCAGCGCCCCCTTGGGGATCTTGCCGCCCAGGCGCTGGAACTTGGCGGGGTCCTTCAGGAAGTCGACGATTTCCGCCAACTCTTCCTTCGCCTCGTCCACGCCGGCGACGTCATCGAAGGTCACGCGGTTCTTGTTTTCGGTCAGCAGCCGGGCCTTGGACTTGCCGAAGCCCATGGCGCCGCGCGCGCCGCCCTGCATCTGGCGCATGAAGAAAAACCAGACAGCGGCGATCAGGATCACCGGCAGCAGGTTGATGAACAGCGCCAGCATCGGGTTGCCGCCGGAGGGCTTGATCGAGAAGTCGACGTTCTGCTGCTCGAGATGTTTGATCAGGTCTTCTTGCGGGTAGGGCGTGGTGACAGTGTATTTGGTCTTGCCGTCCGGATCCTGCACGTCGATGGCGTCGCCGTGCAGCGTCGCCTTCCGCACCGAGCCGTTGTCGATCAGGTGCACGAGCTGCGCGTAGCTCACATCGGCGCCGCCCGCGGCGGCTCCCAAGCGAGTGGTCTGGTTCATCACCTCGTACAGGCCGAGCACGACCACGATGATCACGCCCCAGATGGCCAGATTCCGCAAATTCATTCGCTCGCCCTTTTAGAGCCCGTCAGTTTCGGCGTCCGACCACAAAATCGGCCTTAAGCCATTCTTCCCAACATAGGACGCCGGCGACGGTTTCGCCACGCACCCTGGGCCGTTCCGCGAGATTAGGTCGCAGGTTCTTTCGAAATCACCCCACAAGCGGCAAAGAACCGTTCCGCCACGAGCAGCCTGACCTCAATTGCCCGATCTTCTGCAAGGATCGGGCAAACCGGCGCGCCGTTCCGATCAATCCTGACCGGCAATCCTGGCCGAACCGAGGCGGGCAGCGATTTGAGCGCGGCGCGCTGGGCGGGCGCCAGCGCCGCGGCGTGGCCTGCAAGGCGGAGGACGGTGACCGGTTCGGCCCCAGCCCGGACCTCAAACCGCCCGTCCCAGACTCCCGTCTCGCCGGACCGAAGCTCAAGCGCACACAGGCCGCCCCGCGCCTCTTCACCGGCGTCGCGGACGAATTGGACCTCGCCGGACGCCGTCACCTTTGCGCCGGACAGGACGCCCATGAAGGTATCTGCTCCGAGGGTCCGGTCTGCCAGCGCCTCGAGGCGTCCGCCGCGCGCCGGACCGCCCCCGCCCCCGGCGCAGGTCGCCGCCGCGCCGATCAGCCGGCGGACGGCGGCGCGGGGCGCCGACCTCAGCAACTGGCGATCGATCCGGATATCGCCGCCCAGACCGATCGATGCTTTTGCCGCGAGCCGGGCCAGATCCCGGTCATCCTCCGGAGGGGATGGCTCGACCGCCGCCGCATCCAGCCGCGCTCGGGCGCGGGGCGAGCGAAGGTCCTCGTTCGCCGGATCGTCGATCCAGGTCTCGCTGTCGGCGGTCAGACGCTCGCGGATCGCGGCGCGGCGAAGCCCGAGCAGCGGCCGCACGGCGAATAGCCCGCGTCCCTCGGGCCAGACCGGCGAGGGCGACCATTCGCGAAGCTCTCCCATCCGCAACCCGGCGTCGCGCATGAGCACAGCTTCAATCCGGTCGTCGGCGGTGTGCCCGAACACGAGCACCCGCGCGCCGGCCCGGCGCGCCGCCTCGGCTATCAGGCGATGGCGCGCGTCCCGCGCCGCGGCCGGCAGGCCGGTCGAAGGTTTGTCGCCATCCCAGGACAGGCCGACGAACCGGGCGCCCAGGCGCTCGGCGGCCTGCCTGGCGGTCTGGGCCCAATCGGCGCTGGCCGCCTGCAGGCAATGGTCGACGTGAAAGGCGATGACGGTCCGGCCGGCCTCGTCCGCCCAGGCCTTGGCCGCCTTCAGCGCCATCAGGGAATCGCCCCCGCCGGAAAAGGCGACGCCGATGGGGGCTGTGCTGTCGCGGGACAGGCGGCGGTCGAAAACCTCGAAGGCGGCGTCAGTCACGCCTGGTCTTCAACATCACCCGGCGCAGCTGGCCTTGGCGCGGGCAGCGGCGGCGTGCTGTTTAGCGGCGGGGCTGGCGTGCGGGTAATGGCGGGTGAACTCGGCCAGGGTGCCGCAGGCCTCGGTGGTCTTGTTGAGCTGGATCAGCGCCAGCGACAGCTTCACCACCGCGTCCGGCGCCCAACTGGTTTGCGGCCAGCCCCGGATCGCCCCGATCATATTGGTCGCCGAGGCGTTGAAGTCGCCTTGGGTGTATTTGATTTCGCCAAGCCAATAGTGGGCGGCCGGCACGGTAGGACTCTGCGGATAGCTGTCGATGAAGGATTGGTAGGCGTCGGCGGCCGCCGGATATTCGCCGCTCAGCATCAACTGGTGAGCGTGGTTGTAGGTTGCGGCCGCGCCGCCGGGGGTCGAGGCCGCCGTGTCGCCGGCCGCTTGTTCCGGAGGCGCGGCATCGGCGCTGGGCCCCGGCGGCGGAGGCGGCGGGGCGGCCAGCGTCTCCACCTGCTTCTCCAGCTTATCCAACCGATCGGCCATCACCACGGTCTGATCGTGGGTGGCGGCGACCGACTTTTTCGCCTCATCCAGGTCGTGGCTCAGCACCTCGATCTGGCCGGTCATGCCGCGTACGGTCTGGTCGATGTCGTCCAGCTTGGCCTGCATGGCGATGATCTGGTCGTCGGAGCTGGCGGTGCGCACCTGCACCGGCTGGCCGGTGTCCTTGGCCTGCAGGACGATGGCGCGCAGTTCGTGCAGGTCCTTCTCGATCCGCTGCAGCCGCTTGTCGTTGGCCTTCTGATAGGAGGCGGCCGCCGGCGCCGGCGTGGACTCATCGTCCTGCGCGGCGGCGATTCCGACCGTTCCGACGAGCAGCGCGGCGGTGGATGTGGCGATCAAAAGGGTAGCGAATTTCATCAGGCGATGACTGCCTTCTCGCGGCGCCGAAATTACGGCGATCGTAAAGCCCCCTCGCCCGTGAAGGCGAGGGGGATTGACCAAGTTGCGAACGCCTACTGGGCGCCGCTGGTGATGGCGGTGTGGCCGTTACGGTCCTTGGCCCAGGCTTCTTCGTTCTCGCCCGGATCGATCGGTCGTTCCTTGCCATAGGAGACGGTGTCGATCCGGCCCGGCTCGACGCCATGCGCGACGAGGTAGTCCTTCACCGAATTGGCGCGACGGGCGCCCAGGGCGAAGTTGTATTCGCGGGTGCCGCGTTCGTCGCAATTGCCTTCGATCCGCACGCGGACGTCCCGATAGCGGCGAAGCCAGGCCGCTTGGGCGTCCAGCACCGGCGCGGCGTCCGCGCGGACGTTGTATTTGTCATAATCGAAATAAACCCGGTCGCCGGCGTTGATGACGAAGTCCTGGATAGATCCGGGGATCGGGCCGGACTGCGTGGGCGCAGGCTGCGGCGCGGGCGGAGAATAGGGCGCGGGAGCCATTGGCGCGACCGACGCGGGGGGCGGCGGCGGCTTGTGGGCGCAGGCCGCGATGGAGATCGTCGCGCCCGTGATCAGCGCTAGTCTTGTTATGTGCTTGATATTCAAGGTCACGCGCCTCTTCTCCTCAAATTGATCGCGGCAATCAGTGTTATGAGTTCTCACTCCGCCGCCGCCGATACCCTCAACACGCAAAAGTTACTATGGACCATTCCACACCGAAACTCAATTCAGCAAAGGTGACCATGCGGGATCGGAGGCCGCGCCGGGGTAAGGCTCGGGCTCAATGATGCGACCTGTAACATCCACGGTCCACAAACGCGGCGGACCGCCAGGTTGTTGCCGAAAAAACATCAGCACACGGCCGTTCGGCGCCCAGGTCGGCCCCTCGTCGAGATAGCTGGTGGTCAGAATATGCTCATCCGAGCCGTCGGGCCGCATCACACCGATGTGGAAGGTCGATCCGGTCTGCTTGGTGAAGGCGATCAAATCCCCGCCCGGTGACCAGACCGGCGTGTTGTAGCGGCCTTCCCCGAACGAAATCCGGTGCTGGCCCGAACCGTCGGCGTTCATCACATAGAGCTGCGGGCTGCCGCCACGGTCTGAGTTGAACACGATCTGCCCGCCGTTGGGCGAAAACGACGGCGAGGTGTCGATCGACGGATCGGTGGTCAGTCGCCGGGTCGAGTGGGTGTTCAGGTCCATCACATAGACGTCGGTGTTGCCGTTCTTCTCTACCGAGAAAGCCACCTTCTGGCCGTCGGGCGAGAAGCGCGGCGCGAACACCATGCCGGAAAAGGCGCCGAGGCTCTCACGCCGGCCGGTCTCGATGTTGAACAGATAGACCGCCGCGCCGGAATCCCTCAGCTCCATGTAGGTGATCTCCTGGGTGTTGGAGGAGAACCGGGGCGTGAAGATCTGGTCGATTCCGGCGGTGAGGAACTGCGGATTGGCGCCGTCCTGGTCCATGATCCCCAGACGGCGAATGCGGCGCGCCTTGGGGCCGCTCTCGGCGACGAAGACGACGCGGGTGTCGAAGTAGGCGCCCTGGCCGGTGAGCTTCTTGTAGACCTCGTCGGCGATCTTGTGCGCCACCCTGCGCCAGGTGTCCGGCGAGGCGGTGAACTGCATGCCGATCAGCTGCTGGCCCTGGTAGATGTCCCAGAGCCGGAAATCGACCCGCAGACGCCCATCCGGGTCGACGGTGACGGCGCCGTTGACCAGCGCCTGGGCGCTGATCTGTTTCCAAGACGTCCAGTTGGGTTGCAGGTTCACGTCGAGGCTCTTCTCGACGAAGGTCGAGGGATCCAGCGGCTTGAACAGGCCCGAACGCTCCAGGTCCGCCGACAGCACGCGGGCGATGTCAGCGCCGCGCGGGTCGCCGTTGAAGGCTGGGACGGCGATGGGCAGCGGCTGGACCACTCCCTGGTTCACATCCACCACCACATCGGCGTGGGCCGCCGTACCGGAGCCGAACATCAGGCCGAGCGCCAAGGCCAGGCCGGTGAACAGGGAAGGCGTCGATCGAGTCATCAAATGTCTCATCGCTGGGAACAGGCCTGTTTTGCGTTGAAGTTGACGACAATTCTGGGGCCGTAAAGGGCGGCCGGCAAATTCGCCATCGGCTGGGCCGCGTAGACGGCGCGCACCGCGCGATCCGAGGCGGCCTTGATGATGGCGTCGCTGGCGCCCTGCTGGGAGGAGACCGGGTCGCCGATCAGGTTGCCGTTGGAGCCCAGACGGAAGGCGACCTGGATGGTGACGTCGGATCGTCCGGACACGTCGCAGTCCAACGTCCAAAGCCGTTGCAGCTCCGCGCCGAGGGACGCCAAGGCGCCGGCCGAGATCGCATCTGTATTGCCGTTGGAGGTGCTGGCCTTGACCGCCGTACGCTGGCGGGCCGGTCCCGCTTGGGCGGACGACCGCTTCGATCCGGAGGCCTTGGCGCTGGCCTCTAGATTCTTGGCCAGGGCGTCGAAGTCCATCGACGGCGCCGGCTTTGTCGGTGTGACGCTGGCCTTGGCGGCGGGGCTCGGAGCCGCCTTGGGCGCGGGCGTCGGGGTCGGCGGCGGCGCGGGGGTGGGTATCGGCGCGGGCTCTGGCGCGGGCGGCGGCTCCGGGGCCTGCAAGACCGGCGCTGGCGTCGCGGCTTCCTGCTGCTGATCGGCCTGCATCGCCGCGCGGGCCGCGGCGACGTCGGCTGAGGTCATCAGAGTGACCGAAGTGACCTGGGTGATCGGCTCGGGTTTGTTCAGCCACTGGCCGAGCAAGAGGGCGAGGAACAGCACGCCGACGTGGAGGGCGGCGGCGGCCGCGAGGGCGGGGACGCGCTCGAGGCTCTCGCGACTCATCAGGGATTCGGCGCGGCGTCGGCCGCGGCCGGCGGCGGCTGGACCGCGCCGCCGGAGCCGAGCCGGTCGAGGCCGGAGGAAGGCCCGCCGGTGTCGGTGATCAGGCCGATCTGGGAGAAGCCCGAGCTGGACAGGCTGGCCATCACCTGGGCGACCACGGCATAGGGCGCGCGGCCATCGGCGCGAACATAGACCGGCTTGTTGAAGCCGATTCCGGCTAGGGCCTTCATCCGGGGCGCGAGGTCCGCGAACGGCACCTCGCTGGCCTGCATGAAGATGGCCCCGTCGGCGCGGATGGAGATCGTCAGCGGTTCCTGCTGATCGTTCATCGCTCCCGCTTCGGTCTTGGGCAGTTCCACCGGCACGCCGGCGGTGAGCAGCGGCGCGGAGATCATGAAGATGATCAGCAGCACCAGCATCACGTCCACCAGCGGGGTGACGTTGATTTCCGACAGGGCGCGGCGCCCCCGTCCGCGACGGCGGCCGCGTCCCCGGCGGCTGTTGCTGGAATCCAGCGAGAGCGCCACGGGGCTAGGCCCGGCCCGCCAGACGCCGCGTCACCGCGGAGGAAATATCGTCCGCGAACGCTTCGAGCCGGCCGGTGAACTTGGCCGCGTCGGTGGAGAATTTGTTGTAGGCCACATAGGCCGGGATGGCCGCCGCCAGGCCCACGGCGGTGGCGAACAGCGCCTCGGCGATGGACGGCGCCACCACCGCCAGGCTGGTGTTCTTCTGCAGGGCGATGGACTGGAAGGCGTGCATGATGCCCCAGACGGTTCCGAACAGGCCGACAAAGGGCGAGGCGGTGGCGACGATGGCCAGCGACGCCAGCCCCTCCTCGATCCGCGTACTTTCCCGGGCGATCAGGCTGTCCAGGCCGCGGTCGACCCGCTGCAGCAGCAGCGCCCGTTGCCCGTCGTCAAGGGGGCCCGCGAGCCGGCTCTCGCGCCAGTCGCGCATGGCCCCGCCGAGCATCTTGCCCATGATCTGGCGCGGATGGTCGCCGGCCTGCGCCGCGATATCCTCCAGCGAGCCGCCGGCGGCGACCTTCTGTTCGATCTTCTGGGCCTGGCCGTTCAGGGCGCCAAAACGGAACAGCTTCTCGATGATGATCGCCCACGACCAGACCGAGGCGAGGGCGAGCACCACCAGGTCCAGCTTCACCACCCAGTCCGCGCGAAGGAAGACATTGATGATGGAAAAGCTGTCGGGGTTGGACAGGGTCTGGGCGGCGTCCATTGCGGCTTAATGCTCCCTAAATCGGCGCCAGAGGCGTTTGGCGGCGCAGGGTGGTGAAACTATGGCGTTTAGGCCTCAAACCATGGCTTGAGCCGTTCGACCAGCCCTGGAGGCGGTTTTCGCGGCCGTCCGCCGAGGCTGATGCAAGCGGCCTCGACAACAGCCTCAGCAATAAGCGCGCCATCGCGGATGATCTTCTGGGTCACGAACAGGCGCGCGCCCCTGGCGGAATCATAGGTGGTGTGGACCAGCAGCGCATCGTCGATCCGCGCCGGCAGACGGAAATCGATCTCCATGCGCGTGACCACAAAGGCGCTAGGCGCCTCGCCCACCAGCAGGTCGGAATGGCTGACCCCCGCCATGCGCAGGAAGTCCGACCGGCCCCGCTCGAAATAGCGGACGTAGTTGCCGTGGTAGACCAGGCCGGTGAAGTCGGTGTCCTCGTAATAGACCCGCACCGGCAACAGATGCACACGGCCCTCGAACCGTCCGGCGGTGGGGGCGTCGGTCATGGAGCGGAACGAAGCATAGGTGCGTCCTTCGACACGCGTCTCTGTGAGGCGCAGCTCAGGATGACGTAGTTTGTTGAGCTGCAAAATTCCACGTCATCCTGAGCCGGCCGCGAAGTGGACGTGTCGAAGGACGCACAAACCCCCGCCATCACTCCTCCTCGAACAACCCCGGCTGCCCCTTCGGCGCGGGCGGGGGCGTCAGGCCCATGTGGGCGTAGGCCTTCGCCGCCGCCAAGCGGCCGCGCGGCGTACGCTGGATGAAGCCTTGCTGCATCAGGAAGGGCTCGATCACGTCCTCCACCGCGTCGCGCGCCTCGGCGATCGCATAGGCCAACGTTTCCACCCCCGCCGGGCCGCCGGCATAGTTCTCGATCAGCACGCGAAGATAGCGGCGGTCGAGGCTGTCCAGGCCCGCCTCATCGACCTCCAGTCTGGCCAGCGCCCGCCCCGCGCAGGCGCGGTCGATCTCGGCGGCGCCCTCGGCGCCGGCGAAGTCGCGCACCCGGCGCAGCAGGCGGCCCGCGACGCGCGGCGTGCCCCGCGCCCGGCCGGCGATTTCGGTGGCGCCCTCGGCGGTCAGGTTCGCGCCCATCTTCCGCGCCGCCTGGGTCAGCACCTGCTGTAGTTCCTTGGGCGTGTAGAACTCCAGCCTGAGCGGAATGCCGAACCGGTCGCGCAGGGGGGTGGCCAGCAGGCCGGCGCGGGTGGTCGCCGCCACCAGGGTGAAGGGCTGCAGATCGATGCGGATCGACCGCGCCGACGGCCCGTCGCCGATGATCAGGTCCAGGACATGGTCCTCCATCGCCGGATAGAGGATCTCCTCCACATTGGGCGCCAGGCGATGGATTTCGTCGATGAACAGGACGTCGTTGGCTTCCAGGTTGGTCAGGATCGCCGCCAAGTCGCCGGCCTTGGCCAGGACGGGTCCGGAGGTGGCGCGGAAATTCAC
>Ga0302314_10002741_pt1 | contig 32658 bp, 28 predicted proteins | sample III_Palsa_N2_3_FD_200533 | JGI IMG/M metagenome (GOLD analysis project Ga0302314, IMG submission 200533) | Peat permafrost microbial communities from Stordalen Mire near Abisko, Sweden - III_Palsa_N2_3 | ecosystem: Environmental > Terrestrial > Soil > Palsa > Peat permafrost | place: Sweden...
CCTCGGCTCAGGTCGAAAGTTCCACCGCTTCACAGCGCCCCGGCCGGGGCGCTGTGAAGCAAACCTAACCGGAGCACTGTCAACCATGTGACCGGTTTGCAGTGTCAGCTATCTGTCCGGTCGTTCACGCTTATCGCTACCAGTTGAGGCGGCCCACCACGGCTTTCGGGCGCGGACCGTTGGTCAGCACTCGGGTCAGATGCTGGGCATCCGGGCGATTGCCCGGTACGAACTTGAACTCGTTCGCATGCAGCCCGCCGGCGACCAGTAGGCTGTCGATGCCGGCGGCATTGGCGCCCGCCACGTCCGTGCGCGGGCTGTCGCCGACGCCGACGATGCGGCTCTTGTCCGCAATCCCCAGCAGCGCCATGCAGGTGCGGTAAACGCCCGGGAACGGCTTGCCGTGCCAGCGCACGCTGCCGCCCTGGGCCTCGTAGGCCTGGGCGAGCGATCCGGCGCAGATCAGCACTTCCGGGCCGCGCATCACGGTCAGGTCCGGGTTGGCGCAGACCATCGGCAGCTTGCGGGCCGCAGCCGCATCCAGCAGCGGCTTGTATGTCGCGACCGTATCGGCCGGCTCGCCCGGGCCGGTGTTGAGCACGAATTCGGCCTCGCCCGGATCGACGGTCGGGATCAGGTCCAGCCCATCGAGCATGCCCTTGTCGCGCTCCGGCCCGATATGCAGGACCTTGCGGCCGAGCCCCTTGTAGAACGCGTCGGGCCGGTGCTTCAGGTGCTGCCAGACCTCTTCGCCCGACGTCATGATGTGGTGGTAGGCGTCGCGCGGAATGCCGATCGTCTCGATCCGGCCGGCGACCGTCTCGGCCTGCACCGGGGCGTTCGACAGGATGCACAGCCGCTTGCCGGCGGACTTCAGGCGATAGAGCGTATCGACGACGCGCGGATAGGGCTCGACGCCGTTATGCAGCACGCCCCAGACGTCCAGGATGAAGCCGTCGTAGCGGCCGGCGATCTCTTCGATGCCGCCGACGACCGGGACGACCCAGCCATCGGCACCGGCGGGAACAGCGCTCACTTGTGCTTGAGTCATTTGTGTTTGAACTGGGGTTTGCGCTTCTCGGCGAAGGCGGCCATGCCTTCCTTCTGATCCTCCAGCGCGAAGGTCGAGTGGAACACCCGGCGTTCGAACAGGATGCCCTCGGCCAGCGAGGTCTCGTAGGCGCGGTTGACCGATTCCTTGGCCATCATCACGACCGGCATCGACATGGCGGCGATCTTTTCCGCGGTCTTGACCGCATCGGCCAGCAGGTCGGCGGCCAGCACGACGCGGGTGACCAGACCCGAGCGCTCGGCCTCGGCCGCGTCCATCATCCGGCCGGTCAGGCACATGTCCATCGCCTTGGACTTGCCGACGAAACGGGTCAGGCGCTGGGTCCCGCCGGAGCCCGGGATGGTGCCGATGGTGATTTCCGGCTGGCCGAACTTGGCCGTGTCGGCGGCGATGATGAAATCGCACATCATCGCCATCTCGCAGCCGCCGCCCAGCGCATAGCCCGCGACGGCTGCGATGATCGGCTTGCGGCAGGTCGTGACCCGCTGCCAGCCCTTGGTGATGAAGTCGCTCAAATAGACGTCCATGTACGTCTTGGCGCCCATCTCCTTGATGTCGGCACCGGCGGCGAACGCCTTCTCGCTGCCGGTCAGGATGATGCAGCGGATCGCCTCGTCCGCTTCCATGTCGTCGAGCGCCTGGCCCAGATCCTGGATCAGCGCCGCGCACAGCGCGTTCAGCGCCTGGGGACGATGGAGCGTCACGATGCCGACGGCACCGCGCTTCTCCACGAGGATATTTTCGTAGCTCATGGGATTTTCCTCAATCGGATAAGGATTGGCCTGGCGGCCGGTCCGGTTAGCCGGGCGTCAGCGCGGGGCCAGGGTGAAGGCGACCTGCAGATTGCCGTCGCGTCCGTCGAAATCGAGGCTGAGGCGTTCGCCGTCGCGCTCGTAGGATTTGGTGTCGGGTGTTTTCGCCGCCGTCCGCCGCCAGCCGAGTTGCGGCAGGCTTTCCTCATAGAAGGCCATGACGGCATGGCGGGTAACGGCGCCGCGGGCCTCGGCCTCGACGATGCGGCCCTGGGGCTTGTCGAACACCAGCGAGGCAGCCTCGTCCGCGGCCAGACCCGGCATCAGCGGCACGTCCTCGGTGCCCGGCACATAAACGGATTGGACGAGCGAGGCCTTGACCAGTCCGGGGCCGGCGAGGCCGGGGCTGGCGATCATCAGGGCGGCGAGAACCGCCGGAAGGGCAAGGCGTCGAACCATCGGGGCCAACTCTACACCATCACTGTTGCCGACGGGCACAATAGAATGTGGAACGGTTCGATTGGACGATGCGTTCGATGCCGATCTTGCAGGTGCAGTCGGGGCAGGGCTCGCCTTCCTTGCCATAGACGGCCCACTGATGCTGGAAATAACCGAGCTCCCCGGTCGCCTGGACATAATCGCGCAAGGAGGATCCGCCGGCGGCGATGGCGTTCAGCAGGACCTGGCGGATGGCGGCCACCAGCGTGTCTGCACTCTCGCCCTGCACAGTCCCCGCCATGCGCGTCGGTGAAATTCCGGCCCAATAGAGGCTTTCCGAGACATAGATATTGCCCAGGCCCGCGACGTTCTTCTGGTCGAGGAGCGCCGCCTTGATCGGGCTCATCTTGCCCTGGAGCTTGGCCGCCAACACGGGGCCGGAGAATTCATTGCCGAGCGGTTCCGGCCCGATATCGACGAACAGTTTGTGGGTGGCAAGCTCCGACGCCCGGCAATAATCCAGGAAGCCGAAGCGGCGGGCGTCGTTGAAGCGCACGGCGGTGCCGTCCTCGGTCTCGAACACGACATGGTCGTGCGGTTCCAGCTCCAGCCCGGCCGCCGGCCCGATCGTCATGCGGCCCGACATGCCCAGGTGTGCGATCAGCACGCCGCCGTCGTCCAGCATCATCAGGATGTATTTGGCGCGCCGCTTGATCGTGGTGACGACGCGGCCCTCGACCAGGGCGGTCAAGCCCACTGGGAACGGAAACCGCATGTTCGGCCGCCGCAATTCCAGCCGCGTCAGCCGGCGGCCTTCGAGACGCGAGGCGAGGCCCCGGCAGACGGTTTCGACTTCGGGCAGTTCGGGCATGGGGACCGGGAGGAGCAGGGAGCGACGAGGCCGGTATAGACCGGTCTCGCCGCGCCCGCCATGGGTGGTTTACGCCGTCGCCAGCTTCCGTGGCTGCTCCAGGTTCGGCAGGAACACGGTCAAGATCCCGATCAGCGGCAGGAAGGAGCAGATCCGGTAGACGAAATCGATGCCTTCCACATCGGCGACCTGGCCCAGCACGGCGGCGCCGACGCCGCCCATGCCGAAGCTCAGCCCGAAGAACAATCCGGCGATCAGGCCGACCTTGCCCGGCACCAGTTCCTGGCCGAACACGACGATGGCGGAGAAGGCCGACGACAGGATCAGGCCGATGATCACCGACAGCACGCCGGTCCAGAACAGATCGGCATAGGGCAGCAGCAGGGTGAACGGGGCGACGCCCAAGATCGAGACCCAGATAACGATCTTGCGCCCGATCTTGTCGCCGAGCGGCCCGCCGATGATCGTGCCCGACGCGACCGCGACCAGCAGCACGAACAGATGGATCTGCGCCGATTGAACCGTGAGGCCGAACTTGCTGATCAGGTAGAAGGTAAAATAGCTGCTGAGGCTGGCCAGATAGAAGAACTTGGAGAACACCAGCAGGCCCAGCACGACCAGCGCGCCGGTCACCTTGGCGCGGCTCAACTCGACGTGGCCGGCGCCCTTCTTCGCCTTAGGCTTCAACAGCGCCCCGTTGGCCCGGTACCAGCGGCCGACCGCGAACAGCACGCCCATGGCGAGCAGCGCCGCAATCGAGAACCACGAGATGGCATATTGCCCGCGCGGGATGATGATCAGCGCCGCCAGCAAGGGCCCGAGCGCCGAGCCCAGATTGCCGCCGACCTGGAACAGCGATTGGGCGAAGCCGTGCCGTCCGCCCGACGCCATGCGGGCGACGCGCGAGGATTCCGGGTGGAACACCGACGATCCGGTGCCGACGAAGGCGGCCGCGATCAGCAGGATGGGATAGCTGGGCGCCACCGACAGCAGCAGCAGGCCCATGAGCGTGAAGCCCATGCCGACCGGTAGCGAATAGGGCTTCGGCCGTTTGTCGGTATAGAGCCCGATGACCGGCTGCAGCAGCGACGCCGTGATCTGATAGGTCAGCGTGATCAGCCCGATCTGGCCGAACGACAGATCGAAGCTCGATTTCAGCATCGGATAGATCGCCAGCAGCAGCGACTGGATCATGTCGTTCAGCATATGGGCGAAGCTGATCGACCCCAGAATGCCATAGACCGGTCCGTCCTTGACCGCGGGCTTGGTCGCGAGGCTGTCGTCCAGGGTCGTGCTCATGGGGCCGCCATTATGGTCGTTGAGTTCACACGGATCATAATGCCGGTGGTTTCGCGATGTCCTGCCAAAATCTGTCGCGAAACGGCCACAACGAGGAGATGCGGGCCCCTTAGCCTCTTGACCGCACTGTTGGCTTGCCGCCCCCTAACCCGATGGAAGTGCTTATCCTTCTCTTCGTCCTGCTCGGTGGGCTCGGCTGGCTGTTCGGCGTTATCGGCTTTTTCAGGGCCGGAAGCGCGCACGAGGAATTGCGCGTGCTGCGCTTGGCGCTCGATCGGCTTGCGGCGCGTCAGGCGGAACCTCTTCCACAACCGGAGCCCGAACCGAGCGAATCGGTCGCGGAATCGATCCCGATTCTGCCCGAGCCTCCGATAGCCGACGAGCCGCCTGCGCCGCAACCGGCTCCGCCGCCGGCCACTTCGGCACCGGGCCGTGACCTGGAAATGCTGATCACGACGCGATGGGGCGTCTGGCTCGGGGCCGCGGCACTGCTGTTCGCCGGGATTTTCCTGATCCGCTATGCGGTCGAGCACGCGGTTCTGGGGCCGGCGGCGCGCTGCGGCCTGGCGGGGCTGCTGGGTCTTGCCCTACTTGCCGCCGCCGAATGGTTGCAGCGCCGGGACGTCAGCCCGATACCGGGGCCGCTCGCGGCCGACCAGGCGCCGGGCGCGCTCGCCGCCGGCGGCACGGCGATCCTGTTCGGTGCAGCCTATGGCGCGGGGCCGTTTTATGAATTGCTGCCGCCGCTCCTCGGGTTTGCCGCCCTGGCCGCGGCGTCGCTGGTGGGGTTGGGCGCGGCCCTCCGGTTCGGCCAGCTGACCGCCGCGATCGGCATCGTCGGCGCCTTCGCCACCCCGGCGCTGGTCTCGACCGAAAACCCGTCGCTACCGGGCCTGTTCGCCTATCTGTTCCTGGTATCGGCGGTCGCCCTGTTGCTGGTGCGCCATACCGCGTGGATCTGGCTCGGCTGGGCGACCACGATCGCCGCCGCGATCTGGATCTGCCTCGCCGCGAAAATGGGCGGGACCGATCATTGGGCCGCAGCGCTGTTCATGCCAGCCGCGGCCGCGCTGAACCTGGCGCTGCTGCCGGCGGCGGCGCTGGATCACCCGATCGGTCGGCGCCTGGCCTGGATTCCCGTTGCCGTACTCGCGGTTGCCGGTCTCGTGCTGGAAGCGTCGGTCTCGGGCGATACGCCGCGCCTCGGCCTGTTCCTGCTGTCGCCGATCGCCGTGTGGAAGGGCGCCGCCGAACCGCGGCTCGATCGGCTGCCCTGGCTGGCGGCCCTCGTGGGATTGTTGACGCTGCTCTTGTGGGCCCTGCCGGACTGGGTCCCGACCGGCGAGGTGCTCAGTATCGAGGGCGTGGTCCAGGCGATCCTGCCGGGTGCCTGGGCACCAGAGGTCATCCGGCCGCTGATCTTTGCCGCGGCGCTGCTGGCCGGCTTCCACGCCGCCGCCGGCCTCTGGCAGGAACGTCGCACGACCCGGCCGCTCCATTGGGCGGCGCTGGTTGCGGCGGTTCCGGTGCTGGCGCTCGCCGTCGCCTACGCCCAGATCGCCCGCTTTCAACCCGACACGGCTTGGGCTTTAACCGCTCTCGTACTGGCCGTAGCGCTGACCTTCACCACCGGATCGGCGGCACGGGAACAGGCACCCCAGCGCGCGGGTGTTCATGCCGCCGGCGCCGTCGCGGCATTAGCCCTCGGTTGCGCCATGCTGTTGCATGATTACTGGCTGACGCTCGCCGTCGCTTTGTTCCTGCCGGCACTCGCCTGGATCGAGGCCAAGGTCGATCTGCCGCCGTTGCGGCAGGTGGCATTGGTCGTGGCGGGGCTGGTTCTGGTCCGGCTGCTGCTGAATTGGTACGTGCCGCGCTATCTGTTCGGCCCGACGGTGATCGCCAACGGCCTGGTCCCGGCCTACGCGTTTCCGGCCGGGGCCTTCGCGCTTGCGGCGTTCATGTTCCGCCGCCGCGCCGACGACCTGCTCGTCGCCGTGCTCGAAGCCGGGGCCGTCGCCTTCATGACCTGCTTCGTTGCCCTGGAAATCCGCCATTGGTTCGGTGCCGGCCACTTGGTGGGCGCCTTCGGTTTCGAGGAAGTGGCGCTCCACCTATTGACGCTGGCGCTCCAGGCCGTCGGTTATCTGGCGCTCGCCCGCCGCACGGGCCGGCGGGTCTTACAAGGGGCGGGGCATATCCTGGGCGGTGCGGCGCTCGCCTTCGCTTGCTTCATGCTGCTGCTGAATCCTGCGCTCACCGGGGCTACGGCTGGCGCCTTCGCGCTGTTCATCGCCTATGCCGTTCCCGCGGTGCTCGCCCTTGTCGGCCGCCGCTACCTGACCGATCCGGGATTGCGCCGCGGTGTTGCGGCCTATGCGCTGGTCGCCGGCTTCGCCTGGATCACCCTGCAGATCCGGCAATATTTCCATCCGGATCAGATGAGCATCCTGCATGGGCCGGTCGACGATGCGGAATTGTGGGCCTGGTCCGGCGGCTGGCTGGTCTATGGCATCGCGCTGATGTTCCAGGGCATCCGAACCGGCGAACGGGCCCTGCGCCTTGCGGCCCTGGGCGTCATCGGCCTGGTCTGCGCCAAAGTCTTTCTGATCGACATGTCGGGCCTGACCGGACTCTGGCGTGTCCTGTCCTTCCTGGGCCTGGGCCTCGCCCTGATCGGCCTGGGCGCCGTGCAGCGCCGCTTCGTGTTGCCGGCGAAGCAAGGCTGATGGCTAGCGGCCCTCGCGCCCCCGCGCTATGTTCCGCGCCATGATGACTGACGATATTCCCGGCGCCGCTCAAGAGACCCCCGGTTCGACCCATTTTGGCTTCCGCACGGTGGCGGAGGACGAGAAGGTCGGGCTGGTCCGTGGCGTGTTCGACAGCGTGGCCGGCCGCTATGATCTGATGAACGATCTGATGAGCGCCGGCGTCCATCGCCTGTGGAAAGCGGCGCTGATGGATTGGCTCAATCCGCGACCGGGGCAGCATCTGCTCGATGTCGCCGGCGGCACCGGCGATATCGCGTTCCGCTTTCTCGACCGCACGCGGCCGAAGAATGTCGACAAGCCGCCGATGCCGGCGCGGGTCACGGTCTGCGACATCAACTGGAACATGCTGGGCGTCGGCCGCAACCGGGCGATCGACCGGGGCATCCTGGGCGGCATCGACTGGGTCTGCGGCAATGCCGAGGCGCTGCCGGTGCCCTCGGGCTCGGTCGACGCCTATACCATCGCGTTCGGGCTCCGGAACGTGACCCACATCGATCTGGCGCTGGCCGAGGCGCGGCGGGTTTTGAAACCGGGCGGGCGCTTCATCTGCCTGGAATTCAGCAAGGTCGTGTTGCCGGTGCTCGACAAGCTCTACGACACCTATTCGTTCGAAGTGCTGCCGCGGCTCGGCAAATGGGTGGCGAAGGACGAGGAGTCCTATCGCTATCTGGCCGAAAGCATCCGGCGCTTCCCGCCCCAGGACGAACTGGTCGAGCGCATGCGCGCGGTCGGCTTCGACCAGGTGAAATACCGCAACCTGACGGGCGGCATCGCGGCGATGCATTCGGGCTGGCGGCTCTGAGCGGCGTGTTTCGGGCATTACGGCATCTGGGCGCACTGTTCCGGATCGGCTGGCATCTGGCCCGGCACGATGCGCTGTTCCCGTTGCGCAATATCGTCGGGCTCGCGGCCTTCCTACGCGTCGCGCGGTTCATTCGGCCGCCGGCAGAGGAAGTCCGCGGCCTGCGCGAGGGCCAACGGCTGGCGCTGGCGCTCCGCCAATTGGGGCCGAGCTTCATCAAGCTGGGCCAGGCGCTGTCGACCCGCTCCGACCTGATCGGCGAGGAGGTCGCGGCCGATCTCTCCGGCCTGCAGGACAATGTGCCGCCGTTCCCGGGCGCGGAAGCCATCGCGGTCATCGAGGCCGAGATGGGCGTGCCGCTCAGCGAGCGCTTCAGTCATTTCGACGTGGTCGCCGTCGCCGCCGCCTCCGTGGCGCAAGTGCATTTCGCCACCACGACCGAGGGTGCCGAGGTCGCGGTCAAGGTGCTGCGTCCGGGCGTCGAGAAGGCCTTCGCGCGCGATCTCGACCTGCTGTTGTGGCTGGCCGAACAGATCGAGCGGTTCCAGGCCTTCCGCCGGCTGCGGCCGGTCGAGGTCGTGGGGCGGCTCGCCGAATCGGTCGCGTTCGAGATGGACCTCCGGCTCGAGGCCTCGGCCGCGGCGGAGTTGGCCGAGAATTTCTCGGGCGAGACCGACTTCCGCGTGCCGTCGGTCGACTGGATGCGCACCGGCCGGCGCGTGCTGGTGACGGAGCGGATCTACGGCATTCCGGTCGGCGACATCGCGGCACTGGAGGCGGCGGGTCTCGACCCGAAGGAGATCGTGCGCAAGGCGGCGGCGGCCTTCTTCGCCATGGTGTTTCGCGACGGCTTCTTTCATGCCGACCTGCATCCGGGCAATCTGTTCGTGGCCTATGACGGCGCCATCGTCGCGGTTGATTTCGGCATCATGGGGCGGCTCGACCGCAAGCATCGCTATTATCTGGCCGACATGCTGCTGGGCTTCCTGACTGGCAATTACCGCCAGGTGGCGCAGGTGCATTTCGATGCGGGCTTCGTGCCGGCGACCGAATCGATCGACGCTTTCACCCAGGCTTGCCGCTCGATCGGCGAGCCGCTGATGGGCCAGCCGCTGGAAAAGATCTCGGTGGCGAAGCTGCTGTCGCAGCTGTTCCAGATCACCCGCACCTTCAAGATGGAAACCCAACCGCAGCTGTTGATGCTGCAGAAAACCATGGTGCTGGCCGAGGGGCTGGGCCGGCTCTTGGATCCGACGGTCAACATGTGGTCGCTGTCGCGGCCGCTGATCGAGCAATGGATGATCGTCAACCGCTCCGGCCCGGCGCGCGCGCTGCTGACCGCGGCGGATGCGCTGAGTGCGCTCGAACGGCTGCCTGCGCTGATGGGCGATTTCGAGCTGCTGCTGCGGCAATTGTCCCATGGCGGCCTGGCGCTCAGCCCCGACACGGTCAAGGCGATCCGGGGCGATGGCGGCGGCGGGCGCAATCCGATGATCTGGCCGCTGTGGATCGCGGCGCTGGCGCTGGGTGCCATGGCGATCGCCCAGCTGGTCGCGGCGTCACATTAACTCGTGTATGATCCATACCCATGGAATTGAGCCGATGGATATGAGTCTCCGGGGCCGACGGGTCCTGCTGATCATCTCGGGCGGAATCGCCGCCTATAAATCGCTGGACCTGATCCGTCGGCTGCGCGAGCGCGGCTGCGCGGTGCGCTGCCTGATGACGGCGGGTGCCCAGCAATTCGTGACGCCGCTCGCCGCCGCGGCCTTGAGCGAAGACAAGGTCTATACCGAGCTGTTCTCGCTGACCGACGAGAGCGAGATGGGCCATATCCGCCTGTCGCGCGAGGCCGATCTGCTGGTGGTGGCACCGGCCTCAGCCGACCTCATGGCCCGCATGGCGGCCGGCATGGCGAACGATCTGGCCTCGACCGTGCTGCTTGCGACCGACAAGCCGGTCATGATCGCGCCCGCCATGAACGTCATGATGTGGCAGCATGTCGCGACCCAGGAGAATTTCCGCACACTGCTCGCGCGCGGCATCATCAGCCTCGGCCCCAATGCCGGCGACCTCGCCTGCGGCGAGATCGGCTCCGGCCGCATGGCCGAGCCGTTGGAGATCGTGGCCGGAGTCGAAGCCTATTTCGCCGGGCCGGACCGGCCGCTCGCCGGCCGCCGGGCGCTGGTGACCAGCGGCCCGACCCACGAGCCGATCGATCCGGTGCGCTATATCGCCAACCGCTCGTCCGGCAAGCAGGGCCATGCCATCGCCGCGATGCTTGCCCTGCTCGGCGCGGACGTGACGCTGGTGTCGGGCCCGACCCAGCAGCCGACGCCGCCGGGCGTAAGTTTGCAGCCGATCGAGACGGCGGCGGAAATGCTGGCGGCCTGCCAGGCGGCGCTGCCGGTCGATGTCGCGGTCTGCGCCGCCGCGGTCGCCGACTGGCGCGTGGCCGACGTACCCGGACACAAGCTGAAAAAGGGCGACGGCGGCCCGCCCAGCCTGGCGCTGGTCGAGAATCCCGACATTCTGGCGACACTGTCCAAAGCCGGGCCGTTACGGCCAGGGCTGGTCGTGGGCTTCGCCGCCGAGACGCGCGACGTGGTGGCGCAGGCGACCGAGAAGCGTCGGCGCAAGGGCTGCGACTGGATCGTCGCCAATGACGTGGCGCCTGAGACGGGTACTTTCGGCGGCGACGCCAACACGATCCATCTGATCGACGATTCTGGGGTCGAGCATTGGCCGACCCTGACCAAACAAGCCGTGGCCGAGCAATTGGCCCGGCGCATTGCCGCCCATCTGGGCAAAGGAAAAGCCTGATGACCGTACAAGTGCCGGTGCTGCGCCTGCCGCATGGTGCCGACCTGTCCCTGCCTGCCTATGCGACGCCGCAGAGCGCAGGCGTCGATCTGCGTGCCGCGATCGATCAGACCATGATCGTGCCGCCCTTGGGCCGTGTCGCGGTGCCGACCGGCCTCGCGATCGCGCTGCCCGACGGCTACGAGGCGCAGGTGCGCCCGCGCTCCGGCCTCGCCTTGAACGACGGTGTCACGGTGCTGAACAGCCCGGGCACGATCGACGCGGACTATCGCGGCGAGATCAAGGTCATCCTGATCAACTTGAGCCATCGCCCGTTCGCGATCGAGCGCGGTCAGCGCATCGCCCAGCTGATCGTGGCGCCGGTCGTCCAGATCGACTGGCACGAGGTCCATGTGCTGGAAAAGACCGAGCGCGGCGCCGGCGGACACGGCTCGACCGGGTCGAAGTAACCGGTTTTCTTCGGTTCTGCGTTTGCGCCCGGGCACCGGACACCCTACATTCCCCGAAAATCGATCGGTGTTGGTCCGCTAACCACGAACCGCCATCGTGCCATCCTCGGGAGAACCTGATGTCTGCGACGCCCACCTTTCGCGGCCGGATTTACGACGGCATTCTGGACACGGTCGGGGCGACGCCGATCGTCCGGCTGAGCAAGCTCGCCGGGCATTATGGCGTGAAGGCGCAGATCGCCGCCAAGCTCGAATTCTTCAATCCGCTGGCCTCGGTCAAGGACCGTATCGGTCGCGCCATGATCGAGGCGGCCGAGGCCGACGGCCGCCTGAAGCCCTCGACCGTGATCGTCGAGCCGACCTCGGGCAATACCGGCATCGCGCTCGCCTTCGTCTGCGCCGCTAAGGGCTATCGCCTGATCCTGACCATGCCCGAGAGCATGTCGGTCGAGCGGCGCAAGATGCTGAAGCTGCTCGGTGCCGAGCTGGAACTGACGCCGGCGGCCGGCGGCATGAAGGCCGCGATCGCCCGAGCCGAAGAGTTGGTCAAGACCATGCCCGACGCCATCATCCTGCAGCAGTTCCAGAATCCGGCCAATCCGGCGATCCATCGCGCGACCACGGCCGAGGAGATCTGGGCCGACACGGCAGGTCAGGTCGATGTCGTCGTCTCCGGCGTCGGCACCGGCGGCACGCTCACCGGCATTTCCCAGGTGATCAAGCCGCGCCGGCCCGGCTTCAAGATGATCGCGGTCGAGCCGGAGGACAGCCCGGTGCTGTCCGGCGGCGCACCCGGTCCGCACAAGATCCAGGGCATCGGCGCCGGCTTCGTGCCGGACACGCTCGATCCGAAGGAAATCGACGAGGTCGTGCGCATCTCCAACGACCGCGCCTTCAAGATCGCCCGCGAGGTCGCCAAGCTCGAAGGCGTGCCGGTCGGCATTTCGTCCGGTGCGGCGCTGGCAGCGGCGTTGGAAGTGGGATCGCGGCCCGAGATGGAGGGCAAGCTGATCGTGGCGATCATCCCGAGCTTCGCCGAGCGCTACCTCTCGACCGCGCTGTTCGAAGGGCTCTGAGGCCGCTCGTGCGCGATCTCGACGATGCCGAGTTCGAGCGCTACGCCAGGCATCTGATCCTCGACGAGGTTGGGGAGGAGGGCCAGGCGAAGCTGCTGGCATCGCGCGTGCTGATCGTCGGTGCCGGCGGCTTGGGCTCGCCGCTGCTGCTCTATCTGGCGGCGGCGGGGGTGGGCACGCTTGGCATCGTCGATGACGATGCGGTCTCGCTGTCGAACCTGCAGCGCCAGGTCATCCACCGCACCGCCGATATCGGCCGGCTCAAGACCGACAGCGCCGCCGATGGGCTGAAGGCGATCGAGCCGGCGGTCACACTCGAACTCGTGCCCGAGCGGCTGACCGACGCCAACGTCGACGACCTGGTCGCCCGCTACGATCTGATCGCCGACGGCAGCGATAATTTCACGACGCGCTATCTGGTCAACGATGCCTGCGTGCGGGCCGGCAAGACCTTCGTATCAGGGGCGCTGTTGCGCTTCGAAGGGCAATTGTCCACGTTCAAGCCGCACGCCGGGGCCGCCCATCCCTGCTATCGCTGCCTGTTCCCGGAGGCGCCCGATCCGGGCTCGATCCCGCGCTGTGAAGAGGCCGGTATCCTCGGTCCCGTCGCCGGCGTGATCGGCACCCTGCAGGCGACCGAGGTGCTGAAGGAGCTGCTCGGCATCGGCGAGAGCCTGTCCGGGCGCCTGATGATGTATGACGCGCTCGCCACCAGCTTCTATACGGTCCGGGTGCCGCGTGATCCGCATTGCCCCTGCTGCGGGACCGGGGCATCCTCAGGCGAATAAAACCAAAGCCTTAGGGAGGCCCGTTCGATGCGCCGCACTCTATCCGTCCTGCTGCTGGCGAGCCTCGCCGGCTCGGCCCTCGCGGCCGACCCGATCACGCTCGACACGATCAAGGCACGGGGCACGTTGCGCGTCGGCACGCCGGGCGACTACCGACCGTTCGCGATCCGCAACGACGATGGCAGCTACGAAGGTGCCGACATCGACATGGCCAAGGGCTTCGCCGGCAAGCTGGGCGTGCGGCTGGAAGTCGTGCCGACCGAATGGGCCAAGCTGCAGGGCGATTTCGACGCCGGCAATTTCGACATCGCCATCGGCGGCATCACCGTCACGCCGGACCGGGCGGCCAAGGGCGATTTCTCGGTGGCACTGCTGGAGGATGGCAAGCGGCCGGTCGTGCGCTGTGCCGACAAGGACAAATTCACCTCGGTCGCCGCGATCGATCAACCGTCTACGCGCGTCGTGGTCAATCCGGGGGCCGCGAACGAGGCGTTCGCGCGCGCCAATTTCCATCAGGCGCCGATCACGGTGAACCCGGACAACATCACCGTGCCGGACCAGATCGCGGCCGGGAAGGCCGACGTGTTCGTGACCGACGGCATCGAGGTCGATCTGATCGCCAAGCGCCATCCGGGCGTGCTGTGCGCGGCCACGGTGCCGGGCCCGTTCACCCACCTGACCAAGGCCTGGTACTTCCCAAAGGACCCGGGCCTGAAACAGGCGATCGACGGCTATCTGGCCCCGGCTAAGACCGACGGCACCTGGGCGGCCACGCTCGAAGCGGCGATGAAGTAGCGGCTACTTATACCGCTCCTGCCGCCACGGATCGCCGCGCTCGTGATAGCCGCGCGCTTCCCAATAGCCCGGCGCGTCCCGGTCCGTGAACCACAGATGGCGCAGCCATTTGGCGGATTTCCAGAAATAGAGCTGGGGGATGATCAGTCGCACCGGGCCGCCATGGGCGCGGGTGAGCGGTTCGCCTTGCCAATGGGTCGCCAGCATCGCGCCGTCGGCGATGAAGTCGGCCAAGGGCACGGTCGTGGCATAGCTGTCGAAGCTGCGGATCCGCACGAAGCGCGCGGTCGGCAGCGGCTGCAGATAGTCGACCAGATTGCGGCCCGAAATGCCGGCCCATTCATTGTCGTAGCGCGACCATTGGGTGACGCAGTGGATATCGGAGATGGATTGGCTTTCGCTTAAGCGATGCAACTCGTCCCAGCCCCAGTCGATCGATCGAGAGACCAAGCCGCCGGCGGTCAGACGCCAGTCGCGGCGCGTGAGGTTCGGTTGCGCGCCCAGATCCAGCACCGGCCAATCCTGGACCAGGGTCTGGCCGGGCGGCAGGCGGCCGCGGCCGGCCGGCTGCGGCACCAGCAGGCGCCCCTCGGTGGCCCAACGCATCTTGGTTTCGATGAGTTTGTCGCGGTTCATGGCACCCATGTAGGGTCGCCGATCCGGCGCCCAAGACACAATCGGGTGATCACAGCCGGAGCGCAGTCCCGTCGGCTTTGCAGAGGACCGAGCAGGCGAGGATCATATCGACGGTCCTGCCGTCGGCGGCGAGCGGCAGCAGGCAATTCTCGATCAGCTGATGGCTGCGATCGGGGCCCCACAGCACGGGGCTGCGCGCCCAGGTCGGGCGCCCCGTCTCGGCGATGTAGCGCAGGCGGTCCTGCACGGCCGGATCGTCCCAGGTCGCGCTATGGATTTCGTCCAGCCATTGGCCGGTCAGGTCGGCGCCCAGCACGCGGACCTCGGCCGTGCCGATCAGGCGGTAGCGAAAGCGCAGCGGATCGCGCACGACGTCGAGCAGCCAGACATGCGGCAGGAAGGCGACCATGTCGCCCGGCCATAGATCGGCGCGCGCCGGCAACCGATCCGGCGGGGCGAGGCTGCTCCAATAGTCATGGCATTGGGCGACGAGCGGTTGCCAGCTCGAGCGATCCTCGGGGATCGCATGGTCGGTCCAGGCGCCGTAGTCCCGGTCCGTCATCGTGAACATGCTGTCATCGCTGTTTCGCCCGGGGACGGGATGCGGCGGGGGCCGCATCCACAGAGTGCGATGATATGAGGCCTGCTCGGCCTCATATCTGAATCGCTCTCTAACCATAAGATTAGAGACTGATTCACCGATCAAACCGATCCGGTTTGATCGGATCAGGCTCTATCCTCCGACTAGTTTGCCGGAACGGCCCCCAGAAAGTCACGCTTGCCGACGGGCACGCCGGCGTGGCGCAGGATGTCGTAGGCGGTCGAGGCGTGGAAATAGAAGTTCGGCAGGCCGAAGCCGAACAGATAGTTGGCGCCGGTGAAATGCACCTCCTGGCCACCGAGCTTCAACGTGATCTCGCGCGTCTCGGCGCCCTCGAACTGGGCGGCCGGCAGGGATTGGATGAACTCCGCGACCTTGGCCAGGCGCGCCTTCAGCTCGTCGAACGTCTTTTCGTCATCGGCGAGCTTCGGGATTTCGACGCCGGCGAGGCGGGCGGCGATGCCCTTGGCATTGTCGGTCGCGACCTGGATCTGGCGCGCGAAGGCGAACATGTCCGGGGCCAGGCGATAGCCGATCAGGGTGGCGGGGTCGATCTTGCGCGCCTCGCAATGGGCCGCGGCCTTGTCGATCACCGCCGAAAGGCTGCCGAGGATCTGGAGCAGCGCCGGGACCGACGCCTGATGCATGGAAAGGGACATGGAAGGGGTTTCCTCGAGGGTTCTTATGGGCAGGCACAAAAAACGCCGCCCGGATTGCTCCGGGCGGCGCATCTTACTTCACCAGGGGCGATTAGACCGCCTGCTGATCGATCACTTTCGGCTGAGCGGCGCCACCGACGATCTGGATGGTCCGGGGCTTCAAGGCCTCGGGCACTTCCCGCTTCAGATCGATCGACAGGATGCCGTTCTCGAGCGAGGCGTCGGTCACCTCGATATGGTCGGCCAGCTCGAAACGACGATCGAAGCCGCGCTGGGCGATGCCCTGGTGCAGGTACTGCACGCCGTCCTTGGACTGGCGCTTGCCCACGACCAGCAGCTGGTTCGGACGCGCGGTGATCGTGATGTCGTCGAGCGAGAAGCCGGCCACCGCGAGCGTGATGCGGTAGGTCTGCTCACCGGTCTTTTCGATGTTGTACGGGGGATAATTGTCGGCGGGGGCCGATGCCTGGGCTTCCTGAAGCAGGTTCAGAACCCGATCGAAGCCGATGGCCGAACGGTAAAGGGGCGCGTATGCGAGTGCACTCATGTCCATATCCTCATTGTTGAGCAACATGGGAGCGCAGACGGCCGCTGCGGGTCGTCCGCGCGCCAGTTAAATCCGAACCCCGTATGGGCATCCGAACGAGACTGAATTTGGGGATGCACGACCCGGCTTCAAGAGGGCAACGGGCGTCCCTCGTTATTTTTTCAGGCGAGCGCGGCCGCGCGCTCGGCCTCGTCGGGCGCGTTCGGATCGCCGGGCGCCGTCTCCCAGCCCAGCTCCGGCAGGGTGACGATGCGGTGTCCGGCCAGGTCCTGGCGGCACACGATCGAGTGCTGTTCTTCCATATAGCTCAACAGCCGCCGGGCGCGGCCCAAGGACCGGCTGCCATAGGCGCGCGCGATGGTGCCGTCGGACGGGCAGGGCAGCCGCTCGAGGGCCGAACGGGCCAGCAGCAGGAACACACCCTGGACATCGTCGGGCAGGCTCGACGCGATGGCGAGCGCCTGGTTCCATTCCGGACTGTCGGCCGCCTCGGCGCCGACGCCGGCGCGGGCGGTGGCCAGCCGCCGGCGGAAGGCCGGGATGTCGAGCGGCTTGCCGGTGAGGTTGTGGATCCGGCAGCGCACCAGGAAATCCTGATACAGCACGGCGACCGAGCGGAAGGCGGCATCCGGATCGGCCGCGACTTGGCGCAGCACCTCGTCCAGCTTGCGCTGGGATTCGGCCTGCTCCTCCGGCGTCTCGGTGCGCAACGCCGGGCGTCCGCGGTCCTGCATCGGGGCGGGGCGCGACTGGGCCAGCTGGGTCAGGATATCGGGCGGCGGGCTCGCGGGTGCGGCACGGCGCACGATCGGGCGCGACAACTCCGGTTCCGGCGCCTTCAGGATCAGCTCGCGCATGTCCTCGGACACGGCCTGGGGCAGCGGCATCAGCTTCGGGCTCATGCCGCGCGTCGCGGTCTCCACAGTGCCGATGCGGATCGGCAGCGGCCGGCGCGACAAGGCAGGCCCGAGCGCGATGAAATGGCCGCGTTCCAGATCGCGGAACATCTCGGCCTGGCGCCGTTCCATGCCCAACAGGTCCGACGCGCGCGCCATGTCGATGTCGAGGAAGGTGCGGCCCATCAGGAAATTCGACGCCTCGGCCGCGACATTCTTCGCGAGCTTGGCCAGGCGCTGGGTCGCGATCACGCCGGCCAAGCCGCGCTTGCGGCCGCGGCACATCAGGTTGGTCATGGCGCCGAGCGAGACCTTGCGCGCCTCGTCCGATACCTCGCCGGCGGCTGCGGGAGCGAACAGCTGCGCCTCGTCGACCACGACCAGCATCGGGTACCAGAAGTCACGCTCGGCATCGAACAGCCCGCCCAGGAAGGCGGCGGCGTGGCGCATCTGCGCTTCGGTATCCAGGTTCTCCAGATTGAGCACGACCGATACGCGATGCTGGCGCACCCGTTCGGCCGCGCGTTGCAGGCCGGCCTCGGTATGCGCGGCGGCATCGATCACCATATGGCCGTGCTTATCGGCCAGGCTGACGAAATCGCCCTCGGGATCGATCACCGCCTGCTGCACCCAGGGGGCGCTCTGCTCCATCAGCCGGCGCAGCAGATGCGACTTGCCGGAACCGGAATTGCCCTGCACCAACAAGCGGGTTGCCAGCAGCTCCTCCAGATCGAGCGTCGCCGCCGGACCCGCCGCCGTATTCCCCATGTCGATGGCAACCGTCATCCCGAACCCGAATCCCTCTGATGTCACTGCTGATCTATAGCGGATCGCGGGGGCGGGAAGGGAGTCTTGATCGTGCAGGGCGGGGTTTTGTTCTTAGACGGTTGGCGGGCTCCAGCGCCAGGTGTTGCGCCCGGCGGCCTTGGCCTCGTACATCGCGACATCGGCCGATTTGAACAGGCTTTCCTGGCTGCCGCCATGGGTCGGATAGACGGCGATGCCGATGCTGGGGCTGGTCCGCATCTCGGCTGCGCCATAGCGAATCGCACTCGCAAAACTATCGATGATGCGCCGGCACACGGTCTCGATCGCGGTAGGCTCCGGCGAGCCGATCAGCAGGATCGCGAACTCGTCGCCGCCGACACGGAACACCGCGTCATAGATTCTGACCGCGCCCTTGAGCCGGAGTGCCGTCTCGATCAGCAGCGCGTCGCCGGCGTCATGACCCAGCGTATCGTTGATCTGCTTGAACCGGTCGAGATCGATCAGCAGCAGGGCGAAGCTGCCACGCTCCCGGCTGGCGAGGGCGGCGTGCTTCAGGAATTCGTCATGGAAGCCGCGGCGGTTGGCGAGCCCGGTCAGCGGATCGACATAGGCGATCTCTTCCAGGTGCCGCTTACTCTCCTGCAGTTCGGCGGTGCGCCTTTCCAGATCCGCCGTCCGGGCCGCGACCTGGCGTTCCAGCCGGCGCTGCTGGCGCCGGAGGTAAGCCGTGCGGGTCTGCACCAGCGTAACGATCGCAGCCAGACCGGCCGCGACGCCGGCGCCGCTGAACCAGATCGTCTGGTACCAGGTTGGCGGCACGTGCACCGGCAGGTCCAGCTCGGCCTCGGTCCATAGACCGGCGCGGTTGGAGCCGCGGATCTGCAGGATATAGTCGCCGGGCGGCAGGTTGGTATAGGCGGCGAGCCGGCGCGTCGGATCGGTCTCGATCCAGCCCTCGTCGAAACCGTCCAGTCGATAGGCATAGTGGTTGAGTTCGGGTGCCGTATAGTCCAGCGCGGAGAACTCGACTGCAAAACTGTTGGCGCGCGGGCTCAAGAGCAGCGGCGCCTTGCTGCCGGCGCCGTTGAACGGCCCGGTTGCGACCGGCTTGCCGCCGGCCCGGATGTCGGTGACGACGATCGGTGGACGGTAGCGCCAGGGCTTCAGCCGCTCGGGCCGGACGATGGTGAGGCCACCCTGACCGCCGAACAGCAGTTCGCCCGCAGGGGTAACGGCACCGGATCCGACCCAATAGGTCGCGATCGCAACGCCGTCGGCGGCATGCAGCGCGTCCACGGTGAAATTATAGGGATTGACCACGGCCAGACCGTCGGCGGTGCTGGCCCAGATCCGGCCCTGCGCATCCTGCAGCAACTTGCCGATGTTCGGGCTCGGCAGCCCCTCGGCACGGCCCAGGCGCCGGAACCGGGGCACACCGTTGCCGTCGCGTCCCGTCATCACCTGAATGCCGCCGCCGAGCGTGCCGACCCAGAGCCGGCCGTCGCGGTCGAGCAGCAGGGACGAGACGAAGCCGGCGGCCATGGCCTGGGGATCGGCGGCGTTCGGCAGGATCTGTTCGATCTCGCCGGTCCTGGGCGTGAAGCGATTGAGGCCGTTGAGGGTGCCGATCCACAGATCGCCGTCGGCGCCGCGCTCGATCGCGCTGACGCGCTGATCGGTCAATCTCGGCGGGGCGGCCAGCGCCAGGGCCGGCGGTTCGCCAGACTTCAGCAGCAAGCCCTGGAACCCGACGCTGCGGCTGCCGATCCACAGCGTCTGGCCGTCGAGCAGCAGCGCGCTCACGCCCGTGTCCGGGTCGCGGTCCGGCGGGTTGATGCGGGCGATGGTCTGTCCGGTGCGGCTGCTGCGATAGAGGCCACGCGACGTGCCGACGTAGATGCAGTCGTCGGTGGCGGCCATCGCATAGATGCCCTCGGTCGGCAGGGCCGTCTCGGGATGGGAGCGGTCGGGCACCAGGCTCGCGGTACGGCCGCCGGCGGGATCGACGATCTCGATGCCGCCGCCGGTGCCGAAGCCCAGCCAGGCGAGCCCGTCCGGCCCCGGCAGGATCGCGTTCACGTCCGGGCCGGTCAGCCCGCCGGCGCGATTGGCGGTTTCGAAGAGTGTCAGCACGGCATTGTCGTTGCCGTCGGTGCGATCCAAGCCCCGAGCGGTGCCGATCCAGGTCGAGCCCGCCCGGTCCTTCAACAGGGTCCAGACCAGATCATGGGCGAGGCTGGTCGCCAGCGTCGGGTCGTGGCGCAGGCGCCGGATCGTGCCGGTCGCGGTATCGACGGTGACGATGCCCTCGCCGTAGGTCTCCAGCCAGACATGGCCGGGCGACACCGCGCCGATCGCATTGACGATCTGGCTCTGTACGCCGGTGCCGGCTTCGCGGGCCTCTTCGATCACCGTCGCGGTGCCGGCCGCACGGTCGAGCATGACGGCGCCGCAGCGGCCGGTGGCGACCCAGATATGCCCGGCATCGTCTTCGAACAGGGCGTGCGCCGACTGCGCGCCCTCGCAGTCGCGCGCCGGCAGCGCCACGGTTTCGAACTGCTGGGCCCCGGCCGGCCGATGGGCCAGGCCGCGCCGGGTGCCGACCCACAGCCCGCCCAGATGATCGCGCATCACCGTCCAGACCTGCTTGTCGGGCAGCGTGCCCAGGTCGTTCGGGTCATGGCGGAGCGCGAAGCTGGCGCCGGTCTGCGGATCCAGATGATCGAGCGTGCTATCAGCCACGAACCACAGACCGTCGGCGCCATCGTCCGCGATCGCGTCCACGCGCTTCAGCACGGCCCCGTCCGGGCCATCGGTATAGGCGAGGAAACGGTCCTGGCCCGGATCGTAGCGCACCAGCCCGCCGGCGCTGGTTCCGATCCACAGGCGGCCCTGGCGGTCGGTATGCAGCGTGTTGATATAGCTGTCCGGCAGCGCGTCCGGCGTGCCGGGCGCCGGCTTGTAGCTATGGAAGCGGTAGCCGTCCCAGCGCGCCAACCCGTCCTGGGTCCCGACCCACAGGAAGCCGTCGCCATCCTCGGCCAGCGCCGTCACGATCGGGTGCGGCAGCCCCTGCTCTCGGGTGTAGTGCTGGAACACGGTGTCGCTGAGCCCCGCCCAGCGCGCCTCGGCCCCTGCGGCAGGCCGCGTGGAAAACGCGCCGGCCAGGATGACGAGCATCGCCAGCCGAACAGCGAAACTCGAGAGCAGCCGCAGATTTTCTGCCGGCCTCTTCACGTGGCGTCGTCTCATGAGCGAGCATGACCCTCGGGCAACAGTTTCAACCGTTACCAACAAAAGTTTCTTCGGATACCGCTGACTCTCAAACAAACGGCAAATCAAACAGCCGTTTGTTTGGGTAATCTCAGACTATATCCGGAACTTCGAGGGTTCTATTGATTTGGCGGAATACCTGCTGATCAGATCGCGACGGGTCTTGCTGTGAGATCCATCACACACGACCAGCCTGCCAACTCAAGATCGCTCCCTCACGCCGCCCGCAACCGCCGCCGCTGCCGGACCGCGTTCGCCAGGGTTTCGAGCGTCGCGACCGAGGTCGTCCAGTCGATGCAGCCGTCGGTGATGCTCTGGCCATAGGTGAGCGGCCGGCCTGGGATCAGGTCCTGGCGGCCGGCGACCAGGTTGCTCTCGATCATGGTGCCGATGATGCGCCGATCGCCGCTCGCCACCTGGGCCGCGATGCTCTCGACCACGATCGGCTGGTTCTCGGGCTTCTTGGAACTGTTGGCGTGGCTGGCGTCGATCATGATGCGCGGGACCAGGCCCGATTTGACCGACTCGGCCGCCGCGGCCTCGACGCTGACGGCATCATAGTTCGGGACCTTGCCGCCGCGCAGGATGATGTGACAGTCCTCGTTGCCGGATGTGGCCGCGATGGCGGCGCGGCCTTCCTTGGTCACGGCCATGAAATGATGCGGCTCAGAGGCGGCGGTGACCGCGTCGATCGCGACGCGCACGCCCCCGTCGGTGCCGTTCTTGAAGCCGATCGGGCAGCTCATGCCCGAGGCCAGCTCGCGATGCACCTGGCTTTCGGTCGTGCGTGCGCCGATGGCGCCCCAGGCGACCAGGTCGGCGATGTACTGCGGCGAGATCGTATCCAGGAATTCGACCCCGGCCGGCAGGCCCAAGCGGTTGATATCGAGCAGTGCCCGCCGGGCGGTGTGCAGGCCCTTGTCGATCTGGAAGCTGCCGTCGAGGTCGGGATCGTTGATCAAGCCCTTCCAGCCGACGGTCGTGCGCGGCTTTTCGAAATAGACGCGCATGACGATTTCAAGCGCGTCGGCGTGGCGGCTCCGCTCGGCCATCAGGCGTTTGGCATAGTCGAGGGCAGCGATCGGATCATGGATCGAACAGGGTCCGATCACCACGATCAGCCGGTCGTCGCGACCGTGCAGGATCTCATGCATCGTGGCACGCGCATCGGCGACGGTCTGGGTGACGGCATCGCTGCGCGGATGTTCCGCGATCAGATCGACCGGGGGGATGAGCGCGGTGATCTCGCGGATACGGAGATCGTCGGTGGTGTTCGGCACGTTTCAAGGCTCCTGGTGACGAGGCACCTGGCGGATACAAAAAAAGCCGCCAGGGTGACTGGCGGCTGTTCGGGTTTTCGCGTTCGTTCGTTTAGGTCACGCGCCCCTGATCCCGCCAGCGATATAGCGGGGATAAAATCGTGCAGCGAGGGTCCGGGCGGCGTTCATGGGGCAGACGCTAATCGCAGCGCCCGACGCCTGTCAATTGTTTCACCCGTATCAATTGGCCCAGCGCAGCACCAGCGGATCGAGCCGCTGGGCGATCTCGATCAGGCCGGCGCGGGTGGCCGGGTGCAACGGCGCGATCGGCTCGCGCGGCGCATCGCATGTGATGACACCGCCCGCCTGCATCAGCGCCTTCGCCGCGAGCAGCCCGCATTGCCGGTTCTCGTAATTGATCAGCGGCAGCCAGCGGTCGTAGCCGCGCTGGGCCGCGAGGCGGTCGCCGGCCAGAAAGTCGCGCACGATCGGCACCAGCCCGTCGGGATAGCCGCCGCCGGTCATGGAGCCGGTGGCGCCGGCTTCCAGGTCGGCCATCAGCGTGATCGCTTCCTCGCCGTCCCACGGGCCCACGACATGCTCGCCACCCTCGGCGATCAATGTGCGCAGCTTGTTGGCGGCGAACGGCACCTCGATCTTGAAATAGGCGACGGCCTCGACCTCGCGTGCCAGCTTGGCGAGGAAGCTGGCCGACAAGGCGGTGCCGCTGACCGGCGCGTCCTGGATCATGATCGGGATCTCGATGGCGTCCGACACGGTGCGGAAGAAGCGTTCGATGCCCGGCTCGGCCACGCGGATGGTGGCGCCATGGTAGGGCGGCATGACCATGACCATCGCGGCACCCATATCTTGGGCTTGGCGCGAGCGTTCGGCGCACAGGCGCGAGGAACAATGCGACGTGGTGACGATGACCGGCACGCGACCGCCGACATGCTCCAGAATTACGCGGGTCAGGATCGCCCGCTCCTCGTCCGACAGCACGAACTGCTCGGAGAAATTCGCCAGGATGCACAGACCGTTCGACCCGGCATCGATCATGAAATCGACGGCACGCTTCTGGCCGTCCAGATCCAGGTTGCTGGCCGCATCGAAGATGGTCGGCACGACGGGGAACACGCCCTGGAAGCGGGGGTTACTGGCGGATGGGGTCATGGCATTCCTCCGGAGCTTTTCTACCGAGCCTCGGGTGTAGCACTCCGGGCCCGATGCCCTCCAGGGTTATTATGTATGACTATATGTTCCTGATGGGTCAGTGCGATGCCGCCGGGATCGCACCCGGAGCGGCGTCGCCGGCGGCACTCATCTTGATGTCGGGGCGGATGGCGAAGGTCAGCACCGCACCGACCAGCAGCAGGATGATCGAGCCGACGAAGGGGGCGGTCCAGCTGCCGGTCTCGTCGATGATCAGGCCGAACAGGATCGGCGAGACGATGCCGGCGACCGCGGAGCCGGCATTGATGATGCCGCTCGCCGTCCCGGCATAGGCCGGTGCCACGTCCATCGGCACCATCCAGGTCGGCGCGATCGACATTTCGATGAAGAAGAACGCGGCGCTGAGCGACAGGGTCATGACGCCGAGATTGCTGCTGATCAGGACCGGCACCAGGCAGACCGCCGACAGCACGAACGTGGCCGCGATCAGGCCGGACCGAGATAGTGTCAGGCTGCCGGTCCGCTTGAAGATCTGGTCGGCGACGATGCCGCCCATCGCGTCGCCGACGACGCCTGCGAAAAACACGCCGGAGACGAAGATCGAGGAATTCTTGAGGTTGTAGTCATAGGCGTGCAGGAAAAAGCTCGGCAACCAGGTGAAATACAGCCAGCCGGTCCAGCCGTAGCAGAAATAGACCGCGGCCGAAGGCGCGATGCGCTTCAGCAACCGCCGCCAGGGGATCGGCTCGCTGCGCGTCGAGCGCGGCGCCACGTCGGCGCGCGGCGGCAGCCGATCCAGTTCGGCCTGGGTGATGCGGCTGTCCTCGCTCGGATGGTCGCGGAAACCGAAATGCCAGAACACCAGCCACACACCCGTGGCGATGCCGACGATGATGAACGACATGCGCCAGCTGGTTACCGAGATCAGCAAAGCCACCAGCGGCGGCGCCACCGCGTTGCCGAAGCGCGAGAAGGAATGGGTGACGCCCTGGGCCAACCCGCGCTTGTCGACCGGAAACCAGTTGGTGATCGCCCGCGCCGCCGCCGGCAAGGCCGCACCCTCGCCGACGCCGAGCGCGAGGCGGACGGCGAACAGCGACGCGAGGCTGCCGACGAAGCCGGTGGCGATGGTCGTCACCACCCAGATCGCGACACAGCCGGTCAGGGTCCAGCGCGGTCCGTATTTGTCGGCGAGCACGCCGCCGATGACCTGGGTCAGGAGGTAGCTATAAGCGAAGGCGGAGAAGGCGATGCCGAGCTGGAGATTGCTCAGCGCCAGCTCCTTCTGCACGAAGGAGGCCGCGGTCGACAGGTTGACCCGGTCGAGGTACAGCAGAAAACTCAGGCCGCACAGCAGTGCAAAGACCTTCGTCGTCACCTTTGGGCGCAGCATCGTCCGTCTCCCTGTTGAACCGGCGCCCTGTTTCGGGCGCTCTGTTTTCGTTTTCAGGCGGCGCTTGGGTTGGCTTTGGTCAGGCGGCGAGGCCCTTGGCCCGGTAGCCGACACCCATGCGGGCCGCGAGCAAAAAGGCCTGGGCGGTCGCCTCGACATTCGCCTTGTTCTGCCCGGCGATGTCGAAGGCGGTGCCATGGGCCGGCGTCGCGATCGGGATCGGCAGCCCGCCCTGGACGGTCACGCCCTTTTCGAAACCCAGCAGCTTGATCGCGACCTGGCCCTGGTCGTGGTACATGGTCACGACCGCATCCAAGAGCCCGTCGCGCGCCTTCAGAAAGATCGTGTCGGCCGGGTAGGGGCCCTGGATCGCCAGGCCCTCGGCATTCAGTTCGCGCGCCGCCGGCTCGATGATGTCGATTTCCTCGCGCCCGCAGGTGCCGCCGTCGCCGCCGTGGGGGTTGAGGGCGGCGAGCCCGATGCGCGGCGCGGTGAAGCCGGCCCAGCGCAGCGTGCGCTCGGTCAGCTTGGCCGCGGCCTTGATCCGCTCGCGCGTCACCAGCTTCGTCACCTCGCCCAACGGCACATGGCTGCTGATGCGCGAGGTCCAGAGCGTGCCCAGCGTGTTGAATTCGCAGAAATAACTGGTGACGCCCAGGTGATCGGCGAAGAAATGCAGCTCGTCCTCGAACGCCATGCCGCCCTTCTTCAGCGCCTGTTTGTTGAGCGGCGCGAAGCAGATGGCGTCGATGTCGTGACGCGTGGCGGCGTCCAGGCACTGGGTCAGTGCCGTGCGGGCGCCGCGCCCAGCGGCTGGGGTGACCTGGCCGCGCACGATCTCGCTCTCAGATACCGTGTCGATCGCCAGGAACATCGGCGTCTCGTCGGTGCTGGCGCGCGCGGCAGCCCAATCGGCGATCGGCCGCACGGCCGGGGCCAGATCGGCGACGCGCTGACCCTCGGTCCAGACCCAGGGATCGCCGACCAGCAGGATCCGGGCGGCGGCCAGCACATCCGGACGGGTCAGCAGCTTCGCGACCAGTTCCGGTCCGATGCCCGACGCGTCGCCGAACGTGACGGCTACGATGGGTTTGGTGGATTGGCTCATGGCTCCCTCCCTCGGATTGCCGCTTGGCGCGACCGTGTCGTTGGAGAGAGTATTGCGGGCGCCTGAGCCCGGCGGCTAATCGGAAGATGGGATCAGCCGATAACTTTTTCAGATCGCAGGTCGAGCGCCGCCAGCCGGTGCGCGGTCAAGCGCAGGGTCGACATCAGACATTCCATCGCCGGATCGATCGGCCGGTCGGCGACGGTGATCAGGCCGCACGGCTCCATGCCGGCCGGTAGCTTGACCGGCAATTCCGCGAGCGTGCCCAGGCCGATGAAATAGCTGGCGATACTGTCCGGCACCACGCCGATCATGTTGGTCTGGCCCAGCAGGCTCGCGGTCGCCAGCATCGACACCGTCTCGACCGAGTGATGCGGCAGATCGATCCCCGCCGTCTCGAATGCGGCTTCGACGGCATGGCGCATCGGTGTCGAGGGTGGTTGCAAGACCCAGCTTTCCCTTGTGAGGTCGGTCAGGGTCAGGCCGCGCTGCAGTAGCAGCGGATGGTTGGTGCCGACGACGATCGTCAGTTCCTCGTCGAGCAATGGCTCCCAGGTCAGGGTATCGTGATCCCGTTTGCTGATCGGGCGACCGACGACGACATCCAGCCGTCCGGCGTGCAGTTCGGCCAGCAGCCCGTCGCTGGTATCGGTCAAAAGGGCGACCCGGAGCGTCGGATGCTGCTGGTTGAGGGCGGCCAGCGCCTCTGCAATCAGCCGCGGCACCGCCGCCATGACCGCGCCCAGATGCACCGTGCCCTCGATGCCGCGCTTCAGCCCGTCCATCTCCTGCTGCAGCCGATGCAGGTCGCGCAGCAGCAGGCGCGCGTGACGCGCGGCGGCGATGCCATAGACGGTCGGCACCATGCCGCGCGGCTGGCGGTCGAACAGGCTGACGCCGAGCGTACGCTCGATCTCTTGCAGCAGCTTGGTCGCGGCCGGCTGGGACAGGTTCAGCCGTTCGGCCGCGCGATGCAGGTTCTTGGTCTCGATCAGCGCCAGCACCAGCGACATCTGGCGCAGTTTCAGGCGGCTGATGGTCGAGGACAGCAGGTCGAAGGTGGCGGGGACGCGGGTCACCTCAGCGCAGGCGATGGGCCGGCAGAAACAGCACCACCGTGGTGCCGACGCCCAGCTCGCTCTCCATCGAGACCGCACCGCCATGCAGATCCATCAATTGCCGCGTCAGCGACAGGCCCAGGCCGGTGCCGCCGGCTGTGCGCGCGTTGCCGCCCTGGCCGAACCGCTCGAACACCTTGCGGATCTCGCCGGGCGGCAACCCCACGCCGGTATCGTCGACCGCGATCTGGATGCCGTCGGCATCGATCCGGCTCGACACGGTGACCTTGCCGCCCGCGGGCGTGAATTTGATCGCGTTCGACAGCACGTTCAGCAGGCACTGCTTGATCCGGAGCGGATCGACCTGGATCGGGATGGTTCTCGCCAGTTGGCTCTCGACCGTGACGCCGCCCTTGTCCGCATCGGGGCGCACCAGGGTCAGGCAGGTATCGACGAGGTCCTTGAGGTCGATCGTCTCCTCGGCGAGGTCGAGCTTGCCGGCCTCGGCCTTGGACAGGTCGAGCAGCTGGTTGATCAGGGTCAGGAGATGCTGGCCGCTGTCGTGGATATCGGTCAGATATTCGCGCTGTTTGGGCGGCAGCGGGCCGACATACTCCTCCAGCAGCACCTCGGAAAAGCCGATGATGGCGTTCAAGGGCGTGCGCAGCTCGTGGCTCATGTTGGCCAGGAACTCGGACTTGAAATAGTTCGCGTGCTCGGCCGCCTCCTTGGCGCGGGCGAGCTGGTCGGCGACGCGCTGGACGGCGGCGGTCTCGGCCTTGCTGCGCGCCAGATCGACCGTGATCGCCATATGCTTGGTCAGATGCTGGGCGGCGCTGTCGTTGATATGGTTGATCAGCGAGGCATAGGCGCTCAAGGCCTCGTAGGCTTCGGCGAAGCGGCCGCTCTGGTTATAGGCCTGAGCCAGCGCCATGCGCCCGCGCGCCAGGATATCCGGCTCCAGCTGTTCGAAATGATCGGTAATCGCCTGCAGGCCGGACGCCACCGCCAGGTCCGGCTGGTTCAGCGCCACATAGGCCTCGGTCAGCCCGATCAGGGCGGCACCCTCGCGGCTGTTCTCATGGGACCGGCGGAAATCGGCGAGATTGGCTTCGAACAGCTGCAGCGCCACCTCGGGTTCGCCGCTCAGCAGATGCGCCTGCGCCTTGGTATCCAGCACCGCGCGATGGAATTGGGGCGAGCTTTTCTCAAGCGCGTCCAGGATCTCCGGCTTCAGCAGGCCGAGCGCTGCCGATGCGTCGGCACGCCGTCGCGCTTCGTCTTCGAGCGCGCGGGCACGGTAGACCAGCGACTGGGCCTTGTTGTTGACCAGCATGGCATATTGCGTCGGGAACGCCGCCGGATCGCACAGCTCCAGGCCGCGGTCGTAGGACGACAGCGCGCTGCCGACGTTACGCATGGACGCGAATACGATGCCGATCAGGTTCTGGCATTCGATCTGCCGCTGCATGTCGCCCGCTTCGCGCGCGATGGCGGCGGCGCGGTCCAGGCAGGCGAGCGCCTCGCTCATGCGCTGGCCATGCCAATGGGCGCCGCCCTGCTGATAGATCGACAGGGCCTCGCCATGCCGGTCGCCGATGGCATGGGCCAGACGCTCCGCCTCCGCCCCGTCCGCGATCGCTTCGGAGACGGTGCCGTTGAAGCGCTTGGCGCGGGCGGCATGATTGAGCGCCTGGATCAGCAGCGCCGGATCGTCGACTTTGCGGGCAAGCTTGACCGCTTCCAGCGATCTCGACAGATCCTCGGACGAGAAATTGCGCTCGGCGAGTTGTGCCAGCAGGGTTTTCAGCTTGTCTCGAATGGTCGCGCGCTCCGCGCCTCGGGTTCGGTGTCGAAGCGATGTTACGTCACGATGACGGAAACGGGCTTGACGATTTGTTACCAGTGCCAATTTTGTGAGGGGGCACTCTGATCGAAACGCTTGCACGCGAGCCGGACAAGGCGCCTTCTAAAGAGGTTGTAAACCCGATGGGACGCAAGATCCCGGGCGGCGCAACGGGTGGGCGCAGGAGTTCAAGTAATGCGCGGTATCGGCGGACTGATCTGGTTGATGGTCTTGATTACGGGCGTGGCCCTGATCGCGGCCGCCCGTGGCCTCGGCGAACGCGCGGTGGCCCCGCTTCGACGCAAGCGCTGACAGCGCGCCCCAAGCCTCAGTAAATCACGACGCTGCGGATCGATTCGCCGCGCGCCATTAGATCGAAACCCTCATTGATGCGCTCCAGCGGCATCGTGTGGGTGATCAGATCGTCGATGTTGATCTTCCGGTCCATGTACCAGTCGACGATCTTCGGCACGTCGGTGCGGCCCCTGGCACCGCCGAAGGCCGAACCCATCCAGACGCGCCCCGTGACCAGCTGAAACGGCCGGGTCGAGATCTCCTGGCCTGATCCGGCGACCCCGATCACGACCGAAACGCCCCAGCCCTTGTGGCAGCATTCCAGTGCCTGGCGCATCAGCGTGGTATTGCCGACGCATTCGAAGCTGTAGTCGGCGCCGCCCTTGGTCAGCTCGACCAGGTGGCCGACCAGATCGCCCGCTATGTCCTTCGGGTTGACGAAATGGGTCATGCCGAACTTGCGCGCCAATTCCTCGCGGCCCGGGTTGATATCGACGCCGACAATCATGTCGGCGCCGGCGAGCCGGGCGCCCTGGATGACGTTGAGGCCGATGCCGCCCAGGCCGAACACCACGACATTGGCGCCGGGCTCGACCTTGGCGGTGAAGATGACCGCGCCGATGCCGGTGGTGACGCCGCAGCCGATGTAGCAGACCTTGTCGAACGGCGCGTCGGGCCGGATCTTGGCCAGCGAGATCTCGGGCAGCACCGTGTAATTGGCGAAGGTCGAGCAGCCCATATAGTGATGGATCGGCTTGCCCTTGAATGAGAAGCGGCTGGTGCCGTCGGGCATCAGGCCGCGGCCCTGGGTCGTGCGGATCTTCTGGCACAGGTTGGTCTTGCGGCTGAGGCAATAGTCGCATTCGCGGCATTCGGGCGTGTAGAGCGGGATGACGTGATCGCCCTTCTTCAGCGTGGTCACGCCCGGTCCGACATCGACCACGATGCCGGCGCCCTCATGCCCCAGGATCGCCGGGAACAGGCCTTCCGGATCGGCACCCGACAGCGTGAACTTGTCGGTATGGCACAGGCCCGTCGCCTTGACCTCGACCAGAACTTCGCCGAAGCGGGGGCCTTCCAACTGCACCGTCTCGATCGAGAGCGGCTTACCCGCCTCGAAGGCCACTGCCGCGCGTACGTCCATCGTCCCGTCTCCCCGATCTTATGACCTAGGAATGGAGCGGCCCGGGGAGAGCTGTCAAGGCGGCGGGGCGTTCGCAATGTGTGGTCGGTCGTCGCAATTCCGGCGTACGGAACATTTCGACGCTTTGCCTCGCCGCGTTCTTATGGTTCTTGTTGCCCGCAGTTTGAGCATTTTCGGCGAGAGACGTTTTCATGTCCGGTGCGCGCTACATTCTGACCCTGTCCTGCCCGAACCGACCCGGCATCGTCGCCGCGGTCGCGTCCCATCTGTTCGAGGATGCGGGCAATATCCTTGAGGCTCAGCAGTTCGACGATACCGAGACCGATCGTTTCTTCATGCGGCTGGTTTTCAACCGCACCGATGCCGGCCGGCCCGTCGCCGACATGCGCCAGGCGTTTGCACCCCTGGCCGATCGCTTCGCCATGAGCTGGACCTTGCGCGACCAGACCGAGAAGCGTCGGGTCATGCTGCTGGTGTCGAAGTTCGACCATTGCCTGACCGACCTCCTGTACCGCTGGCGCATCGGCGAATTGGCGATGGAGCCGACGGCGATCGTCGCCAACCATCCGCGCGAAACCTATGCCGACATGGATTTCGGGCGGATTCCGTTCCATTACCTGCCGGCGACGCGCGAGACCAAATCCGCTCAAGAGGCGCAGATCTGGAAGCTGGTGCAGGAGACCGACACGGATCTGGTCGTGCTCGCCCGCTACATGCAGGTGCTGTCCGACGATCTTGCAGGCAAACTCGCGGGCCGCTGCATCAATATCCATCATTCCTTCCTGCCCGGCTTCAAGGGCGCCAAGCCCTATCACCAGGCCCATGCCCGCGGCGTCAAGCTGATCGGCGCTACGGCGCATTACGTCACCGCCGACCTGGATGAGGGGCCGCTGATCGAGCAGGATGTCGAGCGAATCAGCCATAGCGATACGCCGGAGGACCTGATCCGCATCGGCCGCGACATCGAGCGGCGCGTGCTGGCGCGCGCCGTCAGGTACCACCTGGACGACCGCGTGCTGCTCAATGGCACCAAGACCGTCGTGTTCGGGTCCTGGTGACGGGGCGCTGGTTCCTTTTTTGCAAGCAAGGTCCGCGAAGAGCAGGACGTATTCGGAGAATGGGATGAATTTCACGCAGCAGCAGAAGAGTCCCGGCCGGCAGCTATTGGGCTTTGTCGTCGTGGTGCTCCTGCATGTTGGCTTGATTTACGCGCTGGTGACGGGCCTTGGCACGAACATCGTCGAGGTGATCAAGGCCCCGATCGAGACGAAGATCATCGAGGAGGTTAAGCCGCCGCCGCCGGACGTGCCGCCGCCGCCGCCGCCGCCGAAGCTTGCGGCGCCGCCGCCGCCGTACATCCCGCCGCCGGAGATCCAGATCGCGCAACCGCCGCCGCCGACGCCGATGGCGACGGTGGCGACCGTGGCGCCGCCGGCCCCGCAGGCGCCGCCGGTTCAGCGCACCGTGGCACCGTCGGTACCGGACAGCGAGGTGAGTGCGCGTCCGATCGCGGGTCCCCCGATGAAGTATCCGCCGCGCATGCAGGACCAGGGCCGAGAGGGCCAGGTCGAAGTGACGTGCGATGTGGATGCGGATGGGGCGACCAGCAATTGCGTCGTCGGCAACGTGGTCGGCGGTGCGGCGTTCTCGGAGGCGGCTTTGGCCTGGGTGAAGCTCCAGCGCTACAAGCCGGCGATCCGCAACGGCGTGCCGATCGCGGAGCCGCATCACAAGTTCAACATCGTGTTCAAGCTCGGCAACTGAGGTTCAGGGCTGCCGGCTTACTCGTAACAACTAAAGGCAACTCGGGCCCCGATGGATCAGGTCAGGGCCGACAATCCGGAGACACCATGATCAAGACCAACAGCCTGACGGCACTCGCGACGGCCCTTGTGGTGGCATTCGCTCCTCTCGCCTCGACCGTGGCGCTGGCCCAGACTGCGCCGGCCACGGCGCCCGCAACCACGGCGCCGGCCGCGACGGCACCGGTCGCCCCTGCTCCGGCCGATGCGACGGCGGCTCCGGCCGACGCCAGTGCGGCCCCCGCAGCACCGACCCTGGCACCGG
>Ga0302314_10002742_pt1 | contig 32635 bp, 33 predicted proteins | sample III_Palsa_N2_3_FD_200533 | JGI IMG/M metagenome (GOLD analysis project Ga0302314, IMG submission 200533) | Peat permafrost microbial communities from Stordalen Mire near Abisko, Sweden - III_Palsa_N2_3 | ecosystem: Environmental > Terrestrial > Soil > Palsa > Peat permafrost | place: Sweden...
GCACCCGTTCCATGGACTCCAGATAGAGCCGCTCGCGGGTCACCGCTGGAGCGCGGCGGTACTGTTCGTAGATCTGGTTGAACCGGGACGCGTCGCCATCGGCCGTGTGCACGACGTTTTCGCGATAGGCCTGGGCGGACTGGATGATCTGCGCGGCATCGCCTTTGGCGACGTTGATCACCCGGTTCCGATAGGCGTTGGCCTGGTTGACCGCGGAGGCGGCGTCCTGGCCGGCGCTGGCCACGTCCTGAAAGTCGGGCACCACATCCTTGGGCGGATTGGCGGAACGAACCTGCACCTCGACGATGGTCACGCCGGCGCCGTAGCTGTCCAGGATGCGCTGCATCAAAACCTCGGTCTGGTCTTGCAGCTTACCCCGGCCATTGGTCAGGATGTCGTTCAGATTAGTCTTTCCCACCACCTCGCGCATCGCGCTTTCGGCGACCGACTGAATGGTGACCTGGCCGGGATCGGAGACGCGAAACAGGTAATTGGCGGCGTCGTTGATGCGGTACTGAACCGTAAAGGTCAGATCGACGATGTTCTCATCCCCGGTCAGCATCAGAGCCTCGGCTTGGTTCTCGCTGTCGCCTGACCCGCCGATGTCCACGCGCTGCAGCGACGCCACCGGGACCTTCTGGACCCTTTCGAAGGGCACGAACCGCCAGTGCGCGCCCGGACCGGTGTCGCGCGAATAGGCGCCAAAGGTGGTCACCACGCCCTGTTCGGCGGGCTGGACGAAATAGATTCCCGAGAGCAGCCATACCATGACCACGGCGATGGCGATCAGCCCCAACAGCTGCGGCGTCGCCGGGCCGCCGGCGCCACCGAAGCGGTCCTCAAGCCACTGCCGCCAGCGCCGCAGCATCGCGGTCAGTTCATCGGAATTGAGCGGCGGCGGCGGACGTCTCGGTCCTCCCAAAGGGCGGCGCGGCGGCGTGGGCGGCTCGTTTCCGCCGCCCGAACCGCCGGGCGGCGGCGCGCCCCAGGGACCAGGCTTTTGACCCGGCTTGCCGTCGTCGGAATTGTCGGTCCAGGGCATGGGCGGGGAGGTGACTCTTGCGGGCGCGCGGATCGCGACTGGACGATGTTGATGGGCAAGGCTTGTAAAGCGCAGCCCGGCCCCGGATATGAAACCCCGCGCGGCGACGCGCAAGACATTCCGGTTGAGATCGTTCCTTATGCCCGAGACCCTTCCTTCTGATCGTGCTGCGGTTTTAGAGGCGCTGGACCGCATCCGCGACCCTAAGAGCGGCAAGGGGCTGGCGAGCGCGGGTCTGGTGCAGGCCCTGGTGGTGGCGCCCGGCCGGGCCGGCTTCATGCTGGAAGTCCCGCGCGCCGATGTCGGGCTCTATGAGCGCGTTCGTGACGAAGCCGAGGCGGCGCTGCGAGCGCTGCCGGGCATTGAGCGGGCGCAGGTGGTGCTGACGGCGTCATCAGGCGGCGGTGCGGCGAAGCCGCGCGAGGATGAGCCGCCGTTGGCCCCCGGGGCGGTGCGGGTCCGGCGCGGCGCGCAGCTCTCGCCCGCCGCGCAGGCGCAGGTTCAGCCGCCGCAGCCGAGGCCCGCCGGCGCGGCCGGACCGCTCAATCCCGCGCACGTGGGCCAGATCGTCGCCGTGGCCAGCGGCAAGGGCGGGGTGGGCAAGTCGACGGTCGCGGTCAACCTGGCCTGCGCCCTGGCCATGCTCGGACGCCGGGTGGGACTGCTGGACGCCGACGTCTACGGCCCCTCGATCCCGCGCATGACCGGCGCTGACGCCGAACCCCAGATGACGCCGGAAAAGAAGCTGAAGCCCATCGAGGCGTGGGGCCTGAAGATCATGTCGATCGGCTTTTTGGTCGACGAGGCCGCGCCGATGATCTGGCGGGGCCCGATGGCCTCCTCGGCGCTGAACCAGATGCTCAATGACGTGGCCTGGGGCTCGGCCGAAGAGCCGCTGGACATCCTGGTCATCGACATGCCGCCGGGCACCGGCGACATCCAGCTGACTCTGGCCCAGCGCGTGGCGCTGGCCGGCGCGGTGGTGGTGTCCACGCCGCAGGAGGTGGCGCTGATCGACGTGCGCCGCGGGGTCTCCATGTTCGAGAAGACCCATGTGCCGATCCTGGGCGTGATCGAGAACATGGCCTACTTCCCCGACCCGACCACCGGCGCCCCCATCCCCATCTTCGGCCACGGCGGCGCCCGCTCGACGGCCGAGGCGATCGGCGCGCCGTTCCTGGGCGAAATCCCCATCGACGTGGCCCTGCGCCAGGCCTGCGACGCGGGACGGCCATTCGTGCTGGAAGGCGGCGATAGCCCGGCCGGCAGGGCATTCCTGAGCATCGCCGAGGGGGTGCTGGACGCGCTGCAGAAAGGCGCCGACGTCAAGCCGGCGCCCCGCATCGTGATCGAGGATTGAGTCCTTACTCGGCGGGTTCCGGCGAGATGCCGATGCCGGTGAGGGTCTCTCCGGCGCTGGCGACATCGATGCCGCCGTCGCGCAAATCCAGCGCGGCGCGGACGTCGGCGTGGCGTTTGGCGTCGAGCTTATAGCCCAGCAACACCAGCAGGCCGACGACGACGAAGATGATGGGCGCGAACAGATAGCACATCTCCAGGCCGAAGATCGCGTTAGGCGTATTGACTACGCCGTCACCCTTGTAGCCGACCATCCCAAGCACCGGGAAGATGATGATCACGGCGACCGCCAAGCCGATCTTTTGGGTGGTCGTAACCATGGCGTAGAGCGCCCCAAGCAGGTCGCGGCCGCTCTCAAGGCGGATCTCGTCCGCCACATCGGCCACCATGGCCCTGACGACGGGGATGAAACAGCTTGAGCAGAAACCCACGACAAACATGGCGAGGAAGGTGATCCCAAACTGCGCCCTGGGCAGAGCCATGAGCGTAGTCTGGAAAATCGCATAGGCGATGCAGGCGATCTGCACCGCCCGATGTTTGCCGACCTTCTGGGCGACCGCGCCCCAGAACGGAGACCCGATGAAGCCGGCGCCCATGAACGGAACCAGCAGCGCCGTGACGCTGGCGACGCTGAAGCCCTTCGCGTCATGGAAGAAGTAGATGTAGATCGGCCCGGTCATGCCTGGGCCCAGGGTAAGCGCAAGATCCGCCATGATGATGCGACGCATGTTGGGCTTGGCGATTGCGGTGAGATAGTCGCTCAAGGCGAACCGCTTCTTGTCGCCTTGGGGCACGATCCTTTCAGGCGTGAACGAGAAGGCGGCCAAAATAGCGAGGGGGATCATGACCATGACGATGGCGCCGATCGCGCCCATGTCATGCACGCTGCCGAACTGAATGGGCTTTTGCAGGATGTGCTGGTGCACCAGCGCGGCGGTGATCTGCCCAAGCAGCAGGAAGGCGATCACCCCGGCGACGCCGATGCCCTGCATCCAGCCGTAGACGCGCGCTCGCTCGTTATAATTCACTGTCAAGGCGCCGGCCCATGAGGCCTGGCCGAGCAGGAACATCGAGTAACCCGCATAGACGACCAGCAGCCAGAGGATCGCATAGCCGGGTCCGATGCCCGCCGGCGGCATGAAGGCCCGATAGATACCCAGCAGCAGCACCAGACCGCCGCCGAGCACCCAGGGTCTGTAACGGCCGATAGGTGTCTTGGTGCGATCGATCAGGACACCAATCGCTGGGTCGAGACAGATGTCCAGCAGGCGAAGCACCAGGAAGATGCCTCCGACCGCGGTCAGGCTCACGCCGAGGACGCTGGCGTAGAACCTTGGCATCAACAAGCCCAGGATTGTGAGCAGCGCGCCAGCTGGCAGGTTGAGGCAGGCGAAGGCGACCACCGTGCGCATTGGCATACGTTTGGCGACCGCGTCCAACACGGGCGTGGAAATGGAAGTCACTTGTTCGTCTCCCTACATGCACTGGGCGCCTCTGCGGACGCCTGCGCCACGGATCAGGACTCAGCCATCCCGCCAGCGCAAGCCCAAACAGGCAATTTGGCGGATGATCATCCGGTAATTGGCGTGGCCGGCGGCGGGGCTGTCGAAAGGCCGCCCACGCCGCTCAGTTCAGGCGAGAGCTCCGCCAGGGCGTCACGCTCATCGAGCGCCTTGCGGATGTCGGCGTGTGCGCGGGCGTCGAGACGGTAGCCGATGAAGCAGGCGCCGCCGAGCATGACGAAGACGATCGGACCGATCAGGAAGATCAGCTGCAGCCCCAGGATCGCCGCGGGCGAATTGTGAACCCCGAGCTTGGGGTCGAATCCCACCACCGGTAGCAGGCGGAAAGTAAAAACGATGGCGAAGGCGCTGGCGAGTTTCGCCGTCAGGGTGATCAGCGAGTAGAGCAGGCCGATCTGCTGCTTGCCGGTTTCCAGCCTGATCTTGTCGGCGACGTCGGCCAGCATGGCGCGGACCAGGATGGTGAAACCCACGCCGAGAAAGCCCATGATCGCCATGAAGCCGGCGAACAGCACAAACTGCCTTGGCGGCATGAAGAAGATGCAGATCAGGCCGAGCGAATAACCGGCATTGCTCGCGATCAGGGTCTGGTGCTTGCCGAACCGGACAGCGATGCGGCTCATCAGCAACGCGCCGACGACGCTGGCGGCGACGTAAACCAGCAGAAGGCTGCTGGCCTGCGCGGAGGTGAAGCCCTTGGCGTCCTCCGAATTGTAGAGATAGAGGGCCGTCATCCAGCCCGGCCCGAGGCCCAGGCAGAGGTCGGCGCCGACCACGCGCAACACCTCGGGGCGCCGCAGCAGGTCCCAGTATTCGCGCAGGCTGGTGCGGTCACGCACCAGGCTCGCCGTCACCTTCTCCGGAATCCGCAGGGCCGCCCAGGCGATGCCAAATGGGGTGGACACGATCACGAACCAGCCCATGGCCTGGATGAGACGCGGATCAGCGGAGGACTTGATGTGCATTGCCGGCGGCAGCACGAGCAGGGCCGCCGTGCCCACGACGCCTGCGACGGAAAGCACGGCGAACATTCGTGACCGGTCGTCATAGGCCGGTGCGACGGTCGCGGCCCAGGCGGTGTGCGCCAGCATGATGATCGACAGGCCGATGTAGAGCAGTAGCAGGACCGCGACCATATAGGCCACGCTGGCGTTCGTCGGCGGCATGATTGCCAACCAGACGGACACCATCATCACCGGCGCACCAAGCATCAGCCAGGCCCGATAGCGGCCGAAGCGGGTGGTGGTGTGGTCCATCGCCACGCCCAGGACCGGGTCGACGCCGATGTCGATCAGCCTGACGATGAAGAAGACGCCGGCGACGCCTGCCGCGCCCATGCCGAGATGGCTGGCGTAATAGGGCGGCAAGTAGATGCTGAGCAGGACGGCGAGCGCGCCATAGGCCGCCGCCGGGGTCGATATGGTCCAGATCGTCAGGGAGGACAACCGGTTCGGCGCGGGAGGGTTCATGGCCGGCGGATCCTTCTGCGGAATTCGACGGAACGGGTTAGCCGGCGATCGCCTCGACGACCGGGCCTTCGAGGTCCCCCGGCAGGATTTCGCCGAGTCCCCGGGCGTCCATCACGTCCAGCTGCGCCCTGATCTCTGCGTGCCGCCTGGAGTCCAGCTTGTAGCCAAGGTAGCAGGCGCCGCCGATCATCACGAAGATGACGGGGGTGATCAGATAGACCAGCTCCAGCCCGAGCACGGAGCCGGGGGTGTTGACGGCCCCTTCCTTCGGATTGAAGCCGACAAGCGCGAGGACGTTGAAGCTGAGCCCGATCGACAAGGCTATGGCGACCTTCTGCGAGCTGGTGATCATGGCGTACAGCAGGCTGACGCGCTGCTTGCCCTGCTCCAGCCGCACCGCATCGCCCACGTCGGCGACCATCGCGCGGTCGAGCATGGTGAAGCTGGACGCCAGAAAGCCGAGGATAAACATCGGTATGGCGGCGAGCAGGAAGGCGCCCTTGGGCACCAGGATCAGGCTGAGCAGGCCGATCGAATAGCCGGTCGACGCCACCTGCAATGCGCGGTGCTTGCCGATCTTCATCGCGAAGCGGCTCATGAAGACAGCGCCGAGCACGCCGGCGCCGATGTAGATCAGCAACAGCAGGTTGGCGGATCCGGCGGCGAAGCCTCGCGCGTCGTGGAAGTAAAAGAGGTAGAGGGCCGACATCCAGCCGGGGCCCAGCGTCAGGCAGAAGTCGGCGATGATGATGCGGGCCATGTCCGGCCGGGAGATCATCGCCCAATAGTCGCGAAAGCCGAACCGCTCGTGACTGCTGTCGCTGACCGCCCGTTCCGGCGTGGCGAGGGCGGCGAGAGCCACCGCTATGGGGGTGACGATGACGACCGCCCAGCCCATGGCGCGCACGTTCGCGCCGGACTTCTCCGCCACCGCGCCCATCAGGGATGGAATGACCAGGATCAAGGTCGCGCCGAGGGTGCTGACGATCTGGATCGCCCCGAACACGCGAGAGCGCTCGTTGTACTTGCCGGCCACCACCGAGCCCCAGGAGGCGTGGGACAGGGTGATCAGCGAATAGCCGATGTAGTAGATTAACAGCCAGAAGATCAGATAGCCGTTGGTCACCGTCCCTTGCGGTATGAACAGCATGAAGACGCCCAGGGCGATCACCGGCGCGCCCAGGATCAGCCAGGCGCGGTAACGGCCGATCCGGGTCTGGGTCCGGTCCATCACCAGGCCGATCATCGGGTCGAAGCCGCAATCGATCAGTCGCACCAGCATGAAGATGCCGCCGACCGCGGCGAGCCCCATGCCGAAATGGCCGGCGAAGTATCTGGGAAGATGGACGCTGATGGCCACGGCCAGGGCGCCGACGGTAAGGCCCGGCTGGCTGAAGGCGATCAGGCGGCCAAGCGGGAGACGGTCGCCCTGGGGCGACGGTACGGCTTCAGCGGTCACTAGGCATCCTCGGCGTTGCTTCCTCCGGACGCCTCTGGCGGGCGTCTGAGGCGCAATGTGAACGCCGATAATCGGGTGCGCGCAAGCCGGTTTCGTGTTGCAAAACCGTAACCCGCCGCGCTCAAGGGCGCAGCGGGTAGGTCTTCGGTCGGGCCCTACTCGGCGAGCTTGCGGAAAATCTTCCCGCCCTGTTCGCCGCCCTGGAAGTAGGCCTTCTGGCCAGCCTCGTCGGTGATCTTGGCCCAGTTGTCGCGCACCGCTTCGGCGGACAGACCCGCCTCGCCCAGGTGCACGCCTTCGGTCTCATAGATGCGCGCCAGGGCGAACACGCCGGCGCCGGCGGCGAGGATGCAGCCGGTGGGGGCTTCTTCCGAGGCCAGATAGACCACGCCGGGCGTGACGTATTCCGGCTTCAGCCGGGCCAGGGTGTCCGGCGGCATCAGGTTCTCGGTCATCCGCGTGGCGGCCACCGGGGAGATGGCGTTGATGTGGACGTTGTTCTTCTGGCCCTCGAGCTTGATGGTGTTCATGAAGCCGACGATGCCCATCTTGGCCGCGCCATAGTTGGACTGGCCGAAGTTGCCGTAGAGGCCGGACGAGGAGGTGGTGACGACGATGCGGCCATAGTTCTGGGTCCGCATGATCTCCCAGACCGCCTTGGTCGGCTTCACGGTGCCCATCAGGTGCACGTTCAGCACCAGTTCGAAGTCGGCGATCTCCATCTTGGAGAAGGACTTGTCGCGCAGGATGCCGGCGTTGGCGATCAGCACGTCGATGCGGCCCCACTGGTCCATGGTCTGCTGGACCAGGTGGGCGACACCGGCGTCGTCGGTGACCGAGGCGCCGTTGGCGATGGCTTCGCCGCCTGCGGCCTTGATTTCGGCGACCACGGCGTCGGCCGCGGCCGAGGAGCCGCCAGAGCCGTCCATCGAGCCGCCCAGGTCATTGACCACCACCTTGGCCCCGCGCCGCGCTAGCTCCAGCGCATGCTGCTTGCCCAGGCCGCCGCCCGCGCCGGTTATGATCGCCACCTTGCCGTCGAAACGCAGGTCCGCCATGTCGCTAATCCTCTAACGTCCGTTTGAAGAGCTGAAGTCGGCGCAGCTTTTGGTTTGCGCGGGGCGGCGCGTCAAGCGCGGACGCCGCCGCGCCCGCCCTATCCCTTCAGGAACCCCCGCGCGGCGGCGAGGAAGCCGTCGGGCTTGTCCAGAGGCACACTGTGGCCGGAGCCGGCGACCTCGGCGAACACGGCGCCCGGTATCGTCTCGATCATCTGCCGCGCCACCTCCGGCGCGAGGATGTCGGAGGTCTCGCCGCGGATCAGCAGGGTTGGGACGTTGATCTGGGCGACGGAGCGCCAGGCCGCCTCGGGGTCGCGCGGACGCAGAACGCGCGGCTGCCGCAGCGCCCGATCGTAGCGATAGGTCCACTGGCCGTCCTCGGTGCGCATCAGGGCGTTGTCCGAGCGCTGGCGATGGTGCGCCTCGGGCGGGACCGAGTTGGCTGCGCGCGCGAGGGCGAAGGCCTCTTCGCGGCTCTCGAACAGGTCCTTGGTCCGTACGCCGGTCTGGATGCGGCTGGAGCCGGCCGCGACGATCTCCGGCCCGATGTCGACGATCACGCAGGCCGCCAGCGCCTCAGGCCGGCGCCCGGCGTACTCGATGGTCACCATGCCGCCCATGGAGAGCCCCAGCAGGGTGAAGCGCTTCAAGCCCATGGCCCCCACGAAGGCTTCCAGGTCGTCGGCCATGTCGCCGACGCCATACTGGTCGGCGGGCGCCCACGCGGTTTCGCCATGGCCACGCTGGTCCAGCGCCAGCACGCGGTAGCGGTCGCTCATCGCTTCGGCGAAGGCGTCCCACGAGCGGGCGTGGCCGGTAAAGCCGTGCAGCAGCACAAGGTCCGGCGCCCCCGGCTTGGCGGCTGGCCAGTCGCGGAAATGGAACCGCAGGCCGCGCAGTTCGATCAGTTCATCGGTGACTGGCGCGGTCATGAGCTTCCTCCCAGCCGGTGTTGCCGCCGGCGCGGCGGCATCATGGACGCTAGGCGCCGGGTCCGGCAAGCGCAACTGGCTCGCCTTCCCCGCCCGAGTCTGTCAGGGAGCGCCAATGCGGCGGATGGCCTTCCTTTCCCTGACCTGCGCGGGTGTCTTCTGGGGCCTCGGCTTTCCCTTGGCCAAGATGGTGCTGGGGGAGATCGACGCGCCGCACATGGTGCTGCTCCGGCTCGGCGTCGCGGCGCTGGTGGCGCTGCCGTTCGTCCTGCGGCCGGGCGCGCGCCAGCTGCTCCGCTCGCCGGTGGTGCTCCTGGGCGGCGGTCTCTACGGCATTGCCTTCCTGCTGCAGTTCGAGGGCCTTGCGCGGATCACCGTCACCCTGGCGGCCCTGATCGTCGGCGTGCAGCCGGCGCTGATCGCGATAACCGCCCGGTTGCTCGGCGAGCGGATCAGCCGGCTGTCCTGGGCCGGCGTGATCGGCGCCAGCGTCGGCGCGGTCCTGATCGCCGCCCGCCCCGGCGGCGCGGGAACGCCCCTTGGCGTGGCCCTGTCGGTGATCGCCATCTTCATCTTCCTGGGCTGGCTGTTCCTGATCCGCCGCGCGCCCAAGACGTCCGAGGCCCTGGCCTTGCCGGCGGTGACCGTGCTGGTGGCCGCCATCACCGTCCTGCCGCTCGCGCTGATCCTGCACGGGCCGCCCCGGCTGGACCTCAGCCCGCAGGGTTGGGCCGGGGTGATCGGGCAGGGCGTGTTTTCGACCTTCCTGGCCACAGCCGCCTACCAGTTCGGCCTCGCCCGTGTGGGGTCGGCCTCGGCGGGGGTGTTCATCAACATCGAGCCCCTGATGGGCACGATCCTGGGCGTCAGCCTGTTCGGCGACAAGCTGACTCTGCCGCTCGCCGCCGGGGGAGCAATGATCATCGCCGGAAGCCTGCTGGTCGTACTCGGCGAGCGCGAGGCGCCCGTGGCCGAGATGGAAATAGCGCCTCCGATAGGCTGACCGGCTATTCGCCGCCCATGCCGAGGATCACCTTCCATTCGTCCGGCGTCACCGGCGAGACCGACAGGCGGAACTGGCGGAACATGGCCATGCCGGCGAGCTTGGGCTCGGCCTTCATCGCCGATAGCGGCACGGGTTTGGGAAGGCGGCGCACGGGCTGAACCTCCACCGCCACGAACCGGCCGGCAGGGTCGCTGGGATCGAGAAAGGATTCCTTCGAGACCCTGGCGATCCCGACCACCTCCAGGCCTTCCTGGGAGTGGTAGTAGAGCAGCAGGTCGCCCACCTTCATGGTGCGCAGATAGATCGCCGCCTGATTGTTGCGCACCCCGTCCCAGACGGTCGAACCGTCGCGCTCCAGGTCGGCGAAGGCGTACTTCACCGGCTCGGACTTGATCAGCCAATAGGACGGACTGGCCACGGTTCTGCTCCCTGCATCTCGGACGGCGGGATCATGGCATGACTCGGGTGACAAGAAACCGCTGGGTCGGTCTTTTGCGCGGCTCGGTAGGGTGTTTAGGCTAGAATCTGAAGCCCGTGCTTCTGGACGATGCTGAGCAGCTTGAGCGCGGCGCCGCTCGGCTTTTTGGCCCCGGTTTCCCACTTCTCGACCGTGCTCTCGCTCGTGTTGAGGTAGCGGGCGAACACCGGCTGACTGACCATGTTGGATTCGCGGAGCTGCTTGATCGCCGCCGGCGCAATGGGCGGCGTGACAGCCAGGCAGGTTTCGTCGAAATCGCGCATGGTCGCCTTGTCGATCGTGCCGGCGCGTTCCATGCCGGCGACGGCGCTATGGACCGCCTCGAAGGCGTCGCTCTTGAACTTACGCGTCGCGGCCATTGCAAATCTCCATCAGTTCCTTGGCCTTCAGTTCCTTCTCGATCTCGACATCCGTCTTCCCGGCGTAGAGATCGGCCAGTTTGCGAAACGCCCTCAGCTCGTCCTCGTCGATGTTAGCCCGGTCCTTCTTCGCAAAGAGGTAGGCATAAACCCAGTAGCGCCGCCCTTTGGCGACGATGATGCTTCGGTGTCGGTTCTTATTCAGGCGCTTCTTGAACACGCCCCCGCCCAGATCGTCCGCCTGACCGAGTCTCACGTCCGCGATGGCCTCGCAAAGCTCCTCGTCGTTGATGAGCGCTTTGCGCGCCGCTCCGGCGAACCAAGCGGTCTTGAAGGCCCGCACGGGTTCCTCAGCGTCGGTCATGGCCATATGTAGCACTTAGTGCTATCGCCCACAAGGGGCTGCGGCGTCGGCCCTTTGTGCGACTCCGTAGGGCGCCTAGGTGGAAGGCAGCCCTGAAGTGCGGTCGCCGTTTCGACTCTACCCCGCCGCCGCGTTGGCCGGCGTCTTCGCCAGCGCCATCCCCGGCTTCAGGAATTTCACCAGCACGCGCTGGCCGATCAGGAACGGGGCCTGGTCGGCGCTGACCACCACCTCGACCACCCGCTCGTCGGTGCGCTCGGAGGGGTCGTCCGACTGCAGCTTGCGGGCGCCGAACACCGGGGCGCGGCGCAGGACGCGGCCGGCGAAAGTCTTCGACTGGTCGGACTCCGGCACGATCTGCACCGTCTCCCCGACGGCCACGAAGGGCAGGGCGCTTTCCGACACCTCGGCGCGGACGATGCGCTGGCCGGCAGGCTCCAGGTCGAACATCGGCGTCACGTTCAGGGTCGAGGCGCCGACGCCCGGCGCGGCGTAGCGGCGAACGATGCGGCCATCCACCGGCGCGCGGACGATGGTCTGTTCCAGCCCGTACCTGGCCTGGTCGAGCTGGGCCTTGGCCACGGCGACGGCGGCTTCCTGGCTGGACAGCGTCGCCTCGTCATTGCGGGTCACATCCCCCGCCTGGTCGATCATCTGGGTCGGCACGACGCCTTTCAGGTCCACCAAGCGCTGCGCCTCGCGGTGGGCGGCGACCAGTTGGGACTGGGTCAGCAGCATCTGCGCCTGCGCCTGCTTCAACGCGGCCTCGGCGGTTTCGACCGCCAGGCGCGACGCGTCGTCTTCCTGGCGGGCGAGGATCTGGTTCTTGGTCACCTGGTCGCCCTCGGTGACGTCCACCTCGCGGACGATGCCGGCGGTGCGGGCGGCGACGGAGATCACGCCCCCTTCCACGTCGGCCTTGCCCTCGGCCACGGCGGCGAACGGCGAGGGCGGCTCGGCCTTGGCGGCGACTGCGGCGGCGTGCTTGGCGTTGGCGGCGTTGAGCAGGGTCAGGCCGATCGCCAGGGCGACAAGCCCGGCCAGCAGGATGATCCAGAAAGCGGGGCGGCGAAGAATGGCGGGCATGGCTTAGAGTCCGATACTGGGCGAGCGGCGATGGTCGGAAATGACGAGGCCGTCCTCGAGGTGGATGACGCGGTCGGCGAAGGCTTCCAGCCGCACATCGTGGGTGACGCAGATCACCGCCGCCCCGTGGTCGGTGGCGGCGCGGCGCAGCAGGCGAACGACCACCTGGCCGTTCTCGCCATCGAGGGCGGAGGTGGGTTCGTCGGCGAACAGGAGGGCCGGCCGCTTGGCGATGGCGCGAGCGATGGCGACGCGCTGCTTCTCGCCGCCGGACATCTCGGAGGGACGCTGGTTCAGCTTCTTCTCCAGCCCGACCTCGGTGAGCGACTCCACGGCGATGGCGCGGGCCTCATCGTGGCCGAGCCCCTGGTACTTCAGCACCGTGGTCACCTGGCCGAGGGCGGTGAGGGCCGGGAACAGGTTGAAGCCCTGGAAGATGAAGCCGCAGTGGTCGAGCCGGAAACGGTCGATGCGCCCGCCGCCCTGGCTCCAGAGGTCGTCGCCCAGCGCCTTCACCGAGCCCTCGTCGGGCTTCATCAAACCTGACAGCACGGCCACCAGGGTCGACTTGCCGGAGCCGGACGGTCCCATCACCATGGTCACGTCGCCGTGGCGGGCGTCGAAGTCGACGCCCTTCAGCACCTCGATGAAGGTGCGGCCGGTCTTGAACCGTTTCTTCAGGCCCACAGCCTTCAGCGCGGTCTGATCCAATTTCACAGGAGCGTTCATCGAAGTAGATCCGCGGGCTGGCTTTTCTTCAGGACGCCCATGGCCATGGCGCCGGATGCGATCGCGATGACCATCAGCATCACGCTGACCCACACGACCGCCTTGGCGAAGAAGATCATCGGCAGGCCGAGGCTGGCGGCGATAAGGGTGGTGACGACGGTGAGCGCGCCGGCGGCGAGCAGACCCGCCACGCCGACCCAGGCCGACAGCTCCATCACGATCATGCGCATGGACCCCATCGAGACGCCGAGCGCGCGCAGGCTGGCGAATTCCTTGATGTTGGACAGGATCGCCCCGCGCATGGTCTGCGAAGTGACGCCGACTCCGATCAGGACAGCCACAACTACCGACGCCGAGAGCAGAAGGCCGATGATCGAGATTTTCATGAACCCCTGTTGGTTGGTGCGGACCAGGTCCTGGCGCGTCCAGGCGCGATAGGCGCCGCCGGACGCCGCGTTGAGTTGCGTGACCACGGCCGCGGCGCGCTCGGGGTGTCTGATCCGCACCATCAGGGGGCCAGTCGGGCCGCCGGGCGGACTGCGCGCGATCAAGGACATGGTGTCGCGCGAGACCACAACGCCGGGCTGCTGGGTGGACTGGTAGCCGTGCAGGATGGCGCGAACATGCACCAGCTTGCCCCGCAAGGACGCGTCGTCGCCGAGCTTCACGCCCAGGCGCTTGAGGTTGGAGGCGTCGACCGCGATCGCATAGGGCTCCATCAGCGCGATGCGGACATCGTCGGGATAGTCGCTGGGCAATGTTATTGCGCCGGGAGCGGTGTCGACCGCCGAGATCGAGACATAGGTCTGGGTCACGTTGCGCCCGGGCGCCGGCCGATTGAGCCAGGCGCCGCCGGTGCGCTCGGCGCTGGCGACCTCGACCACTTCGGGGTTCAGGTAGATCATCGGTTCGACCCGGCGCGGCAGGCTGGACCAGCCCTGCACCATGTCCTCGGTCTTTGGATCGAGGATGAAGATTTCCGCGCGGGAGCGATTCACCGCGGCCAGGGCGGAGTCGATCAGGCCTGAGAACAGGCCCACCTGAGCGAGCACGAGCAGCCCCGACAAGGCCAGCGCGGTGATCGCGGCCAGGTACCGGCGCCATTCATAGACAAGCGTGGCTAATGCCAGCGACACGCGCTTTTGCTCCCCGCGCCACCACAGACTGTGGCGGCTCCACGGGTCCATGTGGGGGCGCCGGGGCGGCCAAACCAAGTTAAATCGAGGTAACGTTGCGGCCTGCACAACTCATTGAGTTATAAGACGAAACGGAAGTCTTGCGGGAATGTAATCTTCGGGCCTAGCTTATCCGCAACGTGGACAGGAGGCCCTGATGCTCACCGGCAGTTGCCTTTGCGGCAAGGTCGCCTATGCAGCCGAGTCCGAGATCGGCCCGATTGGTCATTGTCATTGCCAAAGCTGCCGCAAGGCGCACGGCGCCGCCTTCTCCAGCATCGCCGCCGTGCCGCGTGCAAGCTTCCGTTGGACGAGGGGCGAGGACCTGATCAAGGCGTCGAATCGTCGCCCGGCAAGCTGCGGTGGTTCTGCTCCAACTGCGGTTCGCAGCTGATCGCCGAGCGCCTGGAGCGCGATAGCGTGATGCTGCGCCTGGGCTGCCTCGACACGCCGGCCTCCGGCGGCCGCCAATGGCACATCTGGCGCTCCGACGGCGCGAGTTGGTACGACCCTCACGCGGAATTCGACGAGGCGCCGGAAGGCGCCCCATCCAGGGTGAGGTGACCTGTTCCGCCAGGGCGGGTCGCCCGGGCCGGCCTCAGGACAGCAGGGTGAAGTGGACGAGGACCCGGTGCAGATCCGGATCATAGACATCCGGCCGCCTCGACAAGCCCAGCAGGCCGCTGGCCTCCATCGCGTTCCAGTTCAAAAGCCCGGTGATGAGGCAGAACAGCAGACGATCATCCAGCGTGTAGGCGACGCTTGCCCGCTCGGCGCCGGCGACCTCAGGCGCGGCGAGATCAAATCCGGCGAGGTCTTCGTCCATGCGCACGACGTACCGGAACAGGGGCGCGCGGGTATCGTAGTCGACCACGTGCAAGGACAGGTCCAGGACGGGCGCGTAGCCCATCTTGCGGCGGCGGGCATGGAACAGTGCGGCGCAGCGACCGAGCAGCCGCCCCCAGTCCGGCTCGAACACACCAAGCTCGATCTGGCTGTAAGCGGGACGCTTGTGCGAAAGGCTCAAGCCATAGGCCGCGCGCTCGTCATGCGTGAAATCCCGAAAGCTCGCACCGGGATTCCGTTCGACCTGAGCTGGCGTCGCGGTGTCCAATCTGTCGCCGGGGTAGAGCTTGGCGATCTTGATGTCGGCGCGGCCGATGTGATCGAGCGAGCGGACGAGATCCGCCTCAAGCGGTTGCGGCAAGAAGCGGCTCTGCGCCGCCGCGGGTCCGCCCAGCACATATTCGCCGCCGGCCGGAATGACTACCGGAGCGCCCAGGGCGTCCGCCACGCGGCTGAACCGCGTCGCCGCCCGGTCGCTGACCTCTGCTCGCGCCGCCGACTTTCGCGCGTCGTCATAGTCGCTCATGCCCATCGGGAAGATGGAGGCGGAGGCATAGGGCAGCATGGCGACGTGGGGCGCGCCCCAGCGCCGGCGAATCTCCGCGGCGTCCGCCGCCAGGATCGTATTGTCGACCGCGTTGAACACGCGGGCGCCGTCGCCATCCATCAGATAGAGCGAGGTGTCGAGGTCGTAGTCGACCAGGCTGTCGTCGCCCGAAGTCGTGGCGTGGAAGTCACGAAACAGAACCGCCCGGCAGTCCGCGCCGGGGATCTCGAATATCGTCTCGAAGGGCTGCTCGACGACGCGGCTAAATCCCAGCCGGGCGAGCGCGCCCCGCAGATTGGGCGTGTTCATCTGGCCGATCAGCACCGGTGTGTCGCGATCAAAGCCTGTGAGGCTCTCGGCGTGCAGGTGATCGTGATGAAGGTGGCTGATGTAGATCCAGTCGGGCGCCGCGGCGCGCACCTGGTCAACCAGCGCCTTCGGCGGCGGGGGGAAATTCCACCACGTCTGCTGGCACGGCCCCTCAAACCACGGGTCGGTCAGCAAGACCTGTCCGCTGGCGAGGCGGATCAGAAAACAGGCGTTGGCGATATATTGGATATTCATGCGGCCGAACCGAGCTTGGCTCAGTTGAGGAGTCGGCTCAAGTCACGGCCCGTCCACGGGCGCGCGGCCTGCATTCGACGACTTGAATGCCGACCGCCGTGGCGGGGGCGTCCAAACGGTGTTAGCGATCCGCCATGAAGATGGCGGCGCCCCTTCAACATCTGTTCGCCTATCCCGTCGACGCCCTGTTGGCGGCGACGCCAGGCGAAGACGACCCGGTGTGGGATGTCTTTTCGGCGCGCCAGGCGCGGTTTGCCGTGCACGACCAGACCCGCAGCATCAACCTCGTCTGGAGCGAAGGCTGGAACGGCGAAGGCGAGCCCCAGGTCCTGCGGTTCGACTATGCGCCGCCCGCCCTGCGCGAGGCGGCGGACGACTGCGCGCGGGCGATCACGGACCATTTCGGCGGCGCCGTCATCCGCCTGATCCTGGCGGAGCTACGTCCAGGAGCGGAGATTCCACCCCATCGCGACTCGGGCGCGCTTCTAACCCTGGTGCATCGCTGCCACCTGCCGATCCTCACCAACGCGAGGGTCTCATTCATGATCGACAGTGTCGATCACCGGCTGCTGGCCGGGCAAGTCTATGAGCTCGACAACGTGCGGCTTCACGGGGTTGCGAACGCCGGAACTGAGCGGCGGATCCACCTGATCTGCAACGTCCTGCCGCCGGCCGATCAGCGCGGCGCATACCCAAAGGCGGCCAGCTCGTCCGCGAAATAGCCGCCGAGGAAGTCGATCTGGTCGCGTCGAAACACGCTGGCCGGATCGAAGCGGTTCGACAGTGGGCCGCGCTTGGCGTGGGGCAGCGCCGGGGACGGTACGCCAAGGTCGGCGGCGAAGCCGGCCATGTCGCGTTCAAGCGTCTCATAGTGCAGGATACGAGGCGTGCGGCCCGCATACATCTTGAGACTCTTCAGGCCCCGGAGCGTGCCCTTGGCGATCGCCTCGTCGAGGTCCGCCACGAGGGTGTCGATCGGCGCCGCCATGTCCGGCTTCGAACCTGTCTTGTAGTCGGCGTAATGCCGCCGCATGCTCAGCAGCGAGATCACCTTGGCGTAGGGGTCGCGCTCCACGCACACGAGCTGGAAATCGTCGAGCGGCTTGCCGAACACGCTTTCGACCTCCATCACAGACATGTGGGGCCAATAGCGAGACGGCGGCGCGGGTATGCGCGCCAGCCTCTCCGGCGGCGTGTTCCGGATCACCTCGACAAAGGCCCTTTCGAACACGGGGTCGTCGCCATAGTTGCCGCAATGTCCGCCCATAGCCTGCCGGACGCTCTCATCGACGGAGATGAGCGGCGGCGCGATGTCGTCAGGGCCGCAGAGCGTCGACAGCGCGATCTCGACGCTGGTGCCGGCGACCTTGAGCCCGCGCACGAACAGGAACCGGTGTTTGAACGATAGGATCATCTAGCAATCAAAGCTGCGGAGCGGCCGATGCGCGCCAAAGTCGCGCTAGGACGGTCCGCTAGACGCGACGACGTACTCGACCTCAAAAAGGACTTTCTCCGCCTGGCTCGCGCTAGAGCGAATGATCGCAGGCGTGACCAGCATGCGTTTGCTTCGGCTAGGCGGCCGGATGCGCGGCGAGGAATCGAACTTCACTTCGGTCATTCACGGGCTCTCTGAGTGTGGCGACTGTATTCCATTCGCGACCTGGACGGACCAGCCCTGAACAGGATGGCGCCGCGGCGACATGCCCTGGGCTCTGCACGCCAGGCCTCGCTAAGAGAGAAATCCCGGAACGCTATAGTTACTGTCATAGGCGCCGCCCGCTTTTTCCGCCTGACTGGCGCTTGAGCGAACAATCGCCGGCGTCACCCAGGGCCGTTTCGCGTCGTTCTCCCGATCTTCCGTGACCGGAGCAGTCTGTTCATGTTCAGCCATTTGCCGCCTCCTCGTGCGAGCGAATCGGTTCGTTATCCTGGTGCGGATTTTCGCGCCGGACCGAGTCCACGAACCGCGCCAGCATGTAGGCGGACAGGGCCGTCTGGCTTTCCTCCTCCCAGCCGGAGTTGTGGTCGTCGGGTCCGCGTACGTCGAGCAGGCGCCGGATCGCGGCGAAGTCGAATATCCGGGACAGCCGCTCGGAGCGCTCCATCCGCGCCACGTCGGCCAGCAGCCGCGGCTTGATGCGGCTGACCATCAGCTGGAAGTCCGGAATCTCGTCGTCGTTGCGCCGCCAGCGCGCCTGGAACTCCGGCGGGTACACATCGGCGAGGGCGCGGCAGGCGAGATAGCGGTTGCGCCCCTCCGCGACGTAGAGATCCTCGGGGATGGCAAGGGCAAGCTCGACGACGCGCTTGTCATGGAACGGACGGCTGATCACCAGGCCGTGGCGCAGCCAGCCGCCGCTGCCGCCAGGGTTGGCGCTGATGCGATCGATCGTCTCGGTGATCCGTTCGTGCATCGCCGTCCGGTCTCGTGGCGCGGCGCGCAAGCTTGCGCTCTGCACCGCGCCGCGCGCGAACAGATCGGCGGCGAAGGCAGGCGATATCGCCTTCTCGGCCCAGGCCGGCGGCTTCGCGCGCCATTCGCCCGGCAGCAGCCGGAGGGCCAGATGCGGCAGCAGATCCACCTTGACGGTGTGATAGAGCGAACGCCCGGTCAGGCGTATATGGGCGCGCAGTTCGCTCAGGAAGCGAGACAAGGGACCCGTCTTCCAGAACCGGGCGAGGGCGCCGTCGCCGCGCGGATTGAGTGTGTAGTCGCCGCCGTGCCCATCCATCGCCAGCCGCGCGCCGCCGGCCGCCAGCGCGCTCTGAAGGGCGTCGTGGACAAACCCATAGGCGTTGCGCGGCGTCTGGGTTTCGGCCAGCGCGGTTTCCAGACCCGTCAGCGCGTCCACCCCCTCCCGCGTCACATAGTGGGGGTCGAGCCAGGGCATGTCCCGCGTGCAGAGTTCAGCCCAGTGGCGGGCATGGCGGATCGTCCCGCGATAGTCGGCCGGCATCACCGAGCTGGCCGTGACCAGCTTCTGGCCGGGCGCGAGCGCCGGGCCCGCAAGGCCCGCGATGGCGGCGCTGTCGTAGCCGCCGCTGAGCAACAGTCCTGGCCGCTGGATCAGCCCTCGCACCCGGCAGGCGGTCGCCTCACCGAGCACCCGTCGATAGGCGGCGACATAGTAGGCCTCGTCGTGGCCGATATGTTCGGCCGCCGCCGCTGGGGTCCAGTAGCGGCGAATCTCCAGGTCGCCGCGGGCGCCGATGGTCAGCCCGTGGCCGCCGGGAAGGGCATTCAGCCCGACAAACGGTCCGCGCCTGCCGATTCCGGGTCGCTCCCCGAGCAGCCGCGCGCCGATCGCGTCATCGTCCAGATCGCGCGGGACATCAGGCAAGGCGAACAGTCCGACCGGCTCGGGCGCGAAGGCGAAGAAGCCGTCGCCGACGTGATAGTGCAGGTCGCGCTGTCCCATGTGATCGCGGGCGATCAGCAGGCGTCGCGCGCGGCCATCCCAAAGCGCGAATGCGAAGTCGCCGAGCAGGCGCTCCGGGCAACGATCGCCCCAGGCGCGGTAGGCGGCCAGGATCAGTGTGCTGTCGGGCGTGGAATCGATGTTGTCGATGGACAGGCCCAGCGCCAGGGCCAGGTCCGCTCGGTCATCGAGCCGAGTGTCTGCGACCAGGGTCAGGTCGTCGTCCGCGTCGTGCAGCGGCTGAGCTTCGTGTCGATCGACCGGGCGCAGCTGGGTAAGGCAGGCGCCCAGGCCAACCTCGCCGAACGCTTCCGCCGCGCCGCCATCCAGTGCGCGGTGGGCGAGCGCCGCCGCCATGCGATTCAAGCTGACCGCGCTGACCTCGCCGCCGTCAAGGCGCATGACGCCGAAGACCCCGCTCATGCTCTGGATGGTTCAATCACCGGCGAATGGCGCGGTGTTGCTCCAATTCGGTGAGGAACCCCTCGACCTCACGGGCGCAGTCGGCGGGCGCGATATCAAACTCGGCTTCAAGACAGGTGCACAACTCGCCGATGTCGCGCGGCTGTTCGATCAGCTCCCAGATGCGGCTGCCGACCGAATTGAGGCCGATGTATTCCCCGCTCGTCGCGCTCATCATCACGACCTCTTCGCCGATGGTGGCGCTGAGCCAGTCTCCCTCGCGCGCGATCAACATTTGACGCTCTCCATGCCACTGAATGAGCGTCTACGTCGCGCCGGCGCGAGTCGTCCAGCGTGGCTATGTCGAAGAGCCGACACAACACGACAAGGTGACGACTCCAGCCCGAACTACCGCAGCAAATCCGCCGGGTCGCTCCGCTTGAGGACGCCCATGGCCATGGCGCCGGAGCCGATGGCGATCAGCATGAGCAGCGCGCAGACCTCGGCGATCGTCGCCGGGCGCAGGGACATGGGCAGGCCGACCCCGGCGGACGCTTTGGAGGCGAGCCAAGCCAGGCCGCCGGCGGCGATAAGACCCACCAAGCCCACCCAGGCCGACAGTTCGATCACGATCAGCCGCAGCGAGCCCATGGAGATGCCCAGGGCGCGGAGGCTGGCGAATTCGCGAATGTTGGACAGGATCGCCCCGCGCAGGGTCTGGGAGGTGATGCCGATGCCGATCAGGGTGGCGATCACCAGCGAGAACGTCAGCAGGATGCCGATGATCTGCTGGCCCATCACCGCCTTCTCGTTGGCGGCGTTGAAATCGGGCGCCGTCCAGGCGCGATAGGCGCCGTGGGCGGCGGCGTTCAGGGCGTCGCGCACATCAGTCGCCCGGTTGGGGTCGTCGATCTTCACCAGCAGAAAGCCGGTAGTTCCGGCGTCGGGACCCAGGCCCACCTGATAGAGGGTGTCGCGGGATCCCACGACGTTGGGCTGGTCGGCCGAACCATAGTTGTGCAGCACCGCTCGCACATAGACCGTGTGGCCATTGAGGGAGGCGGAATCGCCCCGCTTGACGCCCAGGGTGTCCAGGGTGGTTGCATCCACCGCCACCGCGCCAGGCTCTTGCAGCGCGCGCCTCAGATCGTCGCCATAGTCGGTCGGCAGCGTCACCGAGCCTGGGGTGGTGTCGACGGCCCACAGGTTCACATAGGTGTTGACCTGCTTCTTGCCCTTGAGCGGGGTGTTGAGCCACTTGCCGTCGTTGCTCTCACTGCTGGCGACGGCCACCACATCCGGGTTGAGATAGATCTGCGGCAGGATTCGCGCGGGCAGGCTGATGTTGGAATTGACCACGCTGGTCATCTTGGCCGGCATGATGATCAGGTCGGCGGGGGAACGCTCGGACGTGGCCAGGTCGGAGTGGATGATCCCGGCGAACACGCCCACCTCGAACAGTACGATCAGCCCCGACAAGGCGAGCGCCGTGATCGCCGCCAGATAGCGCGGGAATTCGTAGATCAGAGTTCTGAGGGCCAGCGACATTGAGCGGATGAAGGCGCCGGTTGGGGCGGGGAGGCAAGTTACATCGGGGTAAGGGTAGGGGTTCGGGGAGCCATTCTAACCCCGCCTCTTCACCTTCTTCACCACCCCCGAAAACGTCATCATCGGGCTCCCGCCGGTGGCGATCAGTCCACGGATGAATACCAGCGATCCGCCGGCGCGGATGATCTCGCCGGTGGCTTCCACCAGGTCCCCCTCGTTGGCCGGGCCGACGAAGTCGCCGTTCAGGGACACGGTCACCGCGTAGCCGTCGCTCAGCGCCGCTCGGCCGATCACGAACAGGGCGTAGTCGGCGAAGGTCAGCATGCAGCCGCCGTGCATGAAGCCGCCGCCGTTCATGTGCTTCTTCTCGGCGCGGAAGGCGCAGCGCACGCTCCCGTCCGCCTCTTGGCGCCAGTAGAACGGTCCCGACAGATCCTCGTAAGGATCGCCGCCGACCCAGTAGCGCCAGCCGGCCCACTCGCCGTCCTCGACCAGAAAGGGCCCATGCGGTGGTTTCGCCGTCTCGAGCTCGCCGCCGTCCGCCATGTTTGATCCTTCGAAACGCGTCGATTAACGTGGCGCTTCCATAGCGGGGTGGGGCCGGCATGCGAAGTCGAATTGGAGTGATCCTGGTGGTCGCCGTTTCAGCGGCGCTGTCGTTGGCCAGACCCGCCTGTGCGGACCAGCCGCTCAGCACCGTTCGGTTCCGGGACCGATTCATCGAGGCGATCCACAAGCTGGCGCCAAGGGTGAAAGTGACGGTCGTCTCGGAAAATTTGATAGATCTTTCGGAACCCGGTCTTGAGGACGTCAGGTCCAATCTCTTCAACGCGTATCATGCGTATCTGCTGGACCGGTCCTCGCTCGACTCGGTGACCGCCGGGTATGCCAAGCTTGCCGTTGAATCGATGCAGCCGGCGGCCGCGATCAAGATCGACGATCTCGTCATCCTGATTCGGCCTCGCGGCTATCTCTCTGGAATTCCCCAAGAAAAAGTCACCCGCCCGCTTGCGGGCGACCTGATGCAGGTGATCGCGGTCAACAAGCCCGATAGCTTTGATATTCCAACGCTTGAGCAGATCAGCAAGTCGGTCGGAGCGCCGGATGAGAAGCTGTGGGCGCGCGCACTGGAGAACACCAAGGTGCTGATCGGCTCCTGTTCGGCGACCAAATTGCCCGAAGGGGTGATCGACCTTGAGTGTAATCAGGGTTTCGCCAGCAGCGTGCTGCTACTCGACGAAATGTGGGTTCCCCACAAGCTGCCGGGGCGCGGCGCCGCCGTCGTTTCGGTGAGCAAGGACGACCTGTTGGTGGCGCACACCGGCGCTCCAAAATCGGTAGAAGCCCTCAGTGGCTTTGTCGCGGCGCATGCCGACGACCCGTCGTTTCTGTCGCCCACTCTTCTGGTGCGCACCGAGGCCGGTTGGGCTACCTACGACCCGAACCACTAGAGGAAACGCCATGGCGCTCGATCAGGAAACCCGCGACCAGCTCATCGAGGGCGTGCGGCGGTTCGTTTCCGAGCGGCTGCGTCCGTTGGAAGCCCAGGTCTCGGCGGACGACGCCATTCCCGACGACGTGGTCGAGGAAATGAAAGCGCTCGGCCTGTTCGGTCTATCGATCCCCGAGGAGTACGGCGGGCTCGGCCTGTCCATGGAGGACGAGTGCCTGGTGGCGCTCGAGCTGGGGCGCACGTCGCCGGCGTTCCGCTCCGCCTTCGGCACCAACGTCGGGATCGGCAGCCAGGGGCTGGTGATGTTCGGCAACGACGAGCAGAAGGCCCGCTACCTGCCCGGCATCGCCTCCGGCGAGATCATCACCTCGTTTGCGCTGACGGAGCCAGAGGCCGGCTCCGATTCCGCCTCGGTCCAGACCCGGGCGCGGCGAGACGGCGACGTCTATGTGCTGGACGGGTCCAAGCGCTACATCACCAACGCCAACAAGGCTGGCCTGTTCACGGTGATGACCCGCACCGATCCGGACAAGAAGGGCGCCGCCGGCGTCACCGCCTTCCTGGTGCCGCGCGACCTGCCGGGCCTTTCCGTCGGCAAGCCCGAAAAGAAGATGGGCCAGCAGGGCGCCCACATCTGCGACGTCATCTTCGAGGGCGTCCGCGTGCCGGTGGAGAACCGCCTGGGCGAGGAAGGCGAGGGCTTCAAGGTGGCCATGCAGGTGCTGGACCGCGGCCGGCTGCATATCAGCGCCGTATGCGTCGGCGTGGCCGAGCGGCTGCTCGCCGACTGCGTCGCCTACGCCGGCGAGCGCAAGCAGTTCGGCCAGGCGTTGGCGGGCTTCCAACTGATCCAGGCGATGATCGCGGACTCCAAGACAGAAGCCATGGCCGCCAAGGCCCTGACCATGGAGACGGCCCGCAAGCGCGATGCGGGCGAGAGCGTGACCCTGGAGGCCGCGGCTTCTAAGCTGTTCGCCTCCGAGATGGTCGGGCGGGTGGCCGACCGGGCGGTGCAGATCTTCGGCGGCGCCGGATATGTCGCCGACTACGGCATCGAGCGGCTGTACCGCGACGTGCGAATCTTCCGCATCTACGAAGGCACCTCGCAGATTCAGCAGCTGGTCATCGCGCGGGAAACGATGAAGCGCGGCGGCTAAGTCGACCTGGATCGAACCAAGACCACATTCGGTCGTTAGCTGAACAATGGCGTGCATGCCGAGGCGCGCCTGGACCTATGTCGATGCCGCCCGGCCACGGGCGAGGGGTGGTCGGCGCGTGTTTGAGGGGATCGTCGATGCGCCCACCCGGGGGGACGTTGAGCAAGGGGTTGGGCGCTATCCTGCTGGGTCTATCGTTGCTGGGGACCTTCGCCTCGCCGGCGCTCGCCGACACATCCGACGCCAATCCGCCCGCGCCGAACCAGACGTGGGCGCTGCACGGCCAGACAACCTTCACCGAACAGGCGACACCAGCTTTCCCGTCCCCATACCAGGGAACCAACAGTATGAATCCCAACGGCGAGGGGCGAGAGACCTTCGATGCAACCATCTTCGCCGGCCTTCGCCCCTGGGCCGGCGCGGAGATCTGGGTCAATCAGGAGGTCGAGCAGGGGTTTGGACTCGACGGCACCCTGGGCGCGGCCGGATTTCCCAGCGGGGAGGCCTATAAGATCGGCGCGAGCGCTCCGTACATGCGCCTGCAACGAGCCTTCCTGCGTCAAACCATCGATCTGGGCGGCGCGATCTCGACGGTGGACGCCGCCGCCAACCAACTGGGCGGGAGCCGGACCGAGAACCGGCTGGTGTTCACGGTCGGCAAGATTTCGGTCGTCGACGTATTCGACACCAACCAGTATGCGCATGACCCCCGGTCGGACTTCCTGAATTGGTCAGTGATCGATACCGGGACCTTCGACTATGCGGCCGACCCGTGGGGCTACACCATCGGCGGCGCGGTGGAGTGGTACCAGGGCAACTGGACCGTCCGAGGCGGGGTGTTCGACCTGTCGACCCAGCCGAACAGCCTTACACTCGACGCCGGAATGCATGAGTTCCAGCTCGTCGGTGAGGTCGAGCGGCGCTACAAAATCGCCGGCAAGGACGGGAAGCTGGCGATCACGGGCTTTCTGAGCCGGGCTCGCATGGGCGACTTCGCCGACGCCATCGCGGCGGCGCAGATCAGCGGCGGACTACCGAGCCTCGCCGCGGCGCGGCGCTACCAGAGCCGGCCGGGGATCGGGGCCAATCTTGAGCAGCAGATCACCGACACCGTCGGGCTGTTCGCTCGCGCAGGCTTCGCCGACGGGTCGGTTGAGCCCTATGAGTTCGCGGACATCGATCGGACCTTCGCCCTGGGCCTGTCGATGAGCGGCGATCGCTGGGGCCGGAAGGACGACGCGGTGGGCCTGGCCGGCGTGGTCAACGGCATCTCCAAGATCCACGAGGAATTCCTAAATGATGGCGGCCTCGGCATCCTGATCGGCGACGGCCAGCTGCCGCATCCTGGGCTGGAGGAGATCGTCGAGACCTACTACAAAGCGAACGTCATCAAGGGCGTGGATGTGAGCTTCGATTTCCAGCTCATCACCAACCCTGCCTACAACACTGATCGCGGGCCAGTTCCCGTGTTCGCCACGCGGCTGCACGGGCAGTTCTGAGATGGGCGCTTCCCCCATCCAGAGGGAAGCGTTCAACAGCCGCTACTTCCCCACTCCGGGATAGTCATGATTGGCCTGGGCGATCAGGTAGGCGCGGATGGTTTCCACGTCCGCGTCCTTCAGCCATTGGCTGAAGCTGATCATGCCGTTTGCCTTGCGCGAGCCGCCCAGCACCACGTCCTTGAACGCCGCCGGATCGCCGATCAGCGGACTCTTGCGCAGATCTGGGATCACGCCGGCGCCGATGGCGTTGTAGCCATGGCAGACAAGGCAATAGCGGTTGAAGGTCAGGTGGCCCGCATCCACCACCGGCTGCGGCGCTGTGGCCTTCGGCGGCTGCGGGAAGGGCAGGGGCGTCAGCGCCGGCTTGGGCAGGCTCGCGGTTCCACCGACCTTGTAGACCAGCAGACGGCCATTTTCCGGCGTGCCGGTCTTGGGAACGTCGAACCCGGCGACGATGTAGAACAGGGTGCCGAAGCCCGCATTGACCGCGACATACTGCTCGCCGTCGACCGTATAGGTCATCGGACCCGACTCCGTGGCGGCGTAGGTGTCGCTGGACCAGAGCTGCTTGCCGGTCGAGGCGTCATAGGCGTTGAAGTGGCCATCCGCGGCGCCCTGGAACACCAGGCCGCCGGCAGTGGCCAGCGTGCCGCCGTTCCACGGTCCCACATGCGGCGCGCGCCAGACCTCCTTCTTGGCGACCGGGTCCCAGGCGACCAGGAAACCCGACGTGCCGTTCTTTACCGCCGCCAGGATTTTGGGATCGTCGGGCAGGGAGTTCATCGCCGGGTTGGTGGCGGTGTTCCACATGCCGGGGGTGTAGGCGTAGCTGGTGTCGGCGCCGAACGCCCCGCCGGTGACCTGGGCGGGCAGATAGACCAGGCCCGTCTTCGGACTGAACGACATCGGCTGCCAGTTGTGGCCGCCGAAAGGGCTGGGCGTCATCGCCAGCATCGGCGACTTGTCATAGTGGATGTCGCCGATCGGGATCGGCTTGCCGGTGGCCATGTCGACGCCCTTGGTCCAGCTCTGCGGCACGAACGGCGTTGCCGAGATTAGCTTTCCACTCAACCGGTCCAGCACATAGAAGAAGCCGTTCTTGTTGGCCTGCATCAGCACCTTGCGCGGCTGCCCGTCTATGGTCAGGTCGGCCAGGGTGATGGTCTGGGTGGCGTCGAAGTCCCAGCTGTCGCCCGGCGTGGTCTGGTAGTGCCAGGCGTAGGCGCCGGTGTCGGCGTTGACGGCGATGATGGAGGAGATGAACAGGTTGTCGCCGCCCTTGGGCGAGCGGGCCTTCTCGTCCCATGGCAGGCCGTTGCCGGTGCCGAAATAGAGCAGGTTGGTTTCCGGGTCATAGGACATGGCGTCCCACGGGCTGCCGCCGCCCCCGGCCTTCCACCACTGGCCGTCCCAGGTCTTGGCGGCCATCTCCATGGCCTTGTTCTCAAACCCCTTGGCGGGATCGCCCGGCACGGTGAAGAAGCGCCAGTCCAGCTTGCCGGTGTCGGCGTCATAGGCGGAGACATAGCCGCGGACGCCGTATTCCGAGCCGGAGTTGCCGATCATGACCCGGCCCTTGATGATCCGGGGGGCCATGGTGATGGTATAGGGCGCCTTGGGGTCGGTGGTCTGCACCGACCAGGCCGGCTGGCCGGTCTTGGCGTCCAGGGCGATCAGCCGGCCGTCCAGGGCGGCGACATAGACCCGGCCCTTCCAGACCGCGACGCCCCGGTTCACCACGTCGCAGCAGGCGTGATAGCCAACCTGCCGGTCGACCTTGGGGTCGTACTGCCACAGCAGTTGGCCGTTCTTGGCGTTCAGGGCGTAGACCACGCTCCAGGCGCTAGTGGTGTAGAGGACGCCATCGACGACGATGGGGGTGGCTTCGACGCCGCGATTGGTGGCGAGTTGGTAGCTCCAGGCCAGACCCAGCTGGCTGACGTTGGACGCGTTGATTTTGTCGAGGGGACTGTAGCGCTGCTCGCTGTAGGTGCGGCCGTGGCTCATCCAGTCGCCCGGATCATTGTCGGCGTTCGTCAGCCGCGTCTGATCGACGTTGGCCGCGCCGCCGGGGTGGCATCCAACCAGCGCCAGCGCCGCGAGCATGGCCGCCGCCCACGCGGGCGCAAATGACGTACGCATCCGGTTTCCTCCCTGGCGCCGGCCCTTCCCGACCCGCCGCGGACGTTACCCCGCCCACGGCCAAGCCAGCCTAGCCAAGTCGGCGGCGCGGTGCCAGCATGACTTAAGGAGAGGTGCGTCCTTCGACACGGCCCTGCGGGCCGGCTCCGGATGACGTGCTTTTGTGAAGGCTAAAATTCTACGTCATGCTGAGCCGCGCCCAACGGGCGCGCGTCGAAGCACGCACTAGTGGCTCGGCGTCACCCGCCACACCACCCCGCCTACGTCATCCGCCACCAGCAGCGCCCCCATCCTGTCGAATGTGACGCCCACGGGGCGGCCCATGGCCTGGTCGTCCTTGGTGATGAAGCCGGTCAGGATATCCTCCGGCGGGCCGGACGGCTGGCCGTTCGCGAACGGCACGAAGATCACCTTGTAGCCGGCCGGGACCGAGCGGTTCCAGGAGCCGTGCTGGCCGATGACGGCGCCGTTCTGGAAGTGGGGCGGAAACAGTGTTCCGTGGGCGAAGGTGAGGCCCAGGCAGGCGGTGTGGCCGCCCAGGGCGTAGTCCGGCGGGATGGCGCGGGCCACCAGGTCCGGGCGCTGTGGCGAGACCCGGGTGTCGACGTTGTGGCCGTAATAGCTGTAGGGCCAGCCATAGAAGGCGCCGTCCTTCACCGAGGTCATGTAATCGGGCACCAGATTGTCGCCGAGCTCGTCGCGTTCATTGACCGACGTCCACAGCGCCCCGGTCTGAGGCTGCCAGTCCATGCCGTTGGCGTTGCGCAGGCCGGACGCGAAGACGCGCCAATGGCCGGTGGCGCGGTCGACCACCAGGATGTCGGCGCGGTTCTTCTCCGCGGCAATGCCGTTTTCGCCGACGTTGCTGTTCGAGCCGACCGTCACATAGAGCTTCGACCCGTCCGGACTGGCGATGATGTTCTTGGTCCAGTGATGGTCGATGGGGAAGGCCGGCAGGTCGATGACCTTCACGGGCGGCGCGCTGATATGGGTCTGGCCGAGGTGGTAAGGGAACTTCAGCACCGCGTCGGTGTCGGCGACGTAGAAGTCGTCGCCCACCAGGGTCATGCCGAAGGGCGAATTCAGGCCGGTGAGGAAGACGTAGCGCTGGCCCCCGCGGATCAAAACGATGCGGTTGGGGCTGCTGGACTCCGCGCCGGCGGCGTTCATCACCAGATGCTCGATCCAGCCGCGCAGCCCATTAGGCTTTTGGGCGGGACCGTCGGTCTCGGCGACGAGAACATCGTTGTTGGGCAGGACGTAGAGCCAGCGCGGATGCGGCAGGCCGCGCGCGATGGCGGTGACCGTAAAGCCGGGCGCTGCGATGGGAGCCCCGCCAGACGGCCATCCGATCGGCTTGGCGATCTTCACCGTGGGAATCATGGTGTGGTGCGGCTGCGGCAGCACCGGGTGCGGACCGAAGCCGACCGGGTAGATGTCCGCCGCCCGCGCCATCCACGACAACGCCAGCGCCGCGCCTGCCGCCAGCGCTGATGCGAAGATCGTCTTGGACATGGTTGCCTCCCCAGGTTTCGTCAGGTTTACGCCCGATCACCCCTGACCTGCCACAACCTTCGCGAACCGCTCAGCTGAGCGCTGCCTCGCCTTGCAGGCCTCTACTTCGCGATCCCGCGCCGCCGCGGTCGTCTCCAGGCTATCCATCAATCGTCGCGCCGCCACGAACACCTCGTCGACGGCCGCGTCGAACGCTGAGGCGTTGGCCTTCGAGGGGGCGTTGAAGCCGCTGAGCTTGCGCACGAACTGCAGCGAGGCGGCGCGCACCTCCTCGTCCGTGGCCGGTGGGTCGAAGTTGAACAGCGTTTTGATGTTACGGCACATGGTTCGGCTCCTTATCCGGATGGGCGAAGACTGCACCCGCGCCTGCGCGGCCGCCAAGCCCTATCCGTCGATACGAGCCTCGCCCATATTGGCGATCGTGTCGCTGCCCGCCTTGCTCTCTGGAATCGCCGCCTGCCGCGCCTGCGCCGACGAGTTACCGCACGAGCCGCGGCCGGTGGTGCGGGTGTCGCCGGCGACGCGGCTTTTGATCTGTGGCCAGGCGCCGGGACGGCGGGTGCATGAGAGCGGACTGCCGTTTGATGACGCGTCTGGCGATCGGTTGCGGACATGGCTGGGCGTCGATCGCGAGACCTTCTATGGCCCCATGATCGGCGTTGCCGCCATGGCCTTCTGTTTTCCCGGAACCAACCCCAAGGGCGGCGACTATCCGCCGCCGACGCGGTGCGCCGCGCTGTGGCGACCACAGTTGCTGGCGGAATTGCCCAAGGTCGAGCTGACCCTCCTGGTCGGGAGCTACGCCCAGCGCTGGCATCTGGCCGACCGCGCCAAAAGTTCGATGACCGAGACTGTCGCCGCCTGGCGGGAATATCTGCCGCGCTTCCTCCCGATGCCGCACCCGTCATGGCGCAACACCGGCTGGCTGAGGCGCAATCCGTGGTTCGAGGACGAAATCACGCCTTATCTTCGCGCGCGGGTCGCGGCTATGTTGGCTGAATGATCCGACCGCTGCTGATCTTCTTCGCCGCGCTGTGCCTCACCGGCTGCGCCCCGATCATTCAGAAGGCCGGCGTGCCCGGCGTGGATTTCACCGGACCGAAGATCACCGATGACGCCTTCGTGAGCTTCGACGGCGCCAAGCTGGGCCTGAAACATTGGGATCCGCCGGCTGGCCAGGAACCCTGGGCGGTGATCGTCGGCCTGCATGGCATCAACGACTATTCCAACGCCTTCCACCTCGCCGCGCCCTACTGGGCGGCGGAAGGCATCGCCACCTACGCCTTCGACCAGCGCGGCTATGGCCGCTCGCCCCATCGCGGTGTCTGGCCGGGCGAGCCCCTGATGACTGAGGACCTGCGCACTTTCTGCGCCCTGATCCGCCAGCGCTATCCCCACGCGGTCCTGGTGGTCGCGGGCGTCAGCATGGGCGGAGCCGTGGCCATCGACGCCTTCGCCTCGGACCGTCCGCCGACGGCCGATCGGCTGGTGCTGCTGGCGCCGGCGGTGTGGGGCTGGTCCACCCAGCCGATCACCTACAAGACCTCGCTCTGGTTGGTGGCGCATGTGACGCCGCGCCTGAACCTGGAGCCGCCCGACTTCATCGCTTCGAAGATCTGGGCCAGCGACAACATTGACGAACTGCGCGCCATGGGGCGCGACCCCCTGATGCTGTGGGGCGCCCGGGCCGACGCCATCTACGGCCTGGTGAACCTGATGCAGGACGCCTCCACCGGGGTGGCTCGCATCAAGACGCCGACGCTCTATCTCAGCGGCGCCCATGACGAACTGGTGCCCGCCTCGGCCATGTTGCAGGCCGTCGCTCGCCTGCCCACGGGCGACCGCACCGCCTACTATGCCAACGGCTGGCACCTGCTGTTGGTGGATCATCAGGCGCCGGCGGTCTGGCGCGATGTGGCGAGCTATATCCGCGACCCCTCCGCCCCGCTGCCGTCCGGCGCGCCGCCGATCCCGAGGAAGACCGGGGGGAGCTGACGATGTTGGCCCTGTGCGGGGCCTGGCGCGCGAAACGCCGCGGATCATCCCGCCCGGCGCATCTTCACGGCTTTCATCAACCTCGCTAGCGTGTCCCATGTCCAAGGTGCGAATCGCTCGGAGCCTGATGACGCTCGCGCTGCTTTCCGGCGCGAGCGTGCTGGGCGGGTGCGGAGCGCTGGGCGTGAAGACGCCGACCCTGGGCTGCGGCGAAATCAACCATGGAGAGGTGCCGCACAGCGCCGCCGCCGCCAGTCGGATCGCGCGCAAGGATCTGGCCGATATCGTCGGCGAGCCCTCGGTGCTGCGCCAGGAGCCTTTCACGGTGAAGTTCGACGATTACCGTTGGGTGGTGCGCGGCACGCTGCCGCCGGGCGAGGCCCACGGACGCTATCTGGTCGTCCTGGACGCCAGGACCGGCTGCACGACCTACGCCGGGGCGGACGATCTGGCGCAGTGAGAAACACCTCCCCCGAAGGGGGACGTGGACTTTGCCTAACCCCCAAACCCCGCTTCGGCGAAATCCACCATGCGCCTGATCAGGGCCTTGGTGTCCTGCTCGTGGGTCAGGCCCTCGGAGAGGGTGCTCAGCCGGTCGAACTCGGCGAAGCGGTTGTTGTGGATCATGCCCAGCACGAAGTGCAGGCGCCAGTAGACCTCCTCGGGCGCCAGGTCCGGCCGCGCGGCCAGAAGGGCGTCGGCGAAGCGGCGCAGGTGCGAGACGTCCGAGCGCAGGGCCTCGCGCATCTCCTCGGTGCCCTCGCTGCGCGAGCGGATGATGAACTGCACCGAGATCATCCGGTCGCCCTTGGGGTCGAGCCACAGCACCGGCGGCGTGATCAGCGCTTCCAGGATCGCGCGCACCGGCGGCTTGCCGCCATGGGCGTCGGTGGCTTCGTGCAGCAGCCGGACCCGCATCCGGTTCAGCTCCGTCGTCCGCCGCCGGAAGATTTCCAGCAGCAGGGCGTCCTTGGAGCCGAAATGGTAGTTCACCGACGCTAGGTTCACCCCGGCCTCGGCGGTGATGTCGCGCACCGAGACCTTCTGGAACCCATGCACGGCGAACAGCCGCTCGGCCGCCGCGAAGACCATGTTCCTGGTCAGCGCGAGGTTTTCAGGATCGTGGGTTTCGGCGTCCAGGTCGGCCGCCGCCTCGCCAACCTGCTCTGGCGTCAACGCACCAGCTCGCGCATCGCCTTGTCGAGGCCCTCGATGGTCAGCGGGAACATGCGGTCATTCACCAGCTGGCGCATCAGGCCGATCGACGGGGTGTAGTCCCAATGCCGCTCGCCGGTGGGGTTCAGCCAGACCACGCTGTCATAGATGCTGGTCAGCCGGTCGACCCAGATGGCGCCGGCCTCCTCGTTCCAGTGCTCCACCGAGCCGCCCGGATAGGTGATCTCATAGGGGCTCATGGTGGCGTCGCCGACGATGATGATCTTGTAGTCGTGGCCGTACTTGTGCAGCACGTCCCAGGTGTCGATCTTCTCGACGTTGCGGCGG
>Ga0302314_10002744_pt1 | contig 32625 bp, 18 predicted proteins | sample III_Palsa_N2_3_FD_200533 | JGI IMG/M metagenome (GOLD analysis project Ga0302314, IMG submission 200533) | Peat permafrost microbial communities from Stordalen Mire near Abisko, Sweden - III_Palsa_N2_3 | ecosystem: Environmental > Terrestrial > Soil > Palsa > Peat permafrost | place: Sweden...
GCCCGGGTGAAGGTGGCCGGCTCGAACGACGCCCAGGCCAGCGCGCCGCGCGGGGCGCCGCTGGGGCCCTCGTCACTCGCCTCCGGAGCGGAGCCGGGAGCCGGCGTCGTCGCGTGGAGAGGGGCCGGCGTCGCCGCGGGCCGGCAACCCGCCGCGCCCGTCGCGAGGAGGGAAACGAGCGCAGAAACGAGCCTTGACGGCGTTCGCATGGGTCCTGGGAAGGTACGCGCCGGTGCCCGGTATGGTTCCAGATCAAGGAATGCGCACAATGAGCTGGCGTGCCGCCGGGCCCATCGACCATCCTCCTGCCCGATCCACCGCGGAGGAATCTGACCATGCGCAACCTCGGCCTCGGCCTCGCGCTCGTCGCGTGCGCCCAGATCACGCTCCTCTCCAGCCCCGCCTTCGCGGACAACGCCTCCAACGGCCCGGCCGCCATGCCCGTCCAGACCGCCGGGGGGCAGGCCAAGGCCACCGAGCACCCGGCGCGCCCCGCCGATCGCCGGACCGGATGGGTGGTCCTCGGCGTCGGGGGCGCCCTGACCATCGCCGGGATCGTGCTCGAAGCCGTGGGAGCCACGCAGGGAACCGTCGCCGGCGCGGGCGGCCCGGGCGACGACGGAAACACTTCGAACGCGCGCACGAACTTCGTCTGGGGAGGCACCGCCCTCATCATCGCCGGCATCGTCACCGGAATCGTGGGCGGCTCGATGATCGTCACCAGCTCCAAGTCGTCGCCCCCCGCGCAGACGGCCCCCGCGGAGACCGCTTCCGGCGGCGGCGACGGCGCGACGCGAACCTTGCAGGCGGCCTACCAGAGCGCGCCGGCCTTCAGCATGCCTCTCCTCGGCGCGACGTTCTAGCAGTCACGCGCTCACGCCAGGCACATCAGCCGGCGCCAGTCCATCATCCGGACGCCGCGTTCGGCCGCGCGGTACTCCACGGTGCGCCGCATGCCGCAGGCATCGCCCCCGATCTGCAGCGGCACCGGGCGCGAGAAGGTCATGCGCACGTGCGTGACCAGCCAGTCGTGCATCCCGCTCATGGGGTGCGCCCCCTTCCAGAGACCCTGGATGGACGCGAGCGCGCCGAACGGTCCCCCCCCGTAGGCCCGCACGCTGAGATACCCAGGCATGCGCTCGGCGAAGGGAAACGCCTTGAAGCGATAGCCGAACTCGGGGCAGGTCCCCACCGAGGTGATGCCCACCCGACCGTCGTAGAGCACCGCCCCGCGCGCGACCCCCTCCATGCGCCGGGGCGCGCCGTCGGGACCGAGGTCGAAGACCGCGTCGCCGAGGTTCTCGATGATGACGTGCGGGTTACCGTAGACCGCCACCCTCGGGAGCGTGCGAAGAAGGGTGGCCGAGAGGTACCCGTAGACGCTCTTGGAGATGTGGCGCCCGGGCCCTTTGCTGGCCTCCAGCTGCTTCTTGTAGTCGTCGAGGATCATCGCGTCCCAGCCGGTGCCGGCGAAATGCGCGAGCGTCCCGTCGACGTCGACCAGGCCGCACTGCCGCGAGGGCAGCGGTCCGCTGGCGCCGGCGAGGAGGGCCAGGCAGCGATGGAGCTTGGGGGCGCCGAGGGAGTGCGCCCAGCCGTTGCCGGTGCCCAGAGGGAGCAAGCCGAGCGGGGGCAGCGGGCGCCCCTCCGGCGTCACCCGCGCCAGCGCGTTCACCAGCGCCACCGCGGTTCCATCGCCGCCCGCCGCCAGCACCGCCCACGGGGCCGGCAGGGTGCGCAGCCAGGCATCGACCTCCTGCGCCGTGCGGGTGAGGCGCACGCTCGCCCCTGGCAACGCGCGCGCGATCTGCGCGGCCACGCGCCGCCCCCCGCGTTTGGCGTTGGCGTTCACCAGGATGGCCAGGGCGGATTCGCGCGGTCGTACCGACCTCGGCGCAGGCCGGCGTGACGTCAAAGCGCGCTCTCCAGAACGCGGCGCACTTCGGCCATCAGCGCGTCGCGTCCCGCCTTGCCTTGCCGGGCATAGAGCGAGGCGTCGATCCGGGGATGGATGGTGACGCTCACCTGGGCGCCTCCGCTGGAGCGCAGTCCCTTGGCCGGAAGCGCGTCGCGCGTCCCTTGCAGCGTCACCGGCAGGATGGGCAGCCCCGCCTCGAGCGCCAGGTAAAAGGCCCCCTTCTTGAAGGGGAGAAGGTCGCCGGTGGGGCTGCGCGTCCCCTCCGGTGCGATCCACACGTGCGTCCCGCTGGCCATGAGGTCGCGGGCGCGCTCCAGGCTGCGGATGGCCGCGTGGCGATCGCGCCGGTCGATGGAGATGAAGCCGCCGGCCCGCAGCGCGTTGCCGAAGATGGGGACGCGGAAGAGCTCCTCCTTGGTGATCATCCGGATGTTGGGACCGACGACTTCGAACAGCACCGGGATGTCGTAGTGCGACTGGTGGTTGCTCATCACCAGGTAGGTCTCGCCGGGCTTCATGTTCTCGCGGCCGAGGACGTCGAGATGCAGGCGGGCATTCTCCACGATGCGGTGAGCCCAGACCGCCAGCCGCGCGTCGCACACCTCCTTGGTGATCCGACCGCGCAGCGCGTCGAACACCGTCGGAAAACTGATGCCCAGCGTCGCATAGATGTTCCTGAGCGAGAGGACCAGCGACTTGGCGCCCACGCTCCCGCCTCGCCCGTCCCGGCCTTCCTCCGTCGGCGCCATGCTCCGGGCTCAGGTATCACATCTGCGGTTCGCAGCACCGGAGCACCAGCGAAACACGCCCTCGCCAACCCTTGCTATCGGTGATTGGCCTCCGTAGCATGGCAAAGCCTTGGGTAGCGATTTCTTGCAGATTTCCGCGCCTTTCGCGTGCGCCCGCGCTCGTCTTCCCAGACGCGAGGGGTGTCTGCTTCTTCTCTGCTCGAGCCGGCGTCGAGACCCTCCGCAAGGTGATGGATGAGCGCGAAGACGATCAAGAGCGCCCTCGGGCTGCTGCAGGACGATCCGGATCACACCCAGGCGTGGCAACAGCTGCGAGCCGAGGTCGAGGGCGATCCGGGCATGAACCCGGAGGAGCTGGGCAAGCTCCTCGACGCCGCGCGCCGGGCGCACGAGAGTCGACGCGAGACCGACGCCGTCGGCCGGATGCTGGCCGTGGAAGCGGCGGCGGCGCGCGGCGGACCGCGGGAGAGCGACCTGGTCGCCGAGCTGGCGCGGGTGCGCGACGAGGAGCTGCTCGACGATCCGGGGGCACGCGAAGCGTACGAGCTTCTCAGCGCGCTGCGCCCCGGCGACGCCTCGGCGGCCGAGGCCGTGGAGCGCGCCGACGCCAAGCGCAGCAAGTGGAAAGACCTGGTCGACCGCTACACGCAGGAGGCCGCGAACGCGCCCGATCCCGCCTTCCGCAGCTCGCTCCTGGTGAGCGCCGCGGAGGTCACCTACCGCTTCGGACGCCGTGCGGGCGACGACGCGGCGGTGGGGCGCATCGAGCACCTTTTGCGCGACGCGCTGGCCGTCGATCGCAAGAACCGGCGGGCGGAGATGCTCCTCGAGCGCCTGCTGCGCGACGCGGGGCGCTGGGACGAGCTGGCCCGGGAAATCGAGCGCTTCGCCCAGGACTCTTCGCAGAAGGAGGAGAAGGTCGCCGCCTGGCTGCGCCTGGCGCGGGTCTACACCAAGAAGATCCACGCGCCGGAGCGCGCGGCGGGGGTCTACGAGCACGTGCTCGATCTGGTGCCCGGCCACCCGGAGGCGACGGCCTTCCTCGCCGAATACTTCACCTCGCTCGAGATGTGGGAGCACCTCGTGGCCCTCTACGAGGGGCAGCTCGCCACGGGAGCGCTGCGCGGCAAGGAGGAAGAGCTCGGCCCCACGCTGCAGATCGCCATGGTGCACTGGCGCGTCCGGGGAAAGCCCGAGGCCGCCGAGCCCTGGTTCGAGCGCGTGCGCAAGCTCGAGCCGGCGCACCCGGGCATGCTGGCCTTCTTCCGTGAGTGGTGCGGCGGGCGCGGCGAGAACACGCGCCTCGCCACGGTGCTCACCGAGGCGCAGCGCGCCATGGGCGCGGGGCCGGAGCGGACGGCCATCGTGTCGGAGGTCGCACGGTTGGCGGAGGACGGGGCGAACGCGCAGAAGGCCATCGAGCAGTGGCGCGCCATCTTCCGTCAGGATCCCAGAAACCTCGACGCGCGCGACGCGCTCAAGCGCCTCTACCGGCAAAGCGCGAGCTGGAACGCCCTCATCGATCTCTTGCGGCAAGAGCTCGACCAGCTCCCGCAGGACGATCGCGCCGGGCGCCTGGTCATCCTGCGCGACATCGGCGGCATCTACCGCGAGCAGGTGAAGAGCGACTCGGCGCTGGTGACGGTGCTCACCCAGATCGTGCAGCTCGACCCCGACGATCTGCCCAGCGTGCGCGAGCTGGTCCGCGTCTACGAGGCGCTGCAGCGCTGGCGCGACCTTCTGACCATGCAGGTCCGGCAGGCGGAGCTCGAGCCCGACCCCGGCGTGAAGGCCGAGCTCCACCGCACCATCGCTCGCCGCTGGCTGGAGCAGTTTTCCAACGTGCAGAACGCCGTCGAGGCGTACGAAAAGCTCCACGCCGTCGACCCGCGGGACCGCGAGGCCATCGACCGTCTGAAGGAGCTCTACGTCAAGCGACGCGCCTACCGCGCGCTCTTCGATCTGCTGTCGCAGGAGGCCGACGCCACGCCGCCCGGCCCGGCGCGCCGCGAGCTGTGGACGGAGATGGCGCGCCTGGCCGCCGAGCGTCTGGACATGGGGTCGCAGGCGGTGACCCTCTACAAGCGCGTGCTCGACGAGGAGCCCACCTCGTCCGGGGCGCTCGACGCCCTGGAGAAGCAGGCCGAGCGCGACAAGGACTTCGCGACGGTGGCCGACGTTCTGGAGCGCCGCGCGTCGGTGGCGCCGGAGGACGCCACCCGCCTCAGCGTCCTCCAGAAGCTCGGCAGCATCTACTCCGATCGACTGCGCGACGCCGGCAAGGCCATGAACGCGTGGCAGCGCGTCCTCTCCATCCAGCCCACCCACGCCAAGGCCTTGCGCGTGCTTCGCGACAGCCACCTGGCCCTCGGCGACTACGACGGCCTGACCGCGATGTACGCCCAGAACGCCGACTGGGAGGGGCTGGTCGAGGTCCTCTCCGGCGCCGCCGACAAGGCCACCGACCCGCAGCTCAAGGTCGACCTCAGCTTTCGCTGCGCGGCCATCTACACCGGCGAGCTCCACGTGCCGGAGCGGGCCTTCCGCGCCTACGAGCGCATCCTGTCGGTGCGGCCGGACGACGCGCGCGCCGCCTCCGCGCTGGTGCCGCTCTACGAGAAGGACGAAAAGTGGGGGCGTCTCCCGTCGCTTTACGAGATCCTGGTCGGCCACGCCGAGGACGTCGACGCCAAGCTCGCCCTCCTGGAGAAGCTGGTGGAGGTCACCGGCCACCAGCTCCAGGATCGCGCAACGGCTTTCACCTGGGCACGCCGGGCGTTCGATCTCGCGCCGTCTCGCCCGGGGGGGCTGGAGGCCTTCGAGCGCGCGGCGCGCGCGGCGTCCCAGTGGTCGGGCTTCGTCGAGGGGATCCAGGCGCGGCTCGCCGCCATCGAGGGGTCGGGCGAGGGGACGCGGTCGGGCAAGAAGAAGAGGAAGAAGGACAGGGACAACGGCAGCAGCCTGCGGCAAGGCGAGATGCGCGTCCTCCGGGCCAAACTGGCCGAGGTGTATGCGCGCGAGATGGGCCGGGTCGACGAAGCGGTGGTGACCTACCGCGCGCTGGTGGAAGAGGACGAGAGCGACGATCAGGTGGTGCAGACGCTCGACCGCGTCCTTCGCGAGTCCGATCGCCGCGACGATCTGCGCTGGCTGTTCGATCTCCGCGTCGAGCGCGCGAACACCGCGCTCAAGCTCGATCTGCTGAGCGACTGGGCCATTCTCGAGGAGGACGCCTTCGGCGCCCCCGAGCGCGCGGTGACGCTCTACCGGCGCATGCTGGAGATCGTCCCGCACCACGGGGGGGCGCTGCGGGCGCTGGCGCGCTTGCTGCGGGCGCAGGGCGACGCCCAGGGCGCCGTCGAAGTGATCGCGCTCGACCGCGATCAGCGCGACGGGGCGGAGCGCGCGGTCCGCGAGATCGAGCTGGCGCGCTTGTTGGTCGACCCCCTGCGGAAGTACGTCGAAGCGCTGGGCGCCTGCGAGCGCGCCCTCCTGCTCTCGCCCAACGACCCGCGCGGCATCGAGGTGGTGGAGCAGCTCCTGCCGGTGCCGGAGACCCGCGCGCGCGCGGCCCACATCCTGGAGCGGGCCTATGACGAGACGGGCGCCGCCCGGCGCCAGGCCGAGGTGCTCGAGGTCCTCATCGCCACCACCGCCGCACGCGACGATCGCATGGCCCTCTACGGCCGCCTCGCCGACGTCTACGAGGCCAAGCTGGAGGATCCCGGGGCGGCGTTCGACGTGGTGGCGCGCGCGGCGGGCGAGTTCGCCACCGAGCTGACCTTGTGGGACCGCCTGGCCCTGCTGTCGTCGAAGACGGGGCGCGCGCAGGCCTTCGTCGACGTCATCGTGGCCGTCGTCCCGCCGGAAGGCGAGACCGGCCTGCCGGAGGGCGTGGAGCTCGACCTGGCCGAGCGCGCGGCCACCTTGCTCGACGAGAAGCTGGGCGACGTGGAGCGCGCGCGGCCCTACCTCGAGCGCATGCTGGCGCGGCAGCCGGGCAACGAGCGCGCGTTCCAGCGCCTCAAGCAGATCCTCACCACGCACGAGCAGTGGAGCGACCTGGCCGCTCTCTACGAGCGCGTGGTCGGCGCGACGCCCGAGCCCGCGCGCCAGGCCGAGCTTCTCTCCGAGGTCGCGCTGGTGGCCGAGGAGATCACCGGCGATCGCCTGGGCGCCATCGGATACTACGAGCGCATCCTCGATCTCCAGGCGGCCCACGATCACGCCATCCGCGCGCTCGACGCCCTCTATGCCTCCGAGCAGAAGTGGGACCGCCTGGCGCAGCTCCTCGAGCGACGACTGCAGGCGGCGACGGGCGACGAGAGGCTCGACCTCCAGCAGCGCCTGGGCACGCTCCTCTTCACACGCATCGGGGACGCCTCGACGGCGCTCTCGTACCTCGAGCAGGTGTTGCGCGAGCGTCCCGCCGCCACCGAGGCCCGGCAGCTGGTGGAGAAGGTCCTCGACGTGGCGGAGCTTCGCTCGCGCGCGGCGGTGGTCCTCGAGGCGGTGTACACCGTGCGCGACGAGGTCCCGGACCTGGTGCGGGTCCTGGAGATCCACCTCGAGTTCGCGACCGGCGTCGACGAGCGGCGAGCCCTCCTCCGCCGCGTGGCCGAGCTCCGCGACGAGCGCCTGCGCGACGACGCGGGGGCCTTCGACGCCTTCGCTCGCCTGCTCCCGCTGGACCCCGACGACGCCCGCGCGCGCCAGCGCCTGCTGGAGATCGCGCGGCGCCTGAACGCGCACGAGCGGGCGGCGGGCGTCCTCACCGCGGCGGCCGCAGCCGCAGCCGCTCCCTTGCCGCGCGCCGAGATCCTGACCGACGTCGCGCGGCTGTACGAGAGCCAGCTCGACGACGTGGCGCGAGCCGAGGCGGTGTACCGGCAAGTGCTGCTGCTGGCGCCGGACGACGCCACCATCGCCCTTCCGGCCTGCCGCGCGCTGGAGCGCATCTTCGCCGCGTCGGGCGACAACCGGCAGCTCTGCGACATCCTGCGCATCGAGGTGAAGCTCGAGGACGGCCCGGAGGCGCGCCGGGAGCTGCGCGGACGCCTGGGCGAGCTGTGCGAGACGGTGCTCGACGACCCGCGCGGCGCCATCGAGGCGTGGCGGGCCCGCCTGGAGGACGATCCCGCGGACACGCAGGCGCTCTCCGCGCTCGATCGCCTGTACGAGAGAACGCTGGGCTGGCGCGAGCTGGTCGACGTCCTCCGCGCTCGCGAGCGTCTGACCGACGACCGGGGCGCTCGCCGGACCCTGGCCGTCCGCGTGGCCACCACGCTGTCCGACAAGCTGGCCGACGTCCCCGAAGCCATCCTCGCGTACCGCGTGGTGATCGACGACTTCGGGGCCGACCGCGCGTCGCTCTCCGCGCTGGCCGCGCTCTACGAGCTGGCCGACCGCTGGCAGGACCTGGCCGATACCCTCGAGGCCGACCTCGCGCTGGCCGAGTCGGCGCCCGACAAGCTGGCCATCTTGGCGCGCCTCGGCGACGTGCGGCAGAAGCGCCTGGGGGATCTGAGCGGCGCCATCGAGGCCTACCGCCAGGCCTTGACCCTCGATCCCTTGCACGCCACCTGCCGCGGCGCGCTGGAGGCGCTGCTCGACAACGCCGACGCGCGTCGCGAGGCGGCGTCCATTCTCCGGCCGCTCTACGAGAAGGACGGCCTGCACACCAAGCTCCTGCGCGTCCTGGAGATCGAGGCGGAATACGCCGAGTCGGTGTCCGAGAAGCTGGCCAACATCGCCCGGGCGGCGGAGGTCGCGGAGGGGCCTCTCGCCGACGGCGTCCTGGCGCTCTCCTACACGGCGCGCGGGATGCGCGACGCCGTCGGCGAGCCGGAGCTCCCGCAATGGCTGGAACGAGCCGAGCGCCTCGCCGCGGCGACGGGACGGTACGCCGAGCTGGTCGAGCTCCTGCGCTCGGTGGTGGGCGACATCCTCGACGGCGACCTGGAGCTCCAGGTCACCCTCCGCATCGCCGAGATCGCGCGGACGCGCCTGGCGGACCTGGCTCTGGCGCAGCGGCATTACGTGCGGGCGCTGGAGCTGCGCGGGGACGACCGGCGCGCGCTGGTGGCGCTGGAGTCGCTGTACGAGGAGACGGGGGACCACCCCGCGCTGCTCGACGTGGTCAAGCGCCGGGCCGATTCGGCCGAGAGCGAGGCGGAGCGCAAGCAGCTCCTCTTCAAGCAGGCGCGCCTCTCCGACGAGAAGCTCGGCGATGCGCGATCGGCCATCGGCGTCTACGAGCAGATCCTCGATCTCGGCCTGGACCCGGAGGCGGTCGCCGCGCTGGAGCGGCTCTACGCGCAGGCCGAGCGGTGGGAAGACCTGGTGGCGCTCGACGAGCGTCAGATCGCCGCGCCGGGCGTCTCCAGCGAGCGCAAGGCCGCGCTGCACCACGCCCTCGGCAACGTCCTCGAGCGCAAGACGAAGGACATCGACCGCGCCTTCGACCAGTACGCCGCGGCGCTGGCCATCGACGCGAAGCACCTGGAGACGGTGGCGTCGCTCGAAGCGCTGATGGCGGCGCGCGAGCACGGCGCGCGGGCCGCCGAGATGCTGGAGCCGGTCTATCTCGCGCGCCTGGACTGGCGCCGGGTGATGGCCACGCTCGAGGCGCGCCTCGACTCCAGCCAGGACCCGGTGGAGCGACGCGAGCTCCTGCGGCGCCTGGCCGAGATGCACGAGGAGCAAGAGGAGAACTACTCGGCGGCGCTGGAGACGACGGCCAAGCTGCTCGCCGAGGACGCCACCGACGAAGGCACCTGGAGCGAGCTGGAACGGCTGGCACGGGTGGCCAACGCCGAGGCGCGCCTGGCGGAGATCTTCGCCGCCGAGCTAGAGAAGGTCACCGCCGACGAACCGGCCACGGCGCGCCTGGCGCAGCGCACCGGCGAGCTCTTCGAGCAGCACCAGGACATCGACCGCGCGCTGGCCTTTTACCGGCGCGCGCACGCCTTCGATCCCGAGGCCAAGAACGGCACCTTCGAGGCCATCGACCGGCTGCTGCGCGAGGCCGGGCGGCCGAGGGACCGGGTGCAGCTCTTCCGCGACGCCCTCGATTACACGCTCGACGCCGGCGAGAGGCTCGCCGCGCTGCACACCATCGCGCTCATCGAAGAGGCCGAGCTTCACGACGACGCGGCGGCCATCGAGACGTACCGCGCGACCCTCGAGGTGGACGACGAGGACGCGCACGCGCTGGAGGCGCTGTCCCGCCTCTACGCTCGCACCGAGCGCTGGCGCGATCTGGCCGACATGACGCGGCGACGCGCCGAGCAGACGGCCTTGCCGGAGGACGAGGCGCGCTTTCGCATCGATCTGGCCATGCTCCTCTTGCATCCGCTGGCCGAGCCCCAGGCGGGCATCGACGAGCTGCAGGCGGTGGTCGATCTCTCTCCGCCGAGCGCGTCGGGGCCGCGGGCGGAGGCGGTGCGCGCGCTGCAGGAGCTTTTGCATGCGCCGGAGCACAAGGCGCGCGTCGTCGACATCCTGCGCCCCATCTACGAGCGGGCCGACGACTGGCGGCACATGGTGGAGCTCAACGGGGAGCGCCTGGGGCTGGCGACGGACGACGGCGAGCGCATGGGCATCCTGCGCGAGACCGCGGAGCTCTGGGAGACGCGCGGCGCCGATCGCAACCGGGCCTTCGACGCCATGCGCGCGGCCTGGACGCTGGACCCCGACGACGGCGACGCGCGCGAGCAGCTCGATCGCCTGGCCGGCGCCACGCGGCGCTGGGACGACCTGGCCAGCGCCTACGAGACCGCCATCGCCAAGACCGAGGGCCTCACCAAGCGCGAGCTCCTGGCGGCGCTGGCGCAGCTCCACGACCAGCGACGCGACGATCCGCGACGCGCGCTCGACGCGTGGGACCGCCTCTTTTCCCTGGACGAGACCGAGCTGCAGCCGCTCGAGGAGATGGACGCGCTGGCGACGCTGCTCAGCGACTGGCCCACGCTGGTGCGCATCCTCACGCGCAAGGCCGAGCTGGTGCCCGACGACGAGACGCGGGCCAGCACCTGGCGGCGGGTGGGCGAAGCCCGGCGCGACATGCTGGACGACCTGCAAGGCGCCATCGAGGCCTACGAGAGGGCGCTGGAGCTCGAGTCCACCAGCGCCTTCACGCTCGACAACCTCATCGCGCTCTACGAAGAGAAGAACGATGCGGCGCGGCTGGTCGACCTTTACCGGCGGCGGGTCGAGCTGTGCGGCGAAGACGACGCCGGGCTGCGCTTCCAGCTCCTGGTCGAGGCCGCGGGGCGCTTCGAGAACGATCTCTCCGACCGCAGGGAGGCCATCGAGGCGCTGGCGCAGGCGCTGGCCGTCCGTCCGGGCGACGGCGAGGTGCTCAAGAGGCTCGACGGCCTCTACTCGCGCGAGCGTTTGTGGCCAGAGCTGCTGGAGAACCTCAAGCTGCGCGCGGCCGCGGCGGCCGACGACAACGCCCGGCGGACGCTGAAGAAGCGCATCGCCGCGCTCTACGCCGTGGAGCTGCAGGATCCGCAGGCGGCGCTCGACGCCTACCACGAAGTGCTGGACGCCGGCTTCGACGAGGAAGCGGCCGCCGCCATCCGCAGCATCGGCGAGACCCACGACGAGCTGCGCGGGGATGCCGCGGACGCGCTCGAGCCGGTGCTCCGCGCGGCGGGAAGGCACGAGGAGCTGGCGGCGGTTCTCGAGCTGCGCCTGCGGTCGCAGTCCGAGCCGGCCGACCGGGCGAAGACGCTGCGGGCCCTGGCCCAGGTGGCGGAGACCGCGCTGGGCGACGGCGATCGCGCCCAGTCGGCGCTCCTCCGCGCGCTGGCCGAGGAGCCGCAAGACGCCGCGCTCCACGACGACATCGAGCGCCTTGCGTCGCGTTCCGGCGCCGAGGGGTGGAAGCGCTACGCCGACGCGCTGCAGGAGCGCGCGGTGGCCCTCTTCGACGCCAACGTGGCGGCCGACCTCTTCGTTCGCCTGGGCAAGACCAGCGAGGAAAAGCTGGACGATCCGGCGCGCGCGGCCCGAGCGTACGTCTCGGCGGCGGAGCGGATGGGCGACGACCCCTCCGTTCTCGGCGCGCTCGACCGTCTGTTCGCGCGTCTGGGGGACACGCGCGCGCTGGCCGACGTGCTGGAGAGGCGCATCGCCGTGGAGTCGCAAGCCGCCGTGCAGGCCGACCTCCTGCACCGCCTGGCCAGCTTGCAGATCGACGAGTTCAAGGAGAAATCGCAAGGGCTGGCGACGCTGCGGCTGGCCCTCGAGCGCGTGGCCGATCATGCGCCGAGCCGCGCGGTGATGGAGAAGCTCCTCGAGGACGACGGACTCTTCGACGACGCGTTCGACGCCCTGGAGCAGGTGCTGCGGACGCTCGGCCTCAGCGAGGAGCTGGCCAAGCTCTACGAGCGGCGCGTGAACCGCGCCACCGGGACGCGCGACAGGACGCACGCCAGGCTCGCGCTGGCACGCGTCCTCGAAGAGCGGGTGGGGGACAAGGCGCGGGCGCAGCGCGCGGTGGAGGCGGCGGTCGCCGAGGATCCCTCCGACGACGAGGCGCTGCAGGAGCTGGAGCGGCTCGCCACCGCCAACGGGGGCGCCTGGGCCGAGGCCGCCGACGCGCTGGAGGGCGCTCTCGGGGCGGCGCAGGACCTGCCCGGGGCGACGCGGACGGACCTGTGGGTACGCCTGGCCGTCTGGAGGCGCGACAAACTCGGGGACGCGCGGCGAGCCGAGGACGCCTTCGTCAGGGCTCTGGCCATCGATCCGGAGAACGTGGACGTCCTCCGCTCGCTCGAGCAGATCCGCCGCGCCCCGGGGCGCGAGCGCGAGCTCGTGCACACCTTGCGGACGCGCGCCCGTCTGGAGGGCGACCTGGCGGTCCAGCGCGGTCTGCTGCGCGAGGCCAAGGCCATCGCCGAGGAGACGGTGGGCGATCGCGAGCTGGCGGAGGCCGTCCTGCGCGACCTCGTGGCCGAGGACGAGGGCGATCTCTGGGCGCTGGAGGAGCTGACCAAGCTCCGCGGCGCGGCGGGCGACGAGAGCGAAGTGGTGCGCCTCCTTCTGCGCCGGGCCGAGCTGGTGGTCGACGGTGGGGATGCGCTCGCGCTCAAGCACCAGGCCGGGGCCGTGCTGGTCGAGAAGCTGAACGACCTCCCGCGAGCCACCTCGCTCTACGAGGAGATCCTCGAGTCGTATCCCACCGACGCGCCCGCGGCCACGGCGCTCCGCAAGCTCTACGCCGACGCCGGGCGCTACAAGGAGCTGGCCAAGCTCCTCTCCCGCCTGGTCGACGTCGCCAGCACGCAAGACGGCCGCGCGGCGCTTCGTCTGGAACTCGCCGCGCTGCAGAAAGATCGCTTCAGCGCTCTGGACGACGCCATCGAGACGCTGCGCGGCGTGCTGGACGAGGACCCCACGCACGCCGAGGCGGTGCTGCGTCTGTCGCAGCTCTACGAGCAGACGGGCCGCGACGCCGAGCTGGCCGATCTTCTCAAGGGTCAGCTCGACGCGGCGCACGATCGCGGCGACGTGGACGCCGAGCTGGCCCTGCTCGTCCGCCTCGGCGAAGTAGAGGAAGGGCGCCTCGGCGACGTCACCGCCGCCCAGGAGACCTACGAGCAGGTGCTGTCGCGCGATCCCGGACATCGCAGCGGCCTCGAAGCGGTCGCGCGCATGAGCGAGCGACGCGCCGACTGGCAGCGCGCGGCGGAGGTGCTGAAGAAGCTGGTGGAGCAGGCCACCGACGCGGGCGGCGTGACCTGGGCCCTGCGTCTGGCCGAGGCCCGCGAGAAGCTCGGCGACGCGAGCGGCGCGGAGGAGGCGCTCCAGCAGGGACTGAAGCTCGATCCGAGCAACGCCGTGCTGCGCGCCATGCTCCGAGCGCGCTACGAGAAGGCCGAGAAGTGGGCCGAGCTCGCGGCGCTGCTGGTGGGCGACGCGGAGGTCATCGCGGCCGCGTACCCCGACGCCAAGGTCAGCGTGGTGGAGCCGCCCCCCAAGGGGAGCTCCCTCGTGCCCGGGCGACTGCAAGGCAACTCCATGCCGCCGCCGCCGGTGGTCCCGGCGCCGGTCGTCGACCAGCTCAAGCTGCTCCGCCGCGCCGCGGAGATCCACCTGTCGAAGCGCCATCAACCGGACGACGCCATCCCCATCCTCGAGCGCGCGGCGCAGCTCGTCCCCCACGACCGCGAGCTCCTCCTGGCGCTGGGCGACGCCTACAACGCGGCGCACCGCGGGCGCGAGGCCGCGCAGGTGCTGGAGAAGATCATCGCCTCCTTCGGTAACCGCCGGACCAAAGAGCTGGCGCTCTACCACCACCGCCTGGCACGCGCGCTGACCGAGCTCGGGGACCGGGACATCGCGCTGACCCAGCTGGACATGGCCTTCAAGATCGACCCGGGATCGGTCAGCGTCCTGCGCGACCTCGGCATCCTGGCCTACGACACCAACGACCTCGAGCGCGCCCAGAAGACCTTCCGCGCGCTCCTCCTCCAGAGGCTGGAGCCGGGCTCGGGCATCTCCAAGGGGGAGGTCTTCTACTACCTGGGAGAGATCAGCGCCAAGCAGGGAGACCGCGCCAAGGCCATGCAGATGCTCGAGCGCGCGCTGGAGAACGAACCTTCGCTGGAGCGGGCGCGCACCAAGCTGGCGGAGCTGAAGGGTTGAGGTCGCCGCGCGGGGAGCTCGTTCGCGGGGTTCTGTACATCGTCGTAGGCATCGTCCTGGGCCTCGTCGCGCGGGTCTGGCTCGCCACGCTGCGGGTGCGCGTAGTGACCCACCCGGCCCTGGCGGGGGTGGGGCATCGGCCCTGGGTGCTGGCCTTCTGGCACGGGACGCAGTGGCCGCTCCTCGCCTGGCGCCGCCGCCGGCGCACGGTGGTGCTGGTGAGCCTGTCGCGCGACGGGGCCATGCAGGCGCGCGCTCTGGCCGTCCAGGGCCTGCGCGTGGTGCGGGGCTCGACCTCGCGCGGGGGAGCGCGCGGCCTGGCGCAGCTCGTACGCGCGATGAAGCGCGAGTCGGCGGACGCCGCGTTCGCGGTCGACGGGCCGCGCGGACCGCGGGGCATCGTGAAAGGCGGCCTCGTCGTCGCCGCGCGGGCGACCGGGGCGGTGGTGGTGCCGCTGACCGGATCGACGCGCCGAGGCCTTCTCCTGCACCGCACCTGGGACGGGTTCACCATCGCCTGGCCCTTCAGTCGGGTCGACGTGACCCTGGGCGCGCCCATCGACCCCGGCGAGAACGTCGACGCGCGCGCGGCGGTGGAGCGCTCGCTGCGCGAGCTCAACGCGTCGAACGCGGCAGGCCGGGCGTGAGCGGACGGGTGGTCTCCATCGACGGGACGATCGTCGCCACCGGGGAGGCCACGGTCAGCGTGTACGACCGCGGCTTCCTTTACGGGGACGCGGTCTTCGAGGTCCTGCGCACCTACGGCGGGCGGCCCTTCGCGCTGGAGGAGCACGTGGCGCGTCTCCGGCGGTCGGCGGACAGCGTCTTCATCGTTCTCCCGGTGGACGACGTCACTCTCCGCGGCGAGATCGAGGCGGCGGTGGCGGCGGCCGGCGGCGGCGAGTCCTACCTGCGCGTGGTGATCACCCGCGGCAGCGGCCCGCTCTCGCTCGATCCGGAGACGGCCACGCACCCGCTGCGCGTCATCCTCGTCGAGCCGGTGACGCCGCCCTCGCGCGACGCCTACCAGCACGGGATCGCCCTGGCCTCGGCGGCCACGCGACGCCCCGGCGACGGCACCGCCGCCGCCGGCGCCAAGATCACCAACTACCTGGCCAGCCTTCTGGCCCTGCGTGCCGCCCGGGCCCGCGGGGCGCAGGAGGCGCTGGTGATCGATGGGCGCGGCCACGTCGTGGAGGGCGCGACGTCCAACGTCTTCGTGGTGAAAGCCGGCCGGCTCGCCACCCCGCCGGAGTCCGCGGGAATCCTGGCCGGCATCACCCGCGCGCACCTCTTCGGTGTCGCGCGCGAGCTCGGCTTTCCCGTCGACGAGCGCGAGCTGGTGCTCGACGACATCTACCGCGCCGACGAGGTCTTCATCACCTCGAGCATCCGCGAGGTCATGCCGGTACGCCGGGTCGACGATCGCCTCATCGGCGCGGGCTCTCCCGGCCCCGTCACGCGCGCGCTCCACCGGCGCTTCCGCGAGTCCGTCGGCGTGGGCGACCGCCCGATGCCCTGGGAGAGCGCGGGGTAATCTCGCGCGTCACCTCTCCCAGCCCGGCTCGTCTACCTGGGCCGCGCGGCCACCGCGTCGATCTCCACCTGGGCGCCCCTCGGCAACGCCGCCACCTGCACCGTCGCCCGGGCCGGAAATGGCACCTTCAGGTAGCTGCCGTAGGCCTCGTTGACCTTGGCGAAGTGCGCCAGGTCGACCAGGTAAATCGTCGTCCGGACCACGTCGGCGAAGGTGCAGCCCGCTGCGGCGAGCACCGCGCGCAGGTTCTCCATCACGCGCCGGGTCTGCGCGGTGATGTCTCCTTCCACGAGCTGGCCCGTCACCGGGTCGAGCGGGATCTGCCCGCTGAGGAAGACCAAGTCCCCGGCGCGCACGGCCTGGGAGTACGGCCCGATGGCGGCCGGGGCGTCCGTCGTGGCGATGGCCTGCTTCCGCGCGTCCTCGCTCATGACGCCGCAGTCTACAACCGTTGCCGCCCGGCGAGCGCGCGTCCCATGGTGATGGGATCGGCGAACTCCAGATCGCCCCCGTGCGGCACCCCGCTGGCGATGCGCGTCACCGCCACCCCCAGCGGCCCCAGCTCGCGCTTCAGCAGCAGAGCCGTGGCCTCGCCGTCGACGCTGGGGGGCGTCGCCACGATGACCTCGGTCACGCCGTCCCCGCGAATGCGCTCGGCCAGCCTGGCCAGCGGCAGGTCGTCGGGACCAATCCCCTCCAGCGGCGAGAGCAGCTTGCCCATGACGAAGTAGCGCCCGCGCATGGACCCCGCCCGCTCGATGGCCATCAGATCGTGCACCCGGGCCACCACGCACAGCGTCTTCGCGTCGCGCTTGCCGTCGGCGCACACCTCGCACAGCGCGCGCCCGTTCTCCCGGTCGGCGATGTTCCCACACCGCTCGCAGGGCCCCAGCTCGTCGCGCAGCGAGCCCAGCTCCGTCCCGAGGTCGCGCGCCAGCGCCTCTTCCGCCGTCAGCAGCCAGAGCACGTACCGTTGCGCCGTCTTTTCGCCCACCCCGGGAAGACGCGACAGGAGCTTGACCAGACGCTGGACCTTCGGGCTCACTCGGAAGCTACACCATGCCCGGGATCTTCACCCCGCCGGTGATCTTGTCGAGCTCGGCCTCCATCTGCTTGTCCGCCTGCTCGATGGCCTGGGTCAGCGCCGCGCACACACCGTCGAGCACCAAGTCGAGGTCCTCGTCCTTCAGCGTTTCTTTGTCGATGTCGATGCGCTTCACCGCGCGGCCCAGGGTGACCACGACCTTTACCTTGCCGCCCAGGCCCTCGACGGTGAGCTCGCGTTCCTTCAGCCCGGCCTTGGCCTGGTCGATCCTGCGCTGCATGCGCGCCGCCTGACGCATCAGCTCGTTCATGCCGCCGCGGAATTGCATGCCTGCTCTTTACCTCAAGAGTCCGACGCTGGCAGCTTCACGTCGCGCAGCTGGGCGCCGAAGAGCCGGACCGCCTCCTGCACGAGGGGGTGACCCTCCACCGCGGACCGCGCCCTGGCCAGCTCGGCCGCGTGTTTCTCGGAGTCCAGCGAGGCGATGGTCTTCGTCCCGGCGGCCGCGCGCGCCGACAGGTCCAGCGCGACCTGCGTGGGAGCGCCGAAATGAGCGCGGACCGCGCGCGTCAGCTCCTCCAGAGCATCCGGCTCGCTGGCGCGGGTCCCGAGAAAGGCCGCCCCCGGCTCGAAGCCGATGACGAAGCGCGACGCCGTGGTCTCCAGGGGAAGGGCGTGATCGAGCACGGACGCGAGCGCCGGACGCTGGGCACGGACCCGATCGAGAATGGCGCGCCAGATAGCCAGGTCCGGCGGCGAAGCCGACGTGGACCGCGCCGGCGCGAGAGCCGGCGACCGCGCGGCCAGGAGCGGGGCGACCGGAACGACGGGCGCCGGGGCAGGGGCTGGGGAGGAGGCAGGGGCAGGAGAGGAGGCGACGCTCTCCAGGGCGTGGGGATGGGACGCCACCGCCTCCCGCGGATCGGCCAGCGCCAGCGATCCATGTGTCCGCGACGACGTGGGACTCGGCGCGACGGCCGGTGAGACCATCGAGGCATGCGACGACTGCGGGCGTCCCCCGCCGCCACCTCCGCCGCCACCCCCGCGCGGGGCCGGAGCCGGGGGCGGCGCGCCACCGAGACGTCGCTCCAGCTCGCCCACGCGCGACAGCAGCTCGTCGAGCGGGAGCAGCGGCGGGCGCCGCGCCAGACGCACCAGCGCCATCTCCAGGGCCATCCGCGGCTGCCCGCTGCGCACCACGTCGTCGAAGGCGCGCGAGAATCCCTGAAAGAGGCGCGACAGGTCGTCCGCCTCGGCGCGTCCGGCCACCTCCAGCACGTCGCTCGACTCCTCGTCGGCGAGATCCAGCAGCTCGCGGAGCGACGGACCGTGGGAGGCCTGCCCGGCGCACACCTTGGCGACCACCAGGTTGCGCAGGTGGTAGAGGATGTCCTTGGCCACGTGCGTGAGATCGAACCCCTGCTGCGCCAGGCGCTCGATGACGCCCAGGCAGGCCGCGGCGTCGCCGTCGACCAGCGCCGTCGCCAGCTCGTGCAGGATCCTCCGGTCGGCCACGCCCAGCACCCGCGCCACGTCGTCGCCGCCGAGCTTCGTCCCACTGAAGGCGATCACCTGATCGAGGAGGCTCATCGCGTCGCGCATCGACCCGGCGGCCTCGCGCGCCAGGATCTGCACCGCCAGCGGGTCGGCCTCGATGCTCTCCTGGGCCAGCACCTCGTCGAGGCGCCGGGCGATGGACTGCGTGGGGATGAGCTTGAAGTCGTAGCGCTGGCAACGTGACAGGATGGTGACCGGGACCTTGTTCACCTCGGTGGTCGCGAAGATGAACTTCACGTGCGGCGGCGGTTCTTCCAGCGTCTTCAGGAAGGCGTTCCAGGCCGCCGTGGAGAGCATGTGCACCTCGTCCACGATGTAGATCTTGAAGCGGTCGCGTGCCGGACGGAAGGTCATTCCCTCTTGCAGGCGGCGCACTTCGTCGACCCCGTTGTAGCTGGCGCCGTCGATCTCCTGCACGTCGAGGTCGTGGCCGGCGGTGATCTCCAGGCAGGGAGCGCACTGGTTGCACGGCGTGGCGGTCGGTCCGGAGGCCTTCCCGTCGGGGCCCACGCAGCTCAGGCACTTGGCCAGCAGGCGGGCGCTGGTGGTCTTTCCCACACCGCGGACCCCGGTGAAGAGGAAGGCGTGCGCGATCCGCCCGGTGGCGATGGCGTTGGCCAGCGTCCGCGCGACGTGATCTTGGCCGACGAGGTCCTCGAAGGTCTGCGGGCGATACTTGCGGGCGAGGACGAGGTAGCTCACGACGTCGCCATCGCTTACAACGCGCGCCGTCGGGATGCCAGCCGCGGCGGGGCGCGCCGACGGACTCCTAGGACGAGACCCAATCCTCTTCCGGCAGGCTCCTAGTCGACCCAGCAGCGATGCTCTCGCGCCCAGCGTTCGCGTTCGCTGCAATGCGTGCGACAACCTTCGTCGCCGCAGCGCGCGGTGCAGACCTCCACATCGTGTCGGTTGCGCACTTCGACCGTCCGGCACTCCTCGGTGGGCCGCGCGACGACCTCGGCCTGGCAGGCCGCGAGACCCGCTCCGCAGAAAGCCACCGCCAGGATCCTCGCCACGATCGTTTCTCGCATCGTTCGCACCATGTCTCAAACCTGGCGCAAGGCCACGCCAGGGTCAACATCCTCCCTCCAGCCAAGCGGTCCCGTCCGCGCCGGGCATCTCCCGATGGTTCAGGCCTGGCCTCCTTCGGCAAGCCGCGGCTCGTTGAAATCGGCGAATATGCGGGGCATGTCCACCGACGGGCCGGCCCCGCCTGGAATTCCCGCGGTCCAGTTATCGCCCGGCGAGCGCGCCGAACGGGAACAGGGAACCACCGAGACCGTGGTCGAGGCGGCCCGCGGCGAGCGCCGGGCGCTGGGATGGGCGGCCATCGCGGCGGTGGTCACCATCGTGTGGATCGTCACGCCGGTGGGCGTCGGGGTGCTCCTCGGCACGCTGCTGGCCTTCGCGCTTCAACCCGTTTTCGAGCGACTCGAGCCGCGCATCGGCGCCCGCTGGGCCGCCTTCACCGTGGTCATGGCCACCATCCTCGCACTGGCCGGCAGCATCGGCGGGCTGGCCTGGTTGCTGGTGTCCAAGGGCACGTCTCTCACCCGTGACGGGATCGCCGCGCTCGGACCCGGTGGACCGGGAGGCGCGGTCATCTCCACGCTGGGACAGCTGACGGGCCGCCTCGGCGTTCCTCCCGAGGAGCTGGCGACGCGAGCCCGCGCGCTGGCCGAATCGACGGCCGCAGGTGCGGCGACCATCGCCGAGGTCATCGTGGCGACCACTGCCAGCTCGGCGCTCGCGCTCCTCTTCGCCATGCTGTCGATGCACTTCATCTTGCGCAACTGGCAGGCCGTCGCGCTGGGCGCGCAGGAGTCCTTTCCTCTTCGTCCCGACTACACCGCGGGGCTGCTCGCGGAGTTCCGCACCGTGGGACGCTCGACGCTGGTCGGCACCATCGGCACCGGCGTCGCGCAGGGCTTTCTCGCCACGTTCGGCTTCTGGATCTCCGGCGTCCCCGAGCCGCTCTTCTTCGGGGCCGCCGCCGCCGTGGCGTCGCTCGTTCCCGGCATCGGCGCGACGCTGGTGTGGCTGCCGGTGGGCATCGTGCTGCTCCTGGTCGGGCACCCTGCGCGCGGCGTGCTGGAGATCGCCTGGGGCGCGATCGTCGTCGGCGTCATCGCGGACTACGTGATCCGTCCGCGCCTGGTCGGCGGCGGAGGGCACCTCCCGTCCCTGGTGACGTTCACGGCGCTCCTCGGAGGCGTGCAGGTCTTCGGGTTGAAGGGGCTCATCGTGGGGCCGGTGCTGATGTCCCTGGCCATCGCCGTGCTGCGCCTCTACGCCGTCGAGGCGCGCAAGCGGCGCGCCGACCTGCTCGGACGCGAGCGTTAGCGCGTACGAGCTCGTGCCCCCGGCAGCGCTCCGGAGGTAACTCTCCTCCCGCGCCGCGGACCGTGGCATGCTCCGCGCCTCTTCCGGGCGGGTAGCTCAGTGGTAGAGCGCTGGCCTTACAAGCCGGTGGTCGCAGGTTCAAGCCCTGTCCCGCCCACTCCTCCAGGAGCCGCTCGGCGGCTCCCTCTCACCCGCGGCCCTCGTCGGCGGAGCGGACCCTGGCCTCGAGCGGAACCGTCGGGACGCGCCGAGCGCCAGGGGACTCGCGCCATGGCGCGACGCCCTTCTTCGCAAGCGGCATCGGCGCGCGTTATGCTCTCGTCGGCGATGCTGGCCTTGCCGCCCCCGCTCGCGCCCGGCGATCGGGTGGCCATCGTGGCCCCGTCGAGTCCGTTTCCGCGTGACGACCTGTGGCGCGGCCTGGCATGGCTGCGGACTCGCTACCGTCTGCGCATCGTGGCCGGGGTGCTGTCACGCGACGGGTACCTGGCGGGCAACGACGCCCGGCGCGCCGTCGAGCTCTCCCGCGCGCTGCTCGATCCCGAGGTGAAGGCCGTGGTGGCGGCGCGCGGTGGATACGGGGCGATGCGCATCCTCGACGCGCTCCCCTGGGAGGTGCTGGCGCGCCGCCCTCGGTGGATCGTGGGGTTCAGCGACGTGACGGCCCTTCATGCCATGGCCTGGCGCTCCGGCGTCGCCTCCGTGCACGCGGCGAACGTGACCGGCCTGGGTCGCGACCTCCCCCCGGCGACGCGCGCCCGCTGGCTCGCGTCACTGGAGCGGCCGTCCTCCCCGCACGCCTGGGTCGGGCTCCACGTGGTGCACCCCGGAAATGCCCGCGGTCCCGTGGTGGGGGGGAACCTCTCGCTCCTGCACGCCCTGGCGGCGGCCGGGCGACTGGTCGTACCTCGCGGCGCAGTGCTGGTCCTCGAAGACGTCACCGAGGCCCCGTATCGCGTGGACCGGATGCTCACCTCGCTGCGTCTCGCCGGCCACCTCGGCAACGCGTCGGCGCTGGTCTTCGGCGGCTTCGACCACTGCGCGCCTGGCGCCGACGGCCGCACCGTCGACGACGTCATCGCGGAGAGGACCGCCGACCTCGGTGTGCCGGTGCTCGCGGCAGCCCCTTTCGGCCACGGCGCGCGCAACGAAGCGTTCGTCCTCGGCTCGCCGGCACGCATCGACGGCGACGCGCTGCGCTTCTGGTGAACGAGCGCGAGGCCGGCGGGTCGAGTCAGTGACGGGGGATCGGCGGCGGAGCCGAGCGCGGCGGCAGGTCGTCGTCCGGCGTCTCCTCGTTCGAAGGCATCTCTTCGTTGTCGGCGTCGATCATCTCGGCCAGATCGTCGGCGATGATGACCTCTTCCTCGAAGTCGCCGTCGGGATCGGCCGCGTCCGCCGCCACTGGCCCCGACTCCTGGCTCACCGGCGGGGTGTCGACGGACTCCGGAACCGCGGCGGGGTTTGCCTCGAGTGACTCGACCTCCGCGCCCTCGGTCGCGCGCACAGGCTCGTCGGTGCCGGGGGCGGAGGGGACCTCGCGGTCGGAGGTGATCTCGTCCTGGGCAGCCGGCTTGGTCGGCGGCTCGGCCTCCATGCCGCGCTCGGACGTCGCCTCGGCCTCCGGCCTCTTCAGCATGTTGGACTTGGCGCGCTCGAGGCCCGAGGTCGCCTCCGCGTCGCCTTGCTTCATGCGAAGGACGCGTCGCCAGGCGTCCGCCGCCTCCCGCGGGTCGGTGAGCTCCTCTTCCCACATCCGTGCGACCTTGCGGGCGAGCTCGGCGCGGGCGCTCATGTCCTTGCCGCGGAGGATCTGGTCCTCGAAGAGATGCACCATCGCCCGGTGGTCGCCGAGGGCTCCCAGGAGGGCGGTCAGCTCCTCCATCACCACCGGGTCGTTCGGCGAGAGGTCGTGCAGCTTCTTCAGATCGGCCGCGGCCCCGTTCTTGTCGTCGAGGACCTCGAGCCGCAACTTGGCCCGGCGGGCCAGCAACTGGCGCACCAGCGGGCCGTCGAACACCTCGCCGAGGGCGCGGCCGAGGGTGACCTCGGCGCGGCGCGGATCCCCGATCTCGCGCGCCAGGCTTTCCAGCGCGTCGAGGGTGAGGGGATCGACGTGCGCGATGAGCGCGTCGCCCAGCCAGGTGAACGCCTGCTCGACGTCGTCCAGATCGCGGTGCGCCATCGAGGCGGCGCGTCGCATCAGCGAGCCGCGCGTCTTGCCTCCGTCGCGGGCGCCCTGCCCGCCATGGGCCATCGAGGCGCTCAGCGCGCGCCGCAACCGTTCGGTCCCGGTGCGGTGGTCGCCCTCGGCCGCGGCCTGCTCGAGCGCGGCCAGGGTCTCGTCGCTGGGGGTTCCGCCCAGCGCGAGATCGAGGAAACCGCGCGTCCGATCGGGTTGTCCCTGGGTGTCGGCGATCTGCGCCGCACGCGCCAGGGCGTGCACGCGGTCCGCGGGCGCCTTGCAGCGCGAGATCTGCCGCTCGTAGAGGTCGACCACATCCCCCGGGTTCTCGGCGAGCGCGGCCAGTCGGGCCAGGAGCTCCTCGGCCTCCGCCGGTGCGACGCTGGTGAGGCCTCCCTCCCCGTGCTGCAAGGACTCCAGCCGCGGTGCGCCCGCTGCGACGCGCGCCTCGGCCTGTCGTACGAGCTCGGTCGCGCGGTCATGGCCGGTGAGATCGCGCGCGAGCCAGTCCTGGGCGACCGCCAGCGCATCGAGATCGCCCGTCTTGATGGAGAGGTCCTCCAGTCGGTCCGCCAGCTCGACGTCGGCCCCCTTGCTGCGGACGATCTCGCAGGCGACGCGCACCGCGTCTTCGTCGCGCCCCACCTCCGCGAAGCGCTCGAATGCGCCCCTCAGGTGGGCCAGCCGCTCGGCGCTCGGCTTGGCTTCGAGCCACCACTCGCAGAGCTTGGTGGCGACGATGCCGCGCCAGCCCAGGCGGTCGCCGAGTTCGACGTAGGCGTCGCGGATGGCGGCGTCCCCGGCATCGGCCAGCTCGGTGAGCGAAGCCAGCGCCTCGTCGCCTCGATCGAGCTTGTCGGAGAGGACCGCCGCCAGCCGGGTGGTGAGCGCGCTCACCTCGCTCTCGTCGCCTTCGATTTCGATGCGCTGGGCCAGGAGCTCGGCCAGCTTGCCCCACTGCTCGGTCTTCTCGCAGAGGTCGCACAGACGCGTCAGCGCGTCGAAGTCGTCCGGGTCGGCTTTGCGCACCATCTCCAGCGCGACGATGGCGTTCTTGGCGTCGCCCATCCGCTCGTAGAGGCGGGCCAGGCGGCCGGCCAGGGTGGCCCGCTCCGCCGCGTCGGCGACCAGCTCGAGCTCTCGCTCCAGGGCGTCGGCGGCCGCGGCCGGATTGTCACGCGCCTCCTCGAGATCGGTGATGGCCTGGAGGGCGGGACGGCAGGTGGCGTCGAGCTCGGCCAGGACGCGCTCGTAGCAGGCGATGGCGGTGTCCACGTCCCCCACGCCGTCGGCCAGCAGCTCGGCCTCGCGCAGCGCGATGCGTACGCGCTCGGGCACGCCGACCGCGAGCGTGCCCAGGCGGCGCAGGAGCGTCGTCGCCCCGGTGAAGTCCTCCCGCTCCACCGCGTCGTCGACCAGGCGCTCGAGCGCCTCCTCGTCGTCACCGTCGTCCAGGACCTTGAGCCACATCCCGCGCGCGGCATCCTTGTCGTCGAGCCGCGCGGCGTAGAGTTGCGCGGCCTGACGTCGCGCCGCGACCCGCTGCGCCTTGTCGGTCAACCCATCGCCGCGCGTCACCAGCAGCTGGGCGAGGTCGGCCCAGTTCTGCGCGCGCGTGTAACGCTCCACGAGCAGCAGCGCGTACTCGTCGCGGGTCGGATCGAGATCGGTGGCAAGCTCGAGGTTTGCCAGCGAGGCGACGTCGTCACCGGCGCGTCCGAAGAGCTCCGCGGCCCGGGCGAAGCTCTGCGCCTGCAGCCTGGAGTCGCCGGCCAACGTGGCGCGCTCGACGGCCGCTTGCGCAGCCCGGTCCCAGCGCTCCGCCGCCGCGAAGCAACGCTCGGCCGCTTCCCACAGCGCGGCGCTCTTCTCCACGCCGGCCGCGTCGGCGTAGGCCTCCCCGGCCCCGCCGGAATCGTGCAGGCGCTCCCGCAGCGCGCCGAGCCGCTCCATCAGCGCGCCGCGCGCCTCGGGGTCCTGGATGGCCTGCGCGTTCTCGGCGATCACCTGGGCCGCGCGGTCGATGGCTCCGGACTTCTCGAACATCTGCGACGCGGTGGCCACCGCCCGGTCGTCCTCCGGCGTCAGGTTCGCGATGCGACCCCAGGCGTCGGCGGCGGCGGCGAAGTCCTGCCGCTTCTGCTCCTGCATGGTCGCGAGCTTCTTCTCGAGGGCGATCTTCTTCTCCAGATCCCCCTCGGCGGTCGCTTCCTGCTCCAGCAGGTTGGCCAGGTCGTCCCAGCGCTGGGCCTTCTCGAGCAACCGGGTGAGCGACTGCCGCGCGCCGTCCTCGCTGCGGTCGATGGAGAGGAGCTGTTTCCAGGCCTGGATCGCTCCCTCGGTGTCGCGCAGGTTGCCCTCCGAGAGGCCGGCCACCTCGCGCAGGCGCTCCTTGCGCACCTCGATCGGCTGACCGGGGACGCGTACGGCGGACAGCAGCACGTCGCGAAGCGAGGCGTAGTCGCGCTGCGTGCGCAGATAGTCTTCGACCCAGGAGAGCGCCTCGGGGTGCGCCGGGTCGGACTCCAGGACCTCGCGGTACGCGGCGCAGGCCTCGGTGCGCTTGCCCGCCTCGGCCAGCGCCTGCGCCGAATCGAGCAGGGCCTGCAGCCGGTCGACCACCACCGGCACGCGATCGCGAGGCGGTCCCGCCGACGGCGTGGGAACCGCCATGGCTTGCGCCTGCGCCCGAGCCCTGGACAGGGGCTGCGGCGGCGCAACGGAGGGCATGTGGAGGCCGCTCTGCGCGTAGAGCTCGCGAAGCTTGGCCGTCGCCTGCTCGTCACCGAGACCGCGCAGCGGCTCGAGCATCTGGATGGCGTGCTCGAGCTGCGCCGCGCCTTCGTAGCTGGCCGCCAGCAGCCAGCGCGCGTCGGCCGCCATGGCCCCGTTGGGATTGGCCTCGACGTATGCGAGGTAGCGGCTGGCCAGATCCTCCCGGCGGTCGATGGTCTGGGCGTAATGGGCGTAGAGCTGGAGTGCGCGATCGTGACCGGGCTCGATGTCGAGCGCCCCGCCGGAATAGGCGAAGCCGTGCTCGCCGTCGTAGACCTCCGCCAGACCGACGAGAAGCTCCGCCCCGACCGTACGCTCGTGCGCCGGCACGTCCTCGCCCGCAGCCAGCCGCTCGACGATGAGCGACGCGAACTCCTGCTGCAAGGCCGCGTCTTCTCCGTCGATGACCCGCGCGCGCGCCAGCGTCCGCGATGCGCCGGCCAGGTCGTTCGCGGTGCGCTGCGCGGTCGACTCTTCGCGCAGGAGCGAGAGCTGGCGCTGCGGGTCGCGCTCGAGGGCCAGCTCCGCCCCGTACATCTGGACGGCGTCGTCCCACTGACCCAGCGACTTGTAGATCTCCCGCGCCCCGTAGATGGCGTACGCGCTCCCCGGATCGAGGTCGATGGCCCGCCGGAAGTTCTCGAGCGCCCTCTTGGGCTCCTGCAAGCTGTCGGCGAAGAGCCGCCCCAGCTCCTCGTGCATCGAGGCCAGCTCGGCGCGAATCTCCGCGCTCTGCGGGGCGAGAGGGGCCAGCGCCTTGGCCCGTCGCTGGAGGAGCGCGGCGAGGGGCTTGGCGTCACCCTTGTCTCGATAGAGCTGGGCCAGGCGCTCGGCCGGCGTGCGTTGCGTCGGGTCGCGGTCGATGGCCTGCATGAGGACGCGCGCGGCGCGATGCGCGTCGCCGAGCGTCGTCGACCAGACGTTGGCGGCTTCGCTCAGCCAGTGCGAGGCGTAGGAGGCGTCCCGCGTCTCCGCCCCCACGCGCTCGAGGAGCAGGGCGTAGGACTTGGGATCGGAAGCACCGGCCTGATGCGCAGACGCCAGCGCGCCTTCATCGTGCGGGTTCGCGGTGAGCCGCTGCACGAGCGCGTCGATCTGGGCCGGATCCATGCGCGGCGGAGGCTATCACCTTCTTCTTTTTGCCAGCAATTGGGCGGCTCTATCCTACCTCATGCGGGCGCTGTCACTCCAAATAACCGTAGCCGACGGACGCGGTGGCCGCCGCCTTCGGCGGCGCGTGTGGGTGGGCGGCACGCTCGGGGTGAACCGACTCTCGGCGGGGAAGCGCGCTCGCCGCCACGGTGGGGATGATGATCGGCGCGGAGCTCGCGGTCACCGGCGCGGACGACGTCGCCGCGGGAGCGGGGAGGGCAGCGGACCGGAGCGTTGCGGCTACGGGCAGCGACGCGGGCGCGCGCACGGCCGCTGGAGCGAGGGAAGCCGGCTCGACGGCGCGCCAGGGTCCGGTGGCGAAGAAGAGAACCGCGATGAGCGCGGCGAAGAGCGCCCCCCCGAGGACCGGGATCACCCACCTCGCGGCGGGCGGCGGGAGGCTGGGTTGGACCCCGGGGGTATCGTTCGCCCCGGGCGCCGGCGGGACGGTGCTGGCCGCAGGAGCGGGCCGCGGAGGAATCGAGGACGGCGACCGATCGAGGACCCCTTCGCTCCCGGCCACGAACGAAGCGCGCACGCCGCTGGTGACGGCCGCGCTCTCCTTGACCCGGGTGAGCTCGGCGATCATCACCTCGGCGTTGTCCGGCCGCTTCTCCGGCTCCTTGGAGAGGACGCGCATGACCAGCGCTTCGACCTCCGGCGGGACGCGCGCCTCGGGCGCGACCTCGCTGAGGGAACGCGCCGGCGTCTTGATGTGCCGGGCCATCACCACGATGGCGTCGTCGTCCGTGTACGGCGGACGTCCGGCGAGCATGTGATAGAGGATGACGCCGAGCGAATAGAGATCGCTGCGCGCGTCGAGCGGCTTTCCCTGGGCCTGCTCCGGGGACATGTAGCGCGGCGTCCCGAACACCGTGCCCGCCTGGGTCTCCACCACGTTCATGGCCAGCTCGCCCTCGGCGTGCAGCATTTTGGCAATGCCGAAATCGAGGACCTTTACGATCTCCTCGTGGGTCTCGTTGGTGTGGACGCGCGCGAAGAACAGATTGTCCGGCTTGAGGTCGCGGTGGATGATTCCCTTGGCGTGCGCCTCGGAGAGCGAGCGCAGCGCCTGCCTCGCGGTCTCGACGGCGTCCTCGACCCCCAGGCGTCCGACGCGCTTGATGCGCTGGCCGAGCGACTCGCCCTCCAGCAGCTCCATGGCCAGATAGAAGTCGCCATTTTCGCTCTGGCCGAAGTCGAATACGGTCACCGTATTCGGAGAGGTCAGCAGGCTGTTCGCGCGCGCCTCGCGAAGGAAGCGGGCTCGGCTCACATCGTCGATGGCGCGATCGCTGCGCAGGATCTTGATGGCCACCTCCCGGCCGATGGGCGCCTGCCGCGCGCGGTACACGGTTCCCATGGAGCCGGCGCCGAGGCGAGCCAGAATGGCGAAACGGCCCGCCAGGACGCGACCCAGCATGGGATCGCCGTCGGCTTCGGCGAGATCGGCCATCCGCACGAGGGGCGCGCCGTCATCGGGACAGATGGGCCTGGGAATTCCTTCGTCGAACCGCTGCTCGCATTGCCGGCAGACGAAGCCCGTCGCGGCGCGCTGGGGCGGACCCGTTTCGTCGGGGGGACGGGCGGCGGCGGGGTGGGACAAGCGTACGCCGCAATGTTCGCGCGCGGGGCCAGGCCGCGCAAGGTACGTGTGACGCCGAGGACCTGGAGGACCGGGTCTCCTGGGAGTCGCCGCCTTACCGCAGCGGAAGAACATTCCTCGGATCGCACACCACGCTGTTCTCGTTCGCGAGCATGGCGGCGCCCCCGCCCCCGGCCTCGCGGGCGAGCTTCCCCAGGTCGACCCCCGTCCTTACCCGACGCGCCTCGAGGTGGAGGTGCACCAGCTCCGGCGAGCCCGTGTCGCCCACGAAGCCGACCAGGTCGCCCTCGCGCAGGCCGGCGCCCGGCACGAGCCCCGGTGCGGGCGCATCGAGGTGACCGAAGAGGAGCACGTAGTCGCGAAGCTGCCCGCCTTCGCGCACGGTGTGGCGAGTGATGACGGTGGTGCCGAAGAGCGGGCCGACGAAGACCACCTCGGCGTCGCCCTCCTGGTGCTCGAGCGCCAGCAGGGTGACGGGCGTGCCTTTCTTCTGCGGCAGGTCCACCGCGCCATGGCCGACGTGACTGAGCCGCGCGCCGCGTCGCTGGCTCTCGTCGGGGCGGTCGAGATCGTAGCCGCTGACCACGCACGCGTTGGCGCACGGCACCGGGTATCGGTAGGCGTCGTAGTCGGCGGGACGATCCGGACGCCGCGGGATCTGATCGTAGACGACCCAGCGCCCGCGCCGATCGTGGTGCGCGTTCTCCGCGGGCTCGGCCTCGGGGCCGTCGTCGTCGGCCGCGAGGTGGACGCAGACATCGCCGTCGGGCAGCGACCCGGGCGGGCAGAGGGTGGGAGAAAGGGGCGTGGACGTACGTGGGGAAGGGGCCGCGCCCTCGCCGGCCGCCACGTGCACGGCGGTCCCCCGGGCGGCTCCTTCTCCGAGGGAGAGCACCGCCGTCAGCGCCAGCGCGGCCGCTGCGCTGCGCCGCGAATCTCCCAGACCGCCCGTCACCCCCGCATAGTGCCAGCGCAGGCGCTTCATTCCAGCGCTATGCTCTCCCGCCCATGACCGACCTCGCCGCCACGCTCGAGGCGCTGTTCGACGCCGAGCGCGCCGCTCGCCGCGCCCACGACGCGCTTCTCGACCGCGATCCCGAGGCCGTCCTACCCCTGCTCGAGAAGGCCGCGCGAGGCGCGCTCTCTCTCGACGACGAGGACGAGGACGAGTCGTCACTCCGCCTGGTGCGGCTCGCCGCGCTCCTCGGCGAAATGCAGGGGCCGCGCGTGGTCGATCTGCTCATCGACATCCTCGGTTGCGACGAGCCCGAGGCGCGACACGCCGCCGGAGAGGCCCTGGAGGGGCTGGCCTTCGATCGCTTCAAGGAAGTGGCCCTGGGGGTGGAGCGCGCGCTGGAGCGCCTGCCCGAGACGAGCCCCGCCCTCTCGGAGCTACCCTACTTGCTGGCGCAGGTCTCCGAGCCCGGGGTGATGAAGCTGCTCGCACGCTTTCTCGCGCACCGCGGGCCCGACGCCGTCGCCTCGGCCATCGAGGCGCTCGTGGAGATCGGCGACCCCGCCGCGCTGCCCTTGCTCGACGCGCTGACCTCCGACCGGCGCAAGGTGCAGCTGGAGGACGATGGCGGGACGGAAGGCGAGGCGACCCTCGGCGAGCTCGTGGCGGAGGCGCGCACGCTGCTCTCGGGCGGCCACGGGCCGCTGACGCCGGCGGCGCTGCCGAAACCTGGGGAACGGGTGTGACGGTCGAGCCGTCCGATCCGCACCGCTCCCCGCCGTTGCCCTCCATCGTCCCCCGCGGGCGCCCGCGTATGGGTCCTGCCGAGGCGGCCATCTTCGAGACCTTCGTCGTGCCGCGCTACCTGTCGCTCTTCGGCGAGCTTGCCCTGGAGATGGTGGCCGAGAGCGACGACGCGCAGGTCGTGCACCTTCACTGCCGCACCGGCTACCCGGATCGCGGCATCACGCTGAAGCTCCCCAACGCGCACGTCATCGGCCTCGACACGTCGAGCGCCGCGCTGGAGCTGGCGCGCGCCAAGGCCTCGACCCAGCCGGACATGGTGAGCGAGTACCGCCTCCTCTATGCGCTCCCGACCGAGCTTCCCGCGGCCGCCTTCTCGCATGCCCTGACGCTGCACCCGCTGGTCTCCCAGGAAGAGCGCGGGCAGGTGCTGGCGGAGTTCTCGCGCCTGCTGGCCCCGCACGGGCAAGCGGTCGTGGCCATGCCCCTGCGCGGCAGCTTCCAGGAGCTGTCCGATGTGCTCCGCGAGTACGCCCTGAAATACGACGACGACGCGGTCGGCCGCGCCGTGGAGAAGGCGCACGCGGCGAAGCCCACCATCGAGACGTTCCGCGCCGAGTTCGAGGACGCGGGCTTCGACTTCGTCGACGTGAGCCTGCGCCCGACGTCCCTTGGATTCCAGAGCGGGCGCGACTTTTTCGAGGACCCGGTGGTGCGCATGCTCATCCTGCCCGACGCGCAGGCGAACCTGAATCTCGCCGAGCCCGACAAGGCGTTCGACTACGTGCGCGAAGCCATCGACAAGTACTGGAGCGACGGCACCTTCGAGCTGACCGTCAACGTGGGCTGCGCCAGTGGGCGGCGCGTGCCCTGAGGGGTCCGGCGCCGACGGGCCTCACTGGGTCGGGGCGCCGGCGAGGAGCGACCCCCGCGACCCTACTGGCAGGTTCCGTTGATGCAGACGCCGCCGGCGCAGGCCTTCCCCTGCGCCGGATCGCAGTCGCTTCCCAGCGTGCCCGGCGCCGCGCAGACCCCGTAGGTGCCGGTCTCGATGGTGACGTTCTTACAGCTGCTCGGGGCTGCGCACGCGCCTGCGGAGGCGTCCACGTCGCACGCGGCGTAGCAGTCGTGGTGCAAGCAGGTGAACCCGTCGGGGCAGGTGTTGGAGAGCAGCCCCTGGTCGCCGTCGTTCAGGCAAGCGAAGGTGGCCGCCTGGTCGGGGATGCACCCGCCGTTGACGCACACCTGGCCCGCTGCACAGGCGGCCTCCACGCTGCACGGCGGGACGCAATGGGTCTCCACGCAGATCGCGCCGCCCAAGCAGGTCGAGGTCCCGGACCCGGCGCAGGCGCCGGGGTCGAGGTTGCAGACCCCCCGGGTGAAGTCGCACCCGTAGCCGGAAGGGCAGGGGATGGTGGCGCTGCACGTGGCCTCGCACAGCCCGTCGACACACGACGAACCGGCCACCACGCACTGCGTCCCGTCGGAGCAAAGGTCGACGCGCGACGAGCAGGCGCCGTCGACGCAGGCCGCGCCGTTTCCGCCGCAATCGCCGTCGGCGTTGCACGGGACGCTGGGGCTCGACGCGTCCGCATCGCTCCCGGAATCGACCCCCGACGTCCCGCTGTCGATCGCCGACGCCCCGCCATCGCTCGACGCCCCGCCATCGCTCGACGTCGTCGCCGAGTCGCCCGCCGACCCGGAGTCAGCGCCGCCGCCGCCGTCGACGGGGCTGGAGCCATCCGCGCCGCCGTCGCTGCTCGGAGCGCCGAGCGAGACGCACTGGGCCTCTCCGTTCGAGAGTTTGCAGACGTACCCACCCGGACAGCCGCTCACGCTGCAGTCGCCCGCATCGAGCACCGGGGGTGCCGTGACGCACTGCGCCTGATCGTTGCAAACATATCCGTCGTCGCAGTCGCTGTTCTGCGAGCATTGCCAGTTGATGCAGGCGCCCGAATAGGCGCAGCCGCCCGACGACGATGTGTCCGGGCAGCTGTAACAGCCGGTCCCCTGACAGACCCGGCATTCGGTGCCCTGGCTCGAGTAGATCGGACAGCCGCCGAGGAGCGCCGCTCCGAACAAGATCGCGATGCCTATAAGAAGTCGCTTCATCACAATCACCGCTCCGGCAACAAGTAACCCCAAGCCCGCGCGAAAGAACGGTAGCAATGCACATGCCCCCGGGCGAGCGCTCCCGTCCCGCCCAGATCATGGGCCGTCCGCGAGGCGTGTGCACGCTCGTTCACGAGCGGAGCCGCCACATCGGTCACGGGGCTCGAGGGGGGATCGTTTGCCCCGCGCGCGCGGCTCAGCCTGGGACAGAGCTGGATGGACGCCCGCGCCGACACCTCGAGGGAGCCGGTCGGGCCAATCGACAGCATCGGAAGGCCCGTGTTAA